>Ga0070741_10006079_pt1 | contig 26207 bp, 21 predicted proteins | sample Coa_R1_4_FD_66440 | JGI IMG/M metagenome (GOLD analysis project Ga0070741, IMG submission 66440) | Surface soil microbial communities from Centralia Pennsylvania, which are recovering from an underground coalmine fire - Coalmine... | ecosystem: Environmental > Terrestrial > Soil > Unclassified ... | reverse complement strand
TCGATCGCCCTGACCATCGCGCGCATCGCATCGGCCGGCGAAGGCGCCCCGATTATCGAGCCGATCGCGGCGACTCCGCCAAGGCGCGCGCTTTCCGGATCGGCGAAAAGCCTGGCGGCGCGTTCGGGCGTGATGCCGCCCAGGGCGAAGATGGGAATCGACGCGGAGCGGCATACGGTAAAAAGCCGATGCGGTCCGTGGACGGTTCCGTACGATGCCTTCGAGAGCGGCTCATAAACCGGGCCGAAGACGGCGAAGTCCGCCCGGCCTTCGCGCGATGCCGCGACGATGTCGGGCTCGGAATGGGTTGAAATGCCGATGAGACGGTCGGGCCCGAGCAGGCGGCGGGCGGCGCCTGCGCCGATGGATTCGAACGGGAGATGAACGCCGTCGGCACCTGATGCGATCGCGATATCGACGCGCTCGTTGATCAGCAGCGGTGAGCCTGCGCGCGCCGTGATCTCGCGCAGCCGGCAGGCAAGTTCATAGACTTCGCGAGCATCGAGATCCTTCTCCCGAAGCTGCAGCGCGACCGTTCCCGGAGGGGCACAATCGCGGGCGGCGGCGAGCGCCTCTTCGCAGGCGCGGAGGAGGTCCCCGGAGCGGACGGCCTTGCGGTCGGTGATCAGGTAGATGCGGAATCGGACGGCGCGGGACAAGGGCTCCTCAGCGGACGATCCCGGTAATCGGGCTGGAAGCGGTCGCGTAGAGTTTCTTGTCGATTCGGCCCGAGAGATAGGCGAGGCGGCCGGCCTCGACCGCAAGCTTCATCGCCCGCGCCATCGCGATCGGATCCTTCGCACCCGCGATCGCCGTGTTCATCAGCACCCCGTCGCATCCAAGCTCCATGGCCTCGGCGGCGTCGGATGCGGTCCCGACCCCGGCATCGACGATGACGGGCACTCGGGCCTGTTCGACGATGATCGCGAGGTTGTAGGGGTTGCGGATGCCGAGGCCGGAGCCGATCGGCGCCGCCAGCGGCATCACGGCGACGCATCCAATTTCCTGGAGCTTGAGGCAGGCGACGGGATCATCGGTGATGTACGGGAGGACCTTGAAGCCCTCCTTTACCAGGATCTTCGCCGCCTCGATGGTCGCGGGAACGTCGGGGAACAGGGTCTTTTCGTCGCCGATTACCTCGAGCTTGACCATGTCGCCGACGCCGACTTCGCGGGCGAGGCGGCAGGTTCGGACCGCTTCCTCCGCCGTGTAGCATCCGGCGGTGTTGGGCAGGATCTGGTAGCGCCGCGGGTCGATGAAGTCGAGGAGGTTTTCCTTGCCGCGATCGGTGATGTTGACGCGGCGGACGGCGACGGTGACGATTTCGGCTCCGCTTTCTTCGACGGCGGCGCGGGTTTCAGCGAAGTCGCGGTATTTGCCGGTTCCGACGATGAGACGCGAGTTGAAGGTCCTGCCGGCGAGCTGGAATGGTTTGTCCTGTGTCATGGCTTTCCGAGCGTCGGGCGGCGGACGGGCTCATCCTCCGCCGACAAAATTGATGATTTCGAGAACATCGCCTTCCTTGAGGATGATTTCGCCGTAGCGGGCCCGCGGGACGACCTCCCGGTTGAGTTCGACCGCGATTCGCGCGGGCTTCATCTTGAGATTTTCGATTAGCGCGCTCAGGCGGGGGTCGCCATCGATCCGGTAGGGATCGCCGTTGAGGGTTATCGAGATGGACTGAGCCGCGGACTTGCCTGTCGCACTCATCAAAAAAGCCGCTTCCCGGGCGCCCGGGGAAGCGGCTTTCGGCCGAGCATCGATCGTTCGGCCGGTCGGCTTCCCTACGCCGGCATTACCCGGATCAGGTTCGAGGGGTTCTCCCTTTTCGAGAGTTCTCAGCGCCCGAGGCGCACCCCCAGCCTGATCCGGTTATATCACTCGGCGCGAGTAAGGAAAGCGGGTTGTGGATGATGGAGAAGGCAATCCACAGGCTTGCGGCGCCGTTTGATTGACTGTGCGGACTGCGGGTGGTTAGTTGAATTGCGCCCGCTCGTCGGGCGTAATTTTCGAAGTGGCTCACGCCAAATTGGAAGGGCGAAGCGGGTCGCCGGCGCGATGCGCCCGGGCCGTCATCAAGGCTCGGGCGTTTTAATTGCCCGCAGCCTGCACGCATTCCCGGCGGAGGCCTCACGGTCGCCAATGACAAACATCGCGGGACGGCCCACGGTCGCGGAGATCGATCTTGACGCGCTGCGCTGGAACTATCACGCGCTCAAAGCGACCGCATCGCACGGCGAGCTGATGGTGGTGGTGAAGGCGGACGCTTACGGACACGGCGCGAAGATCGTCTCGCGGGTGCTCGCGGCCGAGGGGTGCCGCCATTTCGGCGTGGCCACGGTGGACGAGGCTCGCGAGCTTAGGGAAGCGGGGTTGGATGCGCGGATCTTTCTGCAGGCCGGATTCTTCGCCTCGCAGGCGGGCGAGATCGTCGAGCTGAACCTGACGCCCTTCGTCTTCCATCCCTCGCTCATCGCTCCGCTGAACTCCGCGGCGGCATCCGCAGGCCGGATGCGATTTCCGATCCATTTGAAGATCGACACCGGCGCGACCCGGCTTGGCGTGATGCCGTCGGAGCTGGGGGAGCTGATCGAGGCGATGCGCGGGGCGCCGAACCTGGAGCTGGAGGGCGTGTGCACGCTGCTGGCCAACGCGGGCGATCCGGCTAGCGAGGTCACCGATTCGCAGATGAAGGCGTTTCGGGCGGCGCTCGCGACGCTGTCGCAGGCCGGTTTTACCCCGAAGATCGCGCACGTGGCGAATTCAGCCGCGCTGGTGCTGCGCGATGATTCGCATTTCGACCTGGCCCGCCCCGGGCTTGCAATCTACGGATTGCCGCCCGTCGCCGCGGTGCGCGAGAAGATCGATCTGCGGCCGGTGATGACCTTCAAGACGCGGGTGATGCAGCTCAAGAAGGTGGGACCGGGCGCGGGAATCGGCTACGGGCATACGTTCGTGACCCGCCGCGACAGCATTATCGGGGTCCTGCCGGTGGGCTATGCGGACGGGTTCAAGCGCGGCCTCCAGCACGGCGGCGAGGTGCTCGTCCGAGGGCATCGTGCGCCGGTGGTGGGGGCGGTTTCGATGGATTTGACGACGATCGACGTGACCGATGTGCCGGGCGTGTCGGTCGGCGACGAAGTGATTCTATGGGGAGGGGCCGGCGAGACCATGATCAGCGTCAACGACGTAGCCCGGCTCGTGCATACGATCTCCTACGAGATGCTGTGCACGGTCGGGAAACGGGTGCCGCGCGTCTGCCGGGGATAGCGACATGAACAGCAATCAAACCAGGATTCGGCGGGCGCTGCTCGGCGTCTCCGACAAGGGGGGCCTTGTCGAGTTCGCGCGCGCCCTCGCCCGCCACGGCGTCGAGATCCTGTCCACCGGAGGAACCCGGGCGGCGCTCGAAGCCGGAGGCATCAAGGTCAAGGCGGTGGAGGAATTCACGGGCTTTCCCGAGATGCTGGACGGACGCGTCAAGACGCTTCATCCGAAGATTCACGGCGGAATTCTTGGACGCCGCGCCGATCCCTCCCATCAGCGGCAGATGAAGGAGCACGGAATCGAGCCGATCGATCTGGTGGTGGTGAATTTCTATCCGTTCGAGAAGACGGTCGCGGACGCCGCGGTCACCCTGGAGCAGGCGATCGAGAATATCGATATCGGCGGCCCGGCGATGGTGCGCGCGGCGGCAAAGAACTACGAGAACGTCACCGTGGTCGTCGATCCCGCGGATTACGCCAGGATCGTCGAGGAGATGGATCGGACCGGCGGAGCGGTCTGCGGAGAGACGCGATGGCGGCTTGCGCGCAAGGCGTTCGCCCACGTCACCGCCTACGATGCCGCCATCTCGAACTGGCTTGGCACTCACACCGGCGAGGGCGAGCCGTCGGCATTGGGAGAGACCTTCAGCCTGTCGCTGCCGCGCGAGCAGGGACTTCGCTACGGCGAAAACCCCCATCAGCAGGGAGCGTTGTACGGGCGCTTTCTCGAGGTGGCCGAGCAGCTTCACGGCAAGGAGCTGTCGTTCAACAACGTCTTCGACATCAGCTCGGCGATCAACCTGATGCTCGAGTTCGGGGACGAGCGGCAGGCGGTGGTTGCAATCCTCAAGCACAACACCCCGTGCGGGGTTGGGGTGGGTACGACGCTCAAAGCGGCGTGGGACAAGGCGTATGCGACCGACCCGGACTCGCCCTTCGGCGGAATAATCATCACCAATCGGCCGTGGGACATGGAGTTCGCGCGCGCGGTGGACGAGTTGTTCACGGAGGTGCTGATCGGACCGGACTTCGCGGACGAGGTGCTTTCGTTCCTCAGAAAGAAAAAGAACCGGCGCGTGATGAGGTTTCATCCGGAGAAGGCGCCGCGCGAGGAGTTCGATTTGAAGAAAGTGGTCGGCGGGCTGCTGGTGCAGACGCCCGACCTCGCGATCGAAGACCCTCGCAAGGGCAAGGTGGTCACGCGGCGAAGCCCGACCGAGGCGGAGATGCGCGCGCTCGAATTCGGAATCAAGGTCTGCAAGCACATCAAGTCCAACGCGATCGCATTCGTCGCCGAGGATCGGACGCTGGCGGTCGGCGGCGGAGCGACATCGCGAATCGATCCGGTGTATGCGGCGCGCGAGAAGGCCGCGCGCCTTAAGATCTCGCTGGCGGGCTCGGTGCTGGTCTCGGAAGCTCTGTTCCCCTTCCCCGACGGACCGACGCTGGCGGCGGAAGCAGGAGCAACCGCCATCGCGCAGCCCGGCGGCGCTGTTCGCGACGAGGAAGTGATCGCGGCGGCGGACAAGTACAGCCTCGCGATGGTGTTCACGGGGGTGCGGCATTTCCGCCATTGATGCCCATGCCTGAGGAAATCCGAAAAGCTCCGGCGGGCAGCGGCCGGATCGGATCGCGCGCGGAGGTGCGCTCGCGGTGAAAGTGCTGGTGGTCGGCAAGGGAGGCCGGGAGCATGCGCTCTGCTGGCGGCTCCATCAGAGCCAGACCGTATGGGGGCTCTACTGCGCGAGCGGCAATCCCGGAATCAACCAGCTCGCGGAGCCGGTTCCGATCTCCCCGATGGATTTCGCGGGGTTGGTCGGCTTTGCGCGCGAGAAGAAGATCGATCTGGTGGTGGTCGGTCCCGACGATCCGCTTGGGGCAGGCATCGTGGATGAATTCAACGCGGCCGGAATAAGGATTTTCGGCCCGACCCGCGCCGCCGCCCGGATTGAAACCAGCAAATCGTTCGCGAAGTCGGTGATGAAGGCGGCCGGGGTTCCGACCGCGCAATACGAGGTCTTCGACGATCCTCAGGCCGCGCGCCGCTATGTCACGTCGCGCCCGGCGCCGATCGTGGTGAAGGCCGACGGTCTCGCGCTCGGCAAGGGAGTGACGATTTGCCCGGATCGCGATGCAGCGATCGCCGCGATCAACGACGCGATGGAGGGCGGGAGGTTTGGCGACGCGGGACGCAGGGTGGTAATCGAGGATTTCCTGGAAGGCGAGGAGCTTTCGTTCTTCGCGCTGTGCGACGGCGATGACGCGATCGCGTTCGGGATGTGCCAGGACCACAAGGCAATCTTCGACGGCGACCGCGGCCCGAACACGGGCGGGATGGGCGCGTACTCGCCGCTGCCGCAGTTTCCCGTCGATCTCGAAGAGAAAATCATGACGCGGATCATCCGGCCGACGCTCGCGGAGATGCGATCGCGGGGGATGCCGTTTCGGGGGATTCTGTTCGCGGGGTTGATGGTGAACGGCGACGCGATAAACGTCGTGGAATTCAACGCGCGATTCGGCGACCCGGAATGCCAGGTGCTGATGATGCGCTACGAGGGAGATTTGGGCGCGCTGCTTATGGCCGCCGCCGAGGGAAATCTCAAGGATCAAAGCATCCCGCTTTCTCCTAAAAGCGCCGCCACCGTGGTGATGGCGTCGGCCGGCTATCCGGGCGACTACCGCAAGGGCATTCCGATAAACGGACTTGAAAAGATCGAAGGTGATGCGCCCTCGGAAGCGAAAGTGCGATGGGCGATGAAGAAGGTCCGGGTAAAGGTATTTCACGCCGGCACCGCGCTCAAGGACGGACAACTGGTGACGGACGGGGGGCGCGTGCTCGCGGTGACCGCCCTGGCGCCAACCCTGGAGCTGGCGGTTTCGAGCGCCTACGAGGCTTGCGGGATGATAGAATTCGAGGGCAGGTACATGCGGCGCGACATCGCGCATCGGGCGCTGTCGCGTCCGCCCGCGCAGCGGAATTAGCCGGGCGCGATGCTGACCGTCATGCCACGTTCATCATCGGAGCGGCCGCGGGTTTCTCCAAAGATCCACACGCTGGAAGACGCGATCGCCGCGCTGAGAAGCGGCGAATTGGTCGTATATCCGACGGAGACGTTTTACGGAATCGGCGCCGATCCGTCATCGCGGATGGCATTGGGGCGCCTTTACGCGATCAAGGGGCGAGATGCGATGAAGGCGGTTGCGCTGATTGCGGCCGACCAGGAGTCGGCATTCTCACTGGCGTGCGAGGTTTCCCCGCTCGCGCGCCGGCTCGCCGACTGCTTCTGGCCGGGGCCGCTTACGCTGGTGTTGCCGGCGCGCGCGGGCATCGCGCCCGAACTGGTCGGCCCCGGCGGAGGGATCGGCGTCCGCGTGTCGCCTCATCCGATAGCGCACGCGCTCGCTGCGGGTTTCGGCGCTCCGATCACGGCGACAAGCGCGAACCTTGCGGGGAAGGAGCCCGCCAGGATGGTGGCGCAGGCGCGCGAGGCGCTCGGCGGGAAAGTTAAAGTTTTTCTTGATGGCGGAATCTCGACCGCCGCCGCCCCAAGCACGGTGGTCGAAGTTACGGGAGATGAGTGGCGGGTGTTGCGGGAGGGGGCTGTGAGCCGCCGTCAGATTGCCGCCGCACTTGCCGGAGAGGCGTTGGAATGAGTGGTTTGAATGCGCGAATAGAACCGTTGCGCGCTTTGCTTTACGACCCGGGCAAGGTGGGAGACATATCGCGGGTAATCGCCCCGCCCTACGACATAATCGGCGATACTCTCCAGAAAAGCCTTTACGAGCGAAGCCCCTACAATATCGTGCGGCTTGAACTCGGACGCGATGCGGACCGGTATGGGGCAGCGCGCGACACGCTTCGGGAATGGATCGACAAGGGCGTGCTGCGGCGCGGAGAGAATCCTGCGATCTATCTTTACACGCAGCGGTTCCAGGTCGAGAACCGGAGCTTTTCGCGTACGGGTTTCATCGTGCGGTTTCGGCTCGAGGAATTCGCGCCGGGAAGAATTCTGCCGCATGAGAAAACCTTTCCAGCGGCAAAGGAAGACCGGCTCAAGCTGCTTGCGGCCACGCGCGTCAATATCAGCTCGATCTTCGGCCTGTACTCGGGCGTGAATCCAGCGCTCGAGCGGCTGCGCGCGGAGGTCTCGTCGCGCAAGCCATTGTTTGATGCCGCGGACGACCTCGGAATTCGCAACGAACTGCGCGCGATCGAGGCTCCCGAAGAGATCGCGATCGTGCAGCGATCGCTCGAATCCGCGCCGGTGCTGATCGCCGACGGCCACCATCGCTACGAAACCGCGCTCAACTATCGGAACCTGCGCAGAGCCGAAGGCGCATCGGCGGCAGCGGCGGGTTTCGACTATACGATGATGACGCTGGTGGCGTGCGACGATCCCGGCCTGCTCATCCTGCCAACCCATCGCGTGGCGCGGCGCCTGAGACCGGACGCGATGCAATCATTCGAGGCGCGCGCAGCGGCGGCTTTCGAGGTGACCCGGATTTCCGATCGGGAGAAGCTTCGGCAGGCGATGGAGAAGCACGGGGCGGGAGCGCTCGGGGTTGCACTTCGCGGGAACGACTCGCTCTTTCTGCTGCGGCTTAGGGATGCGGGAGCGGTTGCGCGCGCCGCGCCGGAGGCGCCTGCGGCGGTTCGCAACCTCGACGTGACGGTGCTGCACACGCTGTTGCTCGACAGGATCTTCTCGCTTCGCGCGGCGGAAATCAGAAAGGGCGGCATACTTGAATACACGATCGATGCGAACGGGGCCCTGGACGCCGTGGGCGAGGGGCGCGCGGACGGCGCTTTCCTGATGAATCCGCCGACGGTCGCCGACGTGGAACGCGTCAGCAAGTCGGGCGCGACGATGCCGGAGAAGTCGACCTATTTCCATCCCAAGCTGACGACGGGACTGGTGCTGAATCCGCTCGACGAGTGAGCGAAAGACCGGCGGCATCGTGGACGCGGAGAACCCTACGCTAATACTCGTGCGGCACGGCGAGACCGAGGGCGAATCGAGCATCCGTTACCACGGCCGCACGGACGTTGCGCTGTCCGAACTGGGGCGGGCGCAGATGCGGGCTGCGCGCGATGAACTGGTTGAGCGCTTCGGGAGGCTTCAATTCGACCACGTGTTCACGAGTCCTCTGGTTCGCGCGAGCGAGGGCGCGCGGTTGATCGCGGGGGAATCAGCTCCACTTGCGATAATCGAGGAGTTCGCCGAGGTTCATTTCGGGATCTTCGAGGGACTGACGGCGGATGAAATCCGCGAGCGCTATCCGCGGGACTATGCGCGATGGAACGCGGATCGCCTGTCGCCCGCATACACGTATCCGGGAGGCGAAAGCCGCTCGGAGTTCACACAGCGGGTTGCCCGCGGGGTGGAGCGAATGATCGAGATATGGCGGCCGGCCGCGAAAGTGGCTTCGAACGCGCTGGTCGTGGCCCATCGCGGCGTCATCCGCACGATCGTCGGCCGCCTCACCGGGCATCTGCCGTCCGTCGAACTCGCCTCGATACAAGCGGTTGAATTCGACGGCGCGTGGCGCGCCGCGCTGGTGGATCACGTCGAGCACCTCAAAGGATTCTAGGCTCAGCGCCGCCGCAGCACTCCCCACCATCGCCGATGACACCGCTCGATCGGCAGCGTCATCGACAGGTCCGTGTAAACCGCGATCATCTCGAATTCGCCGGAGGCTCTGGCGAGCAGGTCGAGGGTGCATGGAAGAGTATGCCGGATCGGGACGATATCGCGCGTGATGACGCGGCGGTGGGGGAACCGGATCCTGCAGACGATATCGAAGTGCGAGTAGATGCCCGAATGCCAGGGCATCGGACGATGCACCCCGCGCACGCGGACTGCCGCGTTGCCGACGCGAAGCGCGCGGTTCCACAGAGTCTGTGGCCGCGCGACGCGGCTTGAGTCGTGGCGATCGATATCGATGCAATAGAGTCCGCCGCGCTTGAGAAGGCGCGCCACGCTCTGAAGATGGGAGATGATGTCGCGATTGTCCGTCATCACCGGGAACGTCTCGGACATGAAGAACGCCGCATCGAAGCGGCGTTCGGGGATGCGGAAGCGTACGATGGGGCGGCGGTAGAAACGAATCCGGTCGAGACCCGCGGATTCGCGGCGGCCCGCGGCGATCATCGTCGGGGATCGGTCGATTCCGACAACCTCGATTCCGGCGCGCGCCAGCAACTGGCCGTGAGGGGAGTTGCCGCAGGCGAGGTCGAGCACGCGGGTGACGGGGCGGGCGAGATGGCGGCGCCATACGCGGCGCATGAAGCGGACTTCCTGCGCGATCTCGCGCGGCTCTTCCATATGCACCCGCCGGAAGATCTCGGGGAACTCGTAGATGCTGTGGTTCATGCGCGATGAGCTTTACCGGGCGGGCGCGCCTGTGCAATCAGGAGAGAACGGGGAAGCGCGCTTGAGATTTTGGGGGAACGGGCGCGATAATGCCGCGCACCACGACATTGAACGATCGGTCAGGAGAGGCGACGATGGCGAAGCCGCTCGATGGAATAAAGGTAATCGAAATCGGCCAGGAGATTCAGGGACCTTTTGCCGGCTTGTTTCTCGCCGACATGGGGGCGGATGTGGTCAAGGTCGAAAACAAGGAGACGGGCGATCTGAGCCGATGGATGGCGGCGGCGCTGATCGGCGGCCCCAACGTCAAAAACGCCACCGTCTCCCACTACTTCATCGCAATGAACCGCGGCAAAAGGAGCATCACGGTTGATCTCAAGAATCCCGAGGGAATCGAGATCGTGCGGCGGATGGCGAAGAGCTACGACGTGCTGCTGACCAACTACCGCCCCGGGGTTCTCGATCGCCTGGGCCTGGGCTACGAGGACGTTCGCCGCATCAACCCGCGCATCGTGTACGCGCAGGGCAGCTCGTGGGGGCCGAAGGGACCGTGGGTCACCAGGCCCAGCCGGGACACGCTCGCACAGGCGGCAAGCGGAATAATGGCCAAGACCGGGATGCCGAACGATCCGCCGCTTGCGGCGGGAATCTTCGTTGCGGATCACACGGGGGCGCTGAGTCTCGCGGGCGGCATCCTCGCGGCTCTGGTCGCGCGGGAGCGAACGGGGCAGAGCCAGAAGGTGGACGTGTCAATTTACGGCACGATGATCGCCATGCAGGGGATGGAGATCAACTACACGTCGATCACCGGGCAGGAGCCGGAGCGGGCCGGCCGGGGGCATCAGTTCCTGCACGGCGTGTGGGGCGCATTCCCGACCAAGGACGGCCACATCTGCATAGCGGGAGTCGATGACAAGCGATGGCCGTCCTTCTGCCGCATCATGGGAATCGAGCATCTCGAGAAGGATCCCGAGTACGGCGACAACGTGATTCGCAACTTCCACGGCGACAAGATCCAGGCGGTGCTCGACGAAATCTTCCCCAGGAAGACGAGCAAGGAGTGGCTCAAGGAACTCAACGATGCCGACATCCTTGCGACCGAGGTGGTGGACTATCGGACAATGCTGCAGAGTGAACAGGCGCGCGTGAACGGCTACCTGCAGGAGCTCGACCATCCGGTGGCCGGAAGGGTCCTCGTGACCGGAACGCCGGTGTCGATCAACGGGCAGGTCGAGATGGAAGCGAAGATGCCTCCCGAACACGGGCAGCATACCGAGGAGGTGCTGCTCGAGTTGGGTTATTCGTGGGAGGAGATAGGTTCGCTTCGCGACAACGGCGCCGTATAGCCGGAATCGATTAAGCGGCTGAGGATGGCGGAGCGGCATATCGTCGCGATGGGCGGCGGCGGATTTTCGATGGAATTCGACAATCCGCTGCTGGATGACTTCGTGCTGTCGCTGGCGCGCACGAAGCGGAATCCGCGAATCTGCTTTGTCGGGACGGCGAGCGGCGACAGCGATGCCTACATCTCGCTGTTCCATCGCGCCTTTCCGCCGAAGCGGGCGCGCGCAACTCATCTGAGGCTCTTCGACCGGCAGGTTTCCGATCTGCGAGGGTTCCTGCTCGAACAGGATGTGATTTACGTGGGCGGCGGGAGCACGGCGAATCTGCTCGCGATATGGCGGCTTCACGGGCTCGACCGCGCGCTGCGCTCAGCGTGGAATGCGGGAGTCGTGATGGCGGGGATAAGCGCGGGCGCTATTTGCTGGTTCGAATGCGGAGTGACGGATTCCTTCGGCCCCACGCCACAGCCGCTGGAGGGCGGCCTCGGGTTCGTCAAGGGCGGGTTCTGCCCGCATTACGACGGCGAAGCGGCAAGGCGTCCCGCCCTCCATCGCCTCGTCCGCCGCGGGTTCCCATCGACGCTGGCGCTGGATGACGCCGCGGCGGCTCACTTCGTGGGGCGAAGGATGGTTGAAATAGTCTCGTCGCGTCCGAAGGCCCGGGCATTTCGCGTGGGATTCTCCGAGGGGCGTGTGGTCGAGACTCCCCTGCCTGTCCGGCGCCTTGGCGGATAAGGGGCGGAAATTTCCCTTTCGCCGCCCGGCAATCCTCCCATAACATCGTGACAGGGCGCTTGAATGTGCTCTAAAATGCGGATTTTCCGCGGCGGCGGAGGGAGTTTACAGACGGATGGCGGCATCGACCACTATCACCGCAATCAAGGCGCGCGAGATCATCGACTCTCGCGGCAACCCAACTGTCGAAGTTGACGTGATGCTTTCCGGGGGCGCTATGGGGCGCGCCGCGGTACCATCGGGAGCCTCGACCGGAGTTCATGAAGCACTTGAACTTCGCGACGGCGACCCGAAGCGATTCGGAGGCAAGGGAGTTCTCAAGGCGGTCGCGAACGTCAACGGAGCGATCGCCGCGAAGCTCAAAGGAGCCGACGCCTCCGACCAGAAGGCGATCGACGCCGCCCTCATAGCTCTCGACGGCACGGAGAACAAGTCGAAACTGGGAGCGAACGCGATGCTTGGGGTGTCGCTGGCAAGCGCATACGCGGCGGCATCCGCCCGCGGCCTGCCGCTCTATCGCCATCTTAATCCGCAGGCGCACGTGATGCCGGTGCCGATGATGAACGTGCTCAACGGCGGGCGGCACGCCGACTCCAGCGTCGACATGCAGGAGTTCATGATCGTTCCCCAGGGGGCGCCGACAATAGCCGAGGCGCTGCGCGCGGGAGCCGAGGTATTTCACGCGCTCGCTTCGGTGCTGAAGAAGCGCGGGCATTCCACCAACGTCGGAGACGAGGGCGGCTTCGCCCCGAGCCTTCGCAGCAACGAGGAGCCGATCGAGGTAATCCTCGAGGCGATCTCCGCCGCGGGCTACAAACCCGGCGCCGATGTAGCCATCGCTCTGGATCCGGCATCGAGCGAGTTCCACGAAAACGGCAGGTACGTGTTCGCGCGATCGGACAAGAGCGAACGGGACGCGGCCGCGATGGTGCGGTTTTACGCGTCATGGCTGGACAAGTATCCGATCGTATCGATCGAGGACGGCCTTGCCGAAGAGGATTGGGACGGATGGAAGCTATTGACTCGGGAGCTGGGCTCGCGGGTTCAACTGGTCGGCGATGATCTGTTCGTGACGAACCGGAAATTCCTCGAGCGGGGAATCCGCGAGAAGGCCGGCAATTCCATCCTGATCAAGCTGAACCAGATCGGCACGCTGTCCGAGACTCTGGAAACGATCGAGACCGCGCGCGCCGCGGGCTACACCGCCGTCATCTCCCATCGCTCGGGCGAGACCGAGGACACGACGATCGCCGACCTCGCGGTGGCCTCGGGCGTGGGCCAGATCAAGACGGGCTCGATGAGCCGCGGGGAGCGGACGGCGAAGTACAATCGGCTGCTGAGGATCGCGGAGGAGCTGGGCGCCGCCGCGACCTATCCGGGCGCAAAAGCGTTCAGACAGGGAGGCGCGCGATGAGCGCCCGGCCGCCCGTCGTCGCGCTGGTGATCTTCGACGGATGGGGCATACGCGCGGAACGCGACGCCAACGCGATCGCGATGGCGCGGACGCCCGTGATGGATCGCCTGCTTCGAACTCAGGCCCATACCGAACTCGACGCATCGGGCGAGGCGGTGGGCCTGCCGCCAGGAATCATGGGCAACTCCGAGGTGGGGCATCTCACGATCGGTTCGGGCCGCGTGATCTACCAGGACGTGATGCGAATCACGAAGGCGATCGAGCGCAGCGCGTTCTCGTCGAACCAGGTGCTGCTGGATGCGATCGCAAAATCGCGGGGGCATACGCTGCACATCTGGGGCCTGCTGTCGGACGGCAGCGTGCACAGCCATATCGACCATCTGCTCGCGCTGATCGACCTTGCGGCGGCCAACGGCGCCGAAAGCATCGCCGTGCACGCGGTGCTTGACGGGCGCGACAAGCCGCCGCGATCCGCCCTGCCCTTCATCGATCGGCTCCAAGCCCGGCTTCGCGAGCTCGGCCGGGGCCGGATCGCGACCGTAAGCGGCCGCTACTACGCGATGGACCGCGACAAGCGATGGGAGCGCACCGAGCGCGCGTGGAAGGCGATCGTGATGGGCGATGCCCCGTCAGCGGCATCGGCGCGCGCGGCCGTGGAAGCATCGTACGCCCACGACAAGAGCGACGAGTTCGTCGAGCCGGTGATCGTTGGCCGGGCGCATCCGATGGCCGACGGCGATCAGGTCATATGCTTCAACTTCAGGGCGGACCGCGCGCGGCAGTTGACGGCGGCGATCGCGCTTGCGGATTTCAGCGGCTTCAACCGGCCGCGTTTTCCAAGGGTCGGCTACGTGTGCATGACGGAGTACGACCGGGCCTTCGGTTTGCCGCTCGCATTCGGACCCGAGGACATCAGGAACACGCTCGCGGAGGTGCTCGCGAAGGCGCGAATCCCGAATCTGCGGGTCGCTGAAACCGAAAAATACGCGCATGTCACGTACTTCCTGAACGGCGGCGTCGAGAAGCCGTTCCCCTGCGAGGACCGGGTGCTCATCCCGTCAGCGAAGGTCGCCACCTATGACCTGGAGCCGACGATGCGCTCGCAGGCGATTGCGGAGCGCGCCGCCGCCGCGATTGCGGAGGGCAAATTCGGCGTGGTCGTGATGAACTTCGCGAATCCCGACATGGTGGGCCATACCGGGAACCTCGAAGCTACGGTCAAGGCGGTGGAAGCGACCGACCAGGCGCTCGGCGTCGTGATCGATGCGCTAGGGAAGCGCGGCGGAGCGGCGCTGATCACGGCAGATCACGGCAACGCCGAATTCATGTCGGATCCGAAGACCGGCCAGGCGCACACCGCGCATACGACATATCCGGTTCCGCTGATCCTGTTCGACGAGTCATACAAGGGACGCCTGCGGCCGGGCACGTTGTCGGACGTGGCGCCGACGCTGCTCGGCATCCTGGGTCTCGACAAGCCTGAAGAGATGACCGGGCGCGACCTTCGCGATCCGACTCCGCGCTAGCGACCGGCGCAGCGGGCTTCCGCGCGGCTCCGGCATCCACCGCCTGATCTATCGCGGAGGAATCGCAACCGCGAAGTGAGAGTTTACGCTTCGTTCGGCCTTAAACTGACGGCCTCTTCGGGCGGATAGAACCCGAGAGAACCCCTACCAGCGGACGACCTGTTCGTAAACCTTTGGAAGCTGGCGGGGGAGCGAGGTGATGTCCTCGATGACGAGATAGCGCGACGACTGGCACATCTGGCGCAGATAGTCGTGGCCGGTCTTGTCCACGGTGATGCAGAACGGGAGCACGCCCGCCATCTCCAGCTCCTTCAACGCCACCATCGTGTCCTGGATGCCGTAGGCGTTGGACCGGCGATCGTGGCCGTAATCGAAGTCCTGGGGAAAGCCGTCGCTGAGCAGGATGACGTGTTTGGCGCGCGAGGTCACGTCCTTGAATTTCTCCCGGACATGGCGAATCGCCGCGCCCATCCGGGTGGATCGCTTGGGTTCGACGGCGCCGACACGGGCGCGGACTTCATCCGACAGCTCCTGGTCGAACTCCTTGATCACGTAGAACTCGACGTTGTCGCGTCCGTGGCCGGAGAAGCCCATGATCGCGTACTGGTCGCCGAGTTCCTCGAGCGATTGGGCCATGATCACGAGCGCTTCCTTGTTGACGTCGATGATGCGGCGGGGGCGCTGAGAAGCCTGGGGACGCCGCTGCCACGCCTTCATCCAATCGTCCGGATCGTCGTCATCGTTGTACTTGCGCGGCTCGCGATGGATCGGCTCGTCGGTGGAGGCGGACATGTCGAGCAGGAACAGGGTGGCGACGTCGCGGGCCTCCTTCTTGCGCGCCTTGTAGACGCGGGGGTCCGGAATCTCGCCCATCATGCGCGACACGCGCGCCTCGATGGTGCGGTCGAGATCGATGTCCTCGCCGTCCTCCAGTCCCCGGACCATCCGGTAGGATGCGGGGCGGATGCGCTGGAAGTTGCGGCGGATGATCGGCAGCAGCTCGGAGTATCGTTCGAGGGTCGCGTTGTAGAAATCGCCCTCGTCGCCGTTCAACTGGATCTCGCGCAGGCGGCACCAGTTGCGCCGGTAGTCGCCGAGCACATAGTCCCATTCATCGTAGGCGTAGTAGGAATCCTGCCGGTTGCGGGCGAGGATTAGGCGCCCCTGCCCCGTCATCGAACCGACCTCGGCGAGCTGCTCGCGCATCTGCTCGAGTTCGTTGAGCTGCTTGTTGGTGAGCTGGGTGAGGTACATCCCCTCGCCTTCGGCGCTGCCGTCGCCCTGGGAGGGGCGGATTTCGGCTCCCTGTTCGATCAGTTTGCGCAGCTCTTCCGGGGAGAGTGCTCGGCCCTTGCTGCCCTTGTGCTGCTGGCCGGAGGCTTCCATGCTGAGGCGCTGATCGGGTTCTCCGCCGGGATCGCCGTGCTCGCCGTCCTCGCTCATCGAGTCGTCGGCGCCGTCGGCACCCTTCATCCGATTGCTGATGAGGTCGTTGCGCATGCGCTCGGCGTCGGCGGCGAGCGGGTCGCCCTCGCCCGCCTGGCGCGATCGTTCGATCAGGTCCTGTATCCAATGGTAGAGAGCGGTCGTCTGGCGCGCGGTTGTCAGCACGTCCGCGCCGGGCTCGCGCAGCGGCGCGAAGAAATTCGCAGCCGTCGCGGCAAACCCCGGGACAGCGTCGCCATTGATGAGATTCAGCGAGGAGCGGACCAGGATGGTGCTCAGCGAATCCGGCGGCATCAGCTCGATTAGCGATCGATTGATCTCGCCGATTCGCGGGGCAAGGCCGCGATAACGGCGCGAGAGTTCGGCATCGATTCGCGCGGCCTCGCCGAGCCTCATCAGCGCTCCCGCCAGGGCCGGATCGTCGAACGAATTGACGAAGCCGTCGATCGCCTCCACTCCCGTCTCAGCCCTTTCCTCGAAGCCGGGCAGATCAGCCAAACGCAGCCTGAAGGTGCCGAAGTCGTGGCGAGCGGCGAGATGGGCGGTGGTGACGAAGTAGTAGTCGTAGGCGGATCCGGGAGGTCCGAAAGGATCGACCTTTTCGGGCAGATAGATCATCTCGCCGGCGAGCAGGGGGTAGTGAAAGGGCAGAATGGGGGCGCTGTTGGCGATGGAATCGATGCGGAATTCCATCGGAAACAGCATCCGCATGAACTTGGTCAGAACACCCTTGATCGCGTGGAGTTCCTGAGGCTTTTCCCGGGATTCGCTCATCACAAGCCGCGCACCTGATTGTTACAGAGACCCGATCGCCGATGCAATTTGATTCATCGCGCCGCGCGGGCGTCATTCGAACGCTTTCTTGACTCGGGCGCAACCGGCGTCGTTAGATGGTTCGTCGCTATGAAAATCACCGGATTATGCAATCTGCGCGCGCTCCGCGCGATCGGGATCGGGTTTGCCCTGGTCTTGATGGGGCGGCTTGCGGCTCATGCCGGCATCACCGACTCGGTCAGGACCACGACCCTCCCCAACGGCATCCGGGTCCTCGTGCTGGAAAATCACAAGGCTCCGGTCGCCACGTTCAACGTCTTTTATCACGTCGGGTCCCGCAACGAACAGTTCGGACGCACCGGCATCTCGCATCTGCTGGAGCATCTGATGTTCCGGGGCACCAAGAAATACGGCCCCGAGGAGTTCTCAAACATCATCCAGCAGAACGGCGGAATCGACAACGCCTTCACGACCGCGGACTATACCGACTACTTCGAGAACATCAACAAGGATCATCTCGACGTGCCGATTTCGCTCGAAGCGGACCGCATGGCGAATTTCGCGCCGCAGGGGTTCGATTCGGAGCGGGCGGTCGTGATGGAGGAGCGGAGGCTTTCGACCGAGGACAAGCCGGAGGATGCGCTCGATGAGCAGGTGCGCGCCGCGGCATTCGTCGAGCATCCGTATCATTGGCCGGTGATCGGCTGGATGCAGGACATACGGCGGATAACCCTTGAGGACGTGTACGCCTATCACAACACGTATTACTCGCCGCAGAACGCGGTGATCGTTTCGGTGGGCGACTTCAACGCCGAGCAGGTGCTCAGGCAGATCGAGGAGGCATTCTCCGGCATCAAGAACGGGCCCAAACCGCCGCCGGTGACCGAAGTGGAGCCCGAGCAGAAGGGCGAACGACGCATCGAGCTGCGCCATCCCGCCGATCTCCCCGCCTTTGAAGAAGGCTTCCACGTTCCCAACATCAGGAGCGAGGATGCCTACGCGCTGGAAGTGGCCGGCGAAGTGCTCGCCGACGGCAAGAGTTCGCGCCTTTACCGGCGGCTGGTGATGGAGAAGCGGATGGTAGTGGATATCAACGCCGGCTTCGACATGACATCCTTCGACCCGAGCCTGTTCATCGTTGCGGCCCAGATGCGGCCTGGGGTGAAGACCGACGACGCGATCGCCGAGGTGGATCGCGAGCTTGCGGCCCTGCGCGACCATCCGCTCTCACCCGACGAGTTGCGCAAGGCGAAGAACCTCGAGCAGGCGCAGTTCGTGTTCGGCCAGGATTCGATTTTCCGCGAGGCGATGCTGCTCGGGATCTACGAACTTCTGGGCGACTATCGAAAGCTCGACAACTATCTGCCGGGAATAGAGAAGGTGACGGCCGCCGACGTGCAGCGCGTCGCGCGCAAGTACCTGGTGAACGAGAACCGCACTCTCGGCGTGCTGGTTCCGACCGGGACACTGCCGAAGCATGCGGGCGGAGGAGGCCCAAGCGCAGGAGTGGTGCGGCATGCCGACGCATTCGGCGGCGAGGTGATGCGATGAAGCGGCGGGCAGTGTTCCTTCCCCTTTTCGCCGCCGCGTGCTGCACGCTTTTCTGCGCGGCATCTGCGCGCCCCGCCTGCGCGCTCGACATCAAGCGGATGACCCTTGCCAACGGGGCCACGCTCCTGGTCTCAGAGCAGCATCAGCTTCCGATGGTGACGGTGATGATCGCGCTGGATGCGGGAGCGCGCCACGATCCGGAGGGCAAGGCGGGATTGGCCGCGCTCACCGCGCGATCGGTAAACCAGGGCACGCGCCGCCTGAACGCCTCCGAGTTCAACCAGAAGATCGATTTCATGGGCAGTTCTCTTTCGGTGAACGCGGAGCACGACTACGCGACCGCGAGCTTCACATCGCTCAAGAAATACGAAAAGGAGACGCTGGCGATGCTCGCGGGCGTGCTGGCGGACCCCGGCCTGCGCGACGAGGACATCGAGCGCAAGCGCGCCGAACAGGTCGCGGCGATAAAGGCCGCCGAGCAGGAGCCCGGCTACGTCGCCGCCATCACCTTCGCCAAGACCCTCTACGGCAACACCCCGTACGGGAATCCCGTGTCGGGGACGGCGGAGTCGGTGGCAAAGCTGACGGCGAAGGATGTCCGCGATTTCTACCATCGCTACTACCGGATGGGGAGCGCGGTGGTGGCGGTGGTGGGCGACGTGCGCGCCGACGAAGTTAAAGCATTGCTGGATAAGGAACTGCCGGGTCCCGGCGGAACGGTTCCCGCCGAGCAGGCTCCCAATCCGCCCGCGCTTCCCGGCGGACTCGACTTCAAGCTGCTGGACCGAAACGTTCAGCAGGCGAACATCATGCTGGGTTTTGTCGGGATCGCGCGGTCGAACCCGGACTTCTACAAAGTTCAAGTAATGAATTATATTCTGGGCGGCGGCGGCTTCGCCTCGCGGTTGATGAAGGTCGTGCGCAGCAAGGCCGGCCTCGCCTACAGCATCTCGAGCGTCTTCGATGCGCGCAAATTCCCGGGCCCCTTCGCCGTCGTGCTGCAGACCAAGAACGCAAGCGCGAACGAGGCTATCAAGCTCGTGCTCCAGCAGATGCGGGAGATCCAGGAGAAGCCGGTGTCGGACGCGGAACTGGACGGCGCGCGCAGGTTCCTGATCGGGAGCTTCCCCTTGAAAATCGATCGCCAGGGGCAGATCGCCGCATTCATGCTGCAGACCGAGATCTACGGCCTCGGTCTCGACTTCGCCGATCGGTACCCGAAGCTGATCCAGGCAGTGACGAAGGAGGACGTGCTGGAAGTCGCGCGCAGGTACCTTCATCCGGACAACGCGCTGCTGGTCGCGGTCGCCAATCAGAAAGAGGCGGCGATCGACACGGCGATGCTGTCGCGGACGGCGGCGGGAGCGGGCGCGGGCGGAAGCTGATTTCGGCGGGCGATTCCCGGGACGCAATCACGCCTCCGCCCGAGCGGCGCAGAAGCGATGACCGAGTCGTTGCCGCATATTTCCTCGATTGGCCACTCGGTCCATCCAATCGAGCGCTTTCTCGAGCTGCTCGGACTGCACGGAATAGAGACGCTTGCCGACGTACGCTCGTACCCTTCATCGCGCCGATGGCCGCATTTCAATCAGGCCGAGCTCGCGCGATCGCTTCGAGAGGCGGGAATCGAATATACCTGGATTCGCAATCTCGGCGGGCGGCGCCGCGGCAAGCAAGGTGGATCGCTCCATACGGCGTGGACCCATCCCGCCTTTCGTTCCTACGCGGACTACACGGAGTCTGCGGATTTCGAAGCCGGCCTCGCCGAGCTCGTCGAGGCCGCATCGCGAAGTCACACGGCGTACATGTGCTCGGAGGGGCTGTGGTGGCGATGCCATAGGCGGATCATCTCGGATTACCTGACGATCCGCGGATGGCGTGTCGAGCACATCATGCCCGACGGCAAACTTCGCGCCCACGAACTGGCATCGTTCGCGCGCGTGGTGGAAGGGCGAATCGTTTACGACGGGCCGATCGGATGATTGGGCGGGGTCGGGCGCCACGGCTTGCGGCTTTGGTAGGTCGCGAGCCATGCGCGCCGCTCGTCGATCGTGGTGAGAAACGTGGTTGAGGTTAGATCGATCGCCTTCTGCTGCCAGTTGACCGCCTGCTGAAAATCGCCCGCTTCGGCATAGGCGGCGGCGAGCGTATCGAGCATCTCCGGATTTTTCCAGTTGGTCATTTCGCATGCACGGGTTGCGTCCGCGATCGCTTTCTTGCCATCGCGCCCCTGCGGATTGGGGTTGGTTGCGAGCAGCCACGCCCGGGCGTTGTAGCTCTCGGCCGAACCGGGCGCCATCGCCTCGGCGCGCTCGAAATCGGCCTTTGCCGCACCTTCATCGCCGGCATAGGCGCAGGCGATTCCGCGCAGGAAGCGGTAGGCCTGGTCGTTGGGACGCAGAGTGATGGCGGTATCGATGTCGGCGATCGCGGTCTTGTACTCGCCATTGTTCTCGTACGCCAGAGCGCGCTCGACGTAGAACTTCGGATCCTTGGGCGAACGCTGAATCGCCATCGACAGATCCGCTATGCGGGCGGCCTTCGGATTTGAAGCGAGAGGGTCGGTGTCGAGATGAACGCCGGCGGCGCAACCGATCGCGGCCAGGGCAAGCGCGAAGCGCGCGGCCTTTCCAAGCTGCTTTATCAACTGTCCTTCCCCTTTCTCTTGTGGGCTATGCGGCCGCGCGATGGCGCAGCACTTCGCGCAGGAATTGGCCGGTGTGTGACGCGGAAACCGCGGCGACTTCCTCGGGGGTGCCGCAGGCGACGATGGTGCCTCCGCGGTCGCCTCCCTCGGGTCCGAGGTCGATCACGTAGTCCGCGGTCTTGATGACGTCGAGGTTGTGCTCAATCACGATGATCGTGTTGCCCGAGTCGGCCAGGCGCCCCAGCACCGCGAGCAGCCGCTTTATATCATCGAAATGAAGGCCGGTGGTGGGCTCATCGAGGATATAAAGCGTGCGCCCGGTCGCGCGGCGCGACAGCTCCTTGGCGAGCTTGATGCGCTGCGCCTCTCCGCCGGAGAGCGTGGTGGCGGACTGGCCGAGATGGATGTAGTCAAGGCCGACGTCGCGGAGGGTCTCTAGCTTCTGGCGAATGGGAGGAACCGAACCCATGAAGTCGAGTGCCTCGGCGACGGTCATGTCGAGCACGTCGGCGATATTGCGGCCCTTGTATTGGATCTCGAGAGTGTCGCGGTTGTAGCGGCGGCCCGCGCAGACCTCGCAGGTGACGTAAACATCGGGCAGGAAGTGCATCTCGATCCTGATGATTCCGTCGCCCTCGCAGGCCTCGCATCTCCCGCCCTTGACGTTGAATGAGAACCGCCCCGGCCCGTATCCCCTCATCCGCGCCTCCGGCAACTGCGCGAACAACTCGCGGATATGGGTGAAGAGGCCGGTGTAGGTCGCGGGATTCGATCGCGGCGTGCGCCCGATCGGGCTTTGATCGACGTGGATCACCTTGTCGAGATGCTCGACGCCGTCGATGCTCTTGTGGGCGCCGGCGCGCTCCCTCGAGCGGTTCAGGCGCTGGGCGAGAGCGCGGTACAGCGTGTCGAGGATGAGGGTGGATTTTCCGGAACCGGAGACCCCGGTGACGCAGATGAAGACCCCGAGGGGGAACTGCACGGTGAGGTCGCGCAGGTTGTTCTCGCGCGCGCCTTTCAAAGTCAGCCATCGCCCGGTGAGCGGCCGCCGCCGCGCCGGAAGCTCGATCTCGAGCTCTCCCGAAAGATACCTTCCGGTAAGCGAATCCGGATTCTTCATCACCTCTTCGGGCGTGCCCTGCGCGACCAGATAGCCGCCCTGCGCGCCGGCTCCCGGTCCCATGTCGATGATGTGGTCGGCTTCGAGCATCGTCTCACGGTCGTGCTCGACCACCAGGACCGTGTTTCCCAGCTCCTTGAGCCGTTTAAGCGTCGCGAGCAGGCGCTGATTGTCGCGCTGATGAAGTCCGATCGAGGGTTCGTCGAGGATGTACAGGACGCCGACCAGGCTGGAACCAATCTGGGTGGCGAGCCGGATGCGCTGACCTTCGCCGCCGGAAAGCGTGCCGGCGGTTCGATCGAGGGTCAGGTAGTCAAGTCCGACGTCCGCAAGAAAATTGAGCCGCTCGCGGATTTCCTTGAGGATGAGGCGGCCGATCTCGTTCTCCTGCGGGCTGAGCCTGGGAGCAGCAAAGAACTGGAGCGCCTGCTTGATCGACATCGCCGTCACTTCCGCGATCGATTTGCCGTTGAAGCGGACGAACAGGCTTTCCTTCTTGAGGCGCGCGCCCTTGCATGCGGGACACGGCCGCATGTTCATGTAAGCCTCGAGCCACTCGCGAACGCCCTCGGACTCGGTCTCCTTGTAACGGCGGTCGAGCCATTCGAGCACGCCCTCGAAGGCCTTGGAGTATTCGGCGCGATGATGTCCGCGCTGGTAGGAAAATTCGATCTCCTCGCCGCCCGACCCGTACAGGATCGCCTTGCGCACCTTGGCCGGGATGGTTTTCCAGGGCTGGTCGAGGCTGAACTTGTAGTGCGCGGCGATCGCTTCGAGCACCGGCTGCATGTAGTTGATCGTGGCCCATGGAGCGATCGCGCCGTCGGCGATGCTGAGGTCGTCGTCCTGAACGACCAGCTCCGGGTCGAAGTACATGATCGACCCGATTCCCGAGCATTCCGTGCAGGCGCCGTGCGGGCTGTTGAAGGAGAACATCCGCGGCGTGATCTCCGGGTAGGAGATTCCGCAATCGACGCAGGCGAAGCGCTGGCTGAAGTAGATCGGCTCGTCTCCCTTCTTTTCATCGAGCCTTTCAACCTTGAGGAGGTCCTGCCCGTACTTGAAAGCGACCTCGAGCGAGTCGGCGAGCCGCTTTTCGATTCCGCCGCGAATTGCCAGCCGATCGACCATCACCTCGATCGTGTGGCGCTGGTTCTTGTTCAGCGCCGGCTCCTCGCCCAGTTCGTAGAGCTTGCCGTCGATCCTCGCGCGGACGAAGCCGGCGCGGCGCAGGTCGGAGAGCTCCTTGCGATACTCGCCCTTGCGGTCGCGCACGATCGGGGCAAGCACGTGGATCCGCGTGCCCTCCGGCCACGACATGATCCGATCCACGATCTGCTGGACGCTCTGCTGGGTGATTTCGCGGCCGCAGTTGTAGCAGAAGGCGTGGCCGACGCGCGCGAACAGCAGCCTGAGATAGTCGTAGATTTCCGTGATGGTGCCGACGGTGGAGCGCGGGTTGTGGGAGGTGGTCTTCTGCTCGATCGAGATCGCAGGCGAAAGTCCCTCGATCGAATCCACGTCCGGCTTCTCCATCTGCTCCAGGAACTGGCGCGCGTAGGCCGACAGCGACTCGACGTAGCGCCGCTGCCCTTCGGCATAGATGGTGTCAAAGGCGAGCGAGGACTTGCCCGAGCCGCTGAGCCCGGTGATCACGACGAGGCGGTCACGCGGAATCTCGACGTCGATGCCCTTGAGGTTGTGCTCGCGGGCGCCCTTGATGACGATCCTGTCGGCCATGAGTCGGTTATGCCACCGCGCCGCGTGAACGGCGCGCCCGAGCGGCGCGCCATGCGTATTCGATCGCGGCGAGCATGCTCGAGGGGTTTGCCCGTCCCGTGCCCGCGATATCCATCGCGGTGCCGTGGTCGGGCGAGGTTCTCACGAACGGCAATCCCAGCGTCACGTTCACTGCGCGATCAAACTCCAGAGTCTTCAGGGGAATCAAGCCCTGATCATGATACATTGCCACAGCCGCGTCGAAGCGGAACTCCTCGCCGTCCCGAACGAAGGCCGTATCGGGAGGAAGCGGACCGAAGGCATCTATTCCAGAGGCGCGGGCGAGGCGAATCGCCGGGGTTATCGCGCGAATCTCCTCGTCGCCGAAAAGGCCGCCTTCGCCGGCATGCGGATTGAAGCCAAGGACCGCGATTCGTGGGTGGGCCGATGAGCCGGTTTCGCGAAGATGCTGGTGGAGCAGGCGGACGGTTTCGACAACCCGCCCGCGCGTAAGCATCCGGCTCACCCGGGCAAGTCCCGTATGCACCGTGACGAGGGCGATTTTCAGCCGGTCACCCGCAAACATCATGCGCCATCGCTGCGCCCGCCCGATCCGGGCGAGGAGTTCCGAATGGCCGGGGTAGCGATGGCCCGCGCGGTGCCACCATTCCTTGCTGATTGGGGCGGTCACGAGCGCGAGCGCCTCCCCCCGCATCGCCATCCGCGCGCCGCGCACGACGTATTCGAAGGAAGCATCTCCTCCCGCCGCGGTCGGCCGACCCGGCCTGCGCGAGGGCGCCGGCAGAACGCTCGCCTCGAGCACGGCGATCTCTCCGTCGGCGATCCTCGGTAGGAGCTCGCCAACGGTCCATGGGCGGGGCCGCGGGACTGCGCGCAAGCGCCGCGCCGTCTCGTCCATCACGGCCCGGTCGCCGATTACAACCATCGCGGGCGCGGGCCCGCGCCGCCCGAGCACGGCTGCGGCTTTCAGGATGACCTCAGGCCCGACGCCTGCCGGGTCTCCCATGCTGATCGCGATGAGCGGAGGCGTTTTGCGGCCGTTCGTCATCGGATCAATACAGAGTCTCGACGTCGTGCTGCTTGACCAGATCGGTGTTAATCCACGTTTGAAGTTGGGCGTTGGCCCGCTCGTCGATTAGGCGGTTGCGAATTTCGGCTCTTACGTCTTCGAGCGGGCGCAGCCCGGGCACCTGGTGTTCCTCGAGCTTGAGGATATGGAAGCCGTGATCGGTGCGGACCACCTGCGAGACGTCTCCCGGCTTGAGATTCTTAACGGCGGTATAGACCTGGTCCATGATGTCCTGGGGAGTGAACCATCCGAGTTCGCCGCCGTTGTTGCGCGAGACGTCGTCGGAGTACTTGCGGGCAAGGGTGGCAAAGTCGGCGCCCGCCGCCGCCTGTTTCTGGATCTTGTCCGCCTTCGCCTTCAGCATCGCGACCTGCTGCGTGGTGGCATTCTGGGGCACGCCGACCAGGATCTGCGCGAGCTTGAGGCGCTCGGTGGTGACGGTGAAGTCGGCCTTGTGCTCGTCGTAGTAGGCCTTGATGTCGGCGTTGGAGATGTCGACCTTCTGGCGCACCTGCTCGCGGATCATCACCTCTTTTTCAAGTTCCTCCCGGGCGTGCTTGCGGAAATCGTCCATACTCAGCCCGCTCTGGGCGAGCGCGGCCTTGAACTGCTCGGGAGTGAGGTGCTTGTCCTGCCTCACCGCGTCCACGTACCTGTCAACCTGGTCCTCATCGACCTTGCTCGAATATTGCTCGATTTCCTTCTGAAGGAGCTTTTGAGAAATAAGGGCCTTGAGGGCGGCCTTTGCATCCTCGTTGTTGGCGATATCGTCAGTTTTCACGGGGCGGCCGACCGCGGCGCTGAATTGCTCGACGTCGCGGGCGGTGATCGGCTCTCCGTCAACGCTCGCGATGACGTGGGCGACCACTTCGCCTTGAGACACCCGGGGCGCCGAAGGCTCCGCCGCGGCGGCATCGGACGACAGGCTCGCCACGAGCCCCGGAGTCTCCTCGGGCGTCGGAGCTGCGGGGGTCGCGGAAGCCTCGGGTTTGGCGGACGCGGTGCGAGGAGGCTTCTTCGATGAAAGCAGGGAGCATCCCGACCCCTGGACGGCCATCGCGACGGCAATGGAAAAGGCCGTCAGAAGCGACGTGAACCCGAGACCTCTCCCGACCGGCATACCGGCCTTAACCTTAGCGTCACGCCGCCGTTCAAGAAACGGCGCCGCGGATTTTGCGGAGCGATACACCAGGAATCACGGG
>Ga0070741_10006078_pt1 | contig 26212 bp, 26 predicted proteins | sample Coa_R1_4_FD_66440 | JGI IMG/M metagenome (GOLD analysis project Ga0070741, IMG submission 66440) | Surface soil microbial communities from Centralia Pennsylvania, which are recovering from an underground coalmine fire - Coalmine... | ecosystem: Environmental > Terrestrial > Soil > Unclassified ... | reverse complement strand
CGGCCGCGCAGGAGTACGAGCGCGCCGTCGCACTCGCCCCGAGCGATGCCGAGCGGGACTTCCTACGCGGCCGCCAGAACCTGCTTGCGACGGAGCTCGAGCAGCGACACGACCTGTGACGTCGGCTTGAACGGGTCGTAGACCGTCGTGCCGTCGTCGAGCGACACCGCGGCGACGGGGACTCCGTTCACGTCGGCCACGAGCCAGTCGCCGCCGCGGAGCGTCCGCTCGCTCAGCTGGGCGAGCCGCTCGAGCTCGTCGCGGCACGCGCTCAGCCGCAGCTCGATCGCGGCGCGGACCGGCTGCGGCGGCTGGAGGGACGCCTGCCGGGCGCGGCGGTAGCGGGCTGCGTCGCGGCGCAGGCCGTTGATGTGTCCGATGGCCATCTGCTGGATGATCGCGGGGTGCATGGCGCTCTCCTCTGTCGGCGTGGTACTCTCTAACCAGTGTTCGGAGATTACCAGTTACATAACCTGTAAATCAAGTACGGTGGTTACGACTTTACACAGCCGGCTCGACCTCGTCCGCGACTTCGTCAACACGTACGACCTCGAGACCGAGGTCGACCGGATCGCGTCGCCGGACGAGCTCGCCGAGTGGCTGTCGGAAGAAGGGCTCGTCGACGACCTCGTCGAGCCGAGCGCGGAAGAGCACGCGGACGCGCTCGCCGTGCGCGAGGCGATCCGGGAGCTCCTGCTCGCGAACAACGGCGTCGTCGCCGACACCGCCGCCGCGTCCACGACACTCGAGACCGCGGGCCGCAAGACGCAGCTCGGCGTCCGGTTCGTAGACGGCAAGCCCGTGCTCGCTCCGGCGGGCGACGGCGCCGCGGGTGCGCTCGGCACGATCGTCGCCGCCGTCGCCGAGCTCGCCTCCACCCCGGAATGGCCGCGGCTCAAGGCGTGCCGCGACGACCACTGCCGCGTCGTCTTCTACGACAAGTCCCGCAACCGCTCGCGCGCCTGGTGCTCGATGGAGGTCTGCGGCAACCGCGAGAAGGCGCGCAGCTTCCGCGCCCGGCACCACGGCTAGCGCGCGCCGCTAGGCGGAGCGCGCGAGGTCGTTCGGCCCGGCGCTCGGCAATCGCACGTTGCTGCCGCCGCCTGGACCGGCCGGCGGAGACGGCGGAGCCGTGCGGAGGATCCGGCGCCAGACGAGCACGAGCGCCGTCGCGCCGCAGGTCGCCGGGATGAAGAAGACGAGGTTCAGCAGGAGGACGTGGACGAGCATCTATCCCGTATGCGTCGCCGCGGCGAGCGCAAACCTCACGGCTTCGTCGGGATCCTGCGCGCGCAGCGTCCCGTCCACCTGCCAGCCCGACTCGAGGACGACGACGGGGCGGCCGAGAGTGAGCGCGAACCCGATCTCCGCGAGCGTCCCGTAGCTGCCGCCGACGGCGATCACCGCGTCGCCGGAGGCGCCGACGGCGAGGTTGCGCGCATGACCGATCCCCGTCACCACCACATGGTCGAGCCACTCGTTCGCACCGTCGCGCGTCTCGCCGGGGACGATCCCGATCGTCGTCCCGCCCGCGCCCTTGGCGCCGCGCGACGCGGCGGCCATCACCTCGCCGAGCCCGCCCGTGACGACCGTCGCGCCCGCTAGCGCGAGGAGGCGGCCAACTGCTGTCGCACGCTCTTCATGTTCCGCACCGCTGCCGACCACCGCGATCTGGACCGCCATGCGCCGATGCTAGGACGCGCGGCCGACTCCCGCAGCCCGTTCCTCAGCTCCTGCTCCTGCAGCGCGGCCGAGACACGCTCGGCCTGTTCGACGCTTCAGGACTTGTGCGACACGACGGAGACGAACATCCGGGAAGCGTAGGCGCGGGCGGCGACGCTACGCCACCCGCGCCTCCGGCTTCGGCCTACGCGATGGCGAATCTGAACTTGATCAGCTTCGGCTTCGAGCCCGGGATGATGTCCGCGAGCACGAGGACGTAGTTGCCGGCCGGCAGCTCCTTCTTCGGCATGACGACCCTGAACGCCCAGTCGTTCGCCGCGGTCGGCGGCGTGTACTTCGGCCCGCCGATCGTGTGACCGTGCTGCGTGACCTCGATGTCCATGACGGTGCCGCCCGTCGCATCCGAAGCGGTGCCGGTGATCACGTAGTGCGTGCGGACGAGCTTCACCTTGACGGGAGGATCGGCGGCGAGCGCAGCCGAGGCGGCGACGACGACAACAAGCGCGGCCGCAACCGCAGCGACGAGCTTCTTCATCTCAACCCTTTCGTGTAGACCCGCAGAAACGCGCCGATCGTTGCGAAGGCGATGGTGGAAGGCAATAGGCCGTTCGGCCTATTCCTCGACGATCTCCCGGTCGCCGCCGCGGACGACGACCGCGCGATCGTCGGTGAGCCGGACCAGCTCGAACGCGGCTCCGGCGGCGACGGCCGCGTCGTGGTAGGCGCGGGACTCCGGCTCCTGGTCGTGCGGGAGGACGCTGAAGTCGACGAGCCCGAGCCCGTGGGTCGACTCGAGCTGCGGCACCGCGGCCCTGTTGTCCATCGACGCGGCGGGGAACACGTCCGGGCCGGCGAGGATCGCGCCGGCGCTCGTGCCGGCGTAGAGCAGCTCGCCGGACTCGACGAGCGGGACGACGAGCTCGGCGAAGCCGCTCCGGCGCGCGTGCCACAGCAGGAGGTACGCGTTCCCGCCGGTGAGGAAGACGCCGTCCGCAGCAGACAGGGCCGGCTCGACGTCGCCGGGGCCGGCAGTCGCCAGGTCGAGCGTGGACACCTCGCAGCCGAGCGCCTCCAGCCGTCGCCGGTCCTCCTGCACCCAGAACTTCGCTTCCGGAGCGGGTCCGGCGGCCGTCGGGACGAAGGCGAGACGAAGGCCGGCGGGATCGCGTCCTGCGGCTTGCGGCAAGGCGCCGAGCCCCTGCGAGGAGGACGCGAGCAGCAGGCGCTTCATGGCTCGATCCGCATGATGACGCGCTTGCTCGTCTCACGCACCGGCGTGAACCCGGCCGTCTCGAACAGTCCGACGTGACCCATGTAGTTCGTCCCCTCGGTCTTGTGCGGGTACGCCTCGAGCGAGCTCGCGCCGCGCGCGAACGCGTGCGCGACGGCGGCGGCGAGCAGCTCCCGGGCGACGCCGTGCCGCTGCGCGTCCTTGTCCACGGCGAAGCAGACGAGCGACCAGACGGCGTCGCCGCCTCCCTCCTCGCGCGGCCGGTACTGCGGCGAGCGGAGGAGGGCCGGGAAGTCCTGCCGCGGCCCGAGCGAGACCCAGCCGACGGGCTCGCCGTCGCCGTACGCGAGGAGGCCCGGCTCGCGGCCGGCGCAGACGAGCTCCTCCATCGCCCGCTTCTTGCCCTCGCCGTGCGGGATGGAGCGGTCGCGCCAGTACATGCACCAGCAGCCGTAGGCGGGGACGTTGCGATAGCCGCCGCGCGGCCCGCGACGCTCGAAGAGCGTCACCATGTCGTCCCACCGCTCCGCGGTGACCGGGACGACGCGCAGGCGCGGCTTCCTACCGAGCGGCGGCATGCTCGAGCTCGAGGCACTTCGCGAGCGCAGCCTCGGCGACCTCGAGCTGGTCCGCCGTCGGCTCGGCGGTCGAGAAGCGGTGCTGGAGCTCGTGGCCGGGCTTCGAGAGCGCCCTCGCGAGCGGATTGTCCGGGTGCCGCGTCATCCAGCCGAACAGCTCCGTGGCGGCGGCGACCGCGCCGACCTGCGCGACGGCCTGCGCCTGGCGCCGGTGCCGCTCGGGCGCGAGGCTCGCGAGCGTGTTCCCGACGGCCGAAGTCGCGACGAGCGGCCCGACGAGATGCCCGCCGCAGCGCTCGTGCTCGCGCGTCGCGCGCTTGCCGTGCTCGTAGCTCCCGATCGAGATGTGCTCGGCGCCGTGATAGGCCGCAAGTTCGCCGGAGCGAAGGGCGAGCACCGCCGGCGCCACGCTCGCGATCCCGGAGAGGAGCTCGCGCGCGAGCGGGCGCAGCGGCGACTCGCGGAGGCCGCGAACGAGCACCGCCGCTCCGAGCATCGAGACGAGAACGGAAGGGTTCTCCATCGGCAGCTTCGCCGCCGGGAGCTTCGCCTTCACCTGCGGCAGGAGCGCGAGCGCCTCGAGCAACCGCGCGGGCCCGCGAAGCAACGGGTTCCGGACGCGCGCCGCCTGCAGCCGCTTGCGGGCGGAGGCGACCTCGATCCGGCCGTCGTCGCGGCGGATCGCGCACGCCCAGGCATGCGGGCCGTGCACGAGAACGCCGTTCGGGAGAGCCATCCCGCCGAGCCGGACCTTTTCCCTCGCCATGCGTGCAGGGTACTGCCGAACGCTCAGCCGAGCACGGCCTGCGCCGCGTGGCGCAACCAGCGGACGCCGAGCTCGAGATCGGCGACCGGGATCCGCTCGTCCGCCGAGTGGACGAGCGTCGCGGAGACCTCGGCTGGCATCTCGCCGCTCGCCGGAAAGAACCCGTAGGCGACGGTGCCGAACGCCTCGCGCAGCCAGTGGCTGTCGGTGAAGCCCGGACACGTGAACGGCGCCGCCTTCGCCCCGGGCACGGCGTCCGCGACGAACTCTTCGAGCGCGCTCCAGAGCGGCGTGTCGAGCGCCGACCGCGTGCCACCGCGCGCCTCGATCCACTCGAGGTCGTAGTCGACGTCACCGCCGAGCACGGCGCGGATCATCGGCTCGACGTGCTCCGGATGCTGGTCGGGGAGCAAGCGGCAGTCGACCTCGATCTCGCAGAGCGCGGGGATGACGTTCCGCTTCTGCGAGGCGCTGATCATCGTCGGCGAGAACGTCGGCGCGAGGAGCGCCTCGACGCCCATCGCGGCCGGCTGCGAGACCGCGGCGAGCCGCTCGACCGCCTCGTTCGCCGGCGGCACCTCGCCGAGGACGACGCGGAGGAACACCTCGACCTCCGGCCCGATCTGCGGCTCCGGCTCGTACGCGGCGATCCGCTCGATGAGCGCGGTCGCGCGGACGAGCGCGTTGTCGGCGATCCGCGGCATCGACGCGTGACCCGAGCGCCCGCGGACGCGGAGGAGGAACGGCGCCGTCATCTTCTCCGCGACCGTCGCCTGGTAGACGACCGCCCCGTTCGAGAGCTCGAGCCGCTCGCCGCCGCCCTCGTTGACGGCGTAGTCGCAGCGGACGGCGTCGGGGTGCGCCTCGCACAGCCATTCGAGGCCGAAGCCGGCGCCGACCTCCTCATCGGCCGTCGCGGCGAGGATCAGGTCGCCGCTCGGCCTGAAGCCCTCCCGCGCGAGCGACGCGACCGCGACGGCGTTCGCCGCGACCTGGCTCTTCATGTCGAGCGCGCCACGTCCCCAGACCTCGCCGTCCGTCAGCTCGCCCGAGAAGGGCGGCACCGACCACTCCGCCGGGTCGGCGAGCACGACGTCGGTGTGGCAGAGGAGGAGGAGCGATGGGCCGTCGCCGCCCGGGATCCGCGCGACGAGGTTCGCGCGCTCCGGCGTCTTGGCGATCAGCTCCGACGCGACGCCGTTCGCGGCGAGGTAGTCGCGCAGGAGCTCCGCCGCGGCCGTCTCGTTCCCCGGCGGATTCGTCGTGTCGACGCGGATCAGGCGCTGGAGGAGGTCCGTGACCTCTGCGCGGAGATCGGTCGCGGACATGCGCCGAGCATACTTCTTCCATGTCGGATCTCTTCTCCGACGCGGCCGACCGCCGCTCCGGCGAGGTCGCGCCGCTCGCGCAGCGTCTGCGGCCGTCGACGCTCGCCGAGTTCGTCGGACAGGGACACATCCTCGGCGACGGGTCGGCGCTCCGCCGCGCGATCGAGGAGGACCGCGTCCACTCGTCGATCTTCTACGGGCCGCCCGGCAGCGGGAAGACGACGCTCGCGCGGATCGTCGCCGCCTCGACCGGCTCGGCCTTCGAGGAGCTCTCGGCGGTGTCGGCGACGGTGAAGGACGTTCGCGAGGTGCTCGCCCGTGCTCGGGAGCGGCTCGGCACGAGCGGCACGCGCACGATCCTCTTCCTCGACGAGATCCACCGCTTCAACAAGGCGCAGCAGGACGCGCTGCTCCCCGGGGTCGAGGTCGGACTCCTGACGCTGATCGGTGCGACGACCGAGAATCCGTACTACGAGGTGAACTCCGCGCTCATCTCGCGGACGCAGGTCTACGAGCTCGAGCCGCTCGGGGACGAAGAGCTCGCGGAGATCGTCCGCCGCGGCCTCGCCGAGGTCGGTGCCGAGGCGGCGGAGGACGTCGTCGAGCTGATCGCGCAGCGCTCCGGCGGCGACGCGCGGACGGCGCTCAACATCGTCGAGCTCGCGCACGAGACGGCCGACGGGCCGGTCACCGCCGAGAACGTCGAGGACGCCGCGCGCAAGCCGCCGCTTGTCTACGACAAGGCCGGCGACGCCCACTACGACTACACCTCCGCCTTCATCAAGTCGATGCGCGGCAGCGACCCGGATGCCGCTGTCTACTACCTCGCCGCGATGATCGAGGGCGGCGAGGACGCCCGCTTCATCGCGCGGCGGATGATCGTCCTCGCCTCCGAGGACATCGGCAACGCCGACCCGCGCGCCCTCCTCGTCGCCGTGGCGGCGGCGCAGGCGGTCGAGCACGTCGGCCTGCCGGAGGCGCGGCTCAACCTCTCCCAGGCGGCGATCTATCTCGCACGCGCGCCGAAGTCGAACGCGAGCTACATGGCGCTGAACCGGGCGACGGCGGATGTTCAGGAGCGCGGCGCGATCCGCCCGCCGAAGGCCCTCCGCGACGGATCCTGGTACGGCCGGAAGCTCGGCCACGGCGAGGGCTACGTCTACCCGCACGCCGATCCGGCCGGCTTCGAGCAGAGCTACCTCCCTGAGGAGCTGCAGGACCGGACGTACTTCGAGCCGTCCGGCAACGGGGAGGAGACGGCCGGCACGAAACGGTCACGTGCCAGTGACGAGAGTCCGACGCAGTCGGACGACTTTGGCTCGTAGACCGGCGTCACACGGTGGCGTGGCGTGGCGACGCCAACTGGCGCGGCGTGGCGTGGCGACGCCACGTGGCGTGGCGTGGCGACGCCGGCTAGAGGATCCGGGCGCCGAGGGCCGAGGCGACGAGCTCGACGGCGAGCTGCCCGGTCGTGTTCTCACGGTCGAGGATCGGGTTGACCTCGACGACATCCATCGAGTCGACGAGGCCGAACTCGGCGACGGTCTCGAGCGCGAGGTGCGCCTCGCGGTACGAGAGGCCTCCGCGCACCGGCGTTCCGACGCCGGGGGCGTACTCGGGATCGACTACGTCCATGTCGAGGGAGACGTGGAGGAACGCCGCGCCGGCCGCGTGCGCGAGCGCCTCGCGCATGCACGGCTCGACACCGATCCGGTCGACCTCGCTCATCGTGAACACCTTCGCGTCGAGCTTCCGCAACAGCGCGCGCTCCCCGTCGTCGAGCGAGCGGACACCGACGAGCGCAAGCTTTCCCGATTCGACGGCCGGAATCGGCCAGCCGTCACGGCGGAAGGCCGCCCCGGCGAGCCCGAGCGCCGCCGCGAGCACCATGCCGTGGACGTTGCCGCTCGGTGAGGTCGCGGGCGTGTTGAGGTCGCCGTGCGCGTCGATCCAGACGACGCCGCCGGCTCCCCTGGCTTTCGCCATCCCGACGAGCGAGCCCAGCGCGACGGAGTGGTCGCCGCCGAGCACGAGCGGGAGCGCGCCGCGTCCGGCGGCGTCGGCCACGAGCCCGGACAGCCGGTCGCAGAGATCGAGGATCTGGTCGAGATACCGGGCGTGCGGGTCTCCCACCGCTGCCGTCTCCGCGACGGGCGAGATGACGTTGCCGGCGTCCGAGACGCGCACGCCGAGCTTGTCGGTCAGCTGCTGCTCGAGGCCGGCGTAACGGATCGCGGACGGCCCCATATCGACCCCTCGCCGGCCTGCGCCGAGATCGAGGGTGCCGCCGATCACCGCAATCTCGCGCGCACTCGTCTCGACGCTCACGGCGGAGAGGCTAACCAACGCACCCGGCTACACTGACCGCCGCGTCACGGCGGCGAGGTAGCTCAGCTGGTAGAGCACTCGGCTGAAAACCGGGGTGTCGCCGGTTCGAGTCCGGCCCTCGCCATTCCTCCTCACTCCCTCAGCCCGCGAAAAAGCGGGCTATAAAACGGCACGAACAAGCGCCGACTTGAGTCCGGTCACTCCTTCGGGGGATTGCGGCGCCTGTGCGTGGCAGCACAAACTCGGTTGGTCTGGGTGCCGCTGCGGCTCTTTCCGGGCATAGACACATGCGGATGACAACAAGGAACGCTCGCTGGCTCGGCGGCCTGGCCGCCGGCCTGATCGTGCTCACGCTTGCCGCGTCGAGCTACGCGGCCCCCGGGGACACGTTCCGGGTCTCGCTCACCTACAACGGCGGGCAGGCGAACGATCAGAGCGTCGACGCGGCGATCAGCGGTGACGGAAGCCGCATCGCGTTCAAGTCCCTCGCGACGAACCTCCTGGCGACGGCCGACGCGAACGGGAACACGCGGGACATCTTCGTCCGCGATCGCAACGCGAACACGACCTACCTCGCGAGCGTCGATCCGAACGGCAACCAGTTCACCCAGACGAGCGAAGAGCCCGCGATCAGCTACGACGGCTCGACCGTGGCCTGGGAGACGAACGGCCAGATCTATGTCCGGACGATCCCGAACGGCACGACCCAGCTCGTGAGCAAGGCGCCGGACGGCTCGCCGGGCGACGGCGTGAGCCACGCGCCGCAGCTGAGCGCGAACGGCCGCTACGTCACGTACTGGTCGGTGGCGAACAACATCGTCGCGAACGACCCGAAGTTCACGGCGGACGTCTTCACGTACGACACCCAGACCGGCACGAACGAGCTCGACAGCGTCGGCACCGGCGGCACGCCGGCAGCGATCGGCCAGGACAGCTTCCTCCCGTCGATCAGCGGTGACGGCCGCTACGTCGTCTTCGAGACGCTCGCTCCGTTCTCCGGGCTCGACACGAACAACGCCTACGACATCTACGTCCACGACCGGCAGGCGAACACGACGAAGCTCGTCTCCCACAACATCGCGGACACCGCCGCGGGCAACGCGCCGAGCTTCGAGGGCAACGGCGGGCCGAAGATCAGCGAGGACGGCTCGACGATCGCCTTCACGTCCCTCGCGGGGAACCTCTCCCCGAACGACACGAACAACCACGAGGACGTCTTCGTCTACCACATGGCCACCGACAAGATCGAGCAGGCGAGCGTCGACTCGAACGGCACCGAGTACGCGCTCGACAGCTCGCGCGCCACGATCAACGGCGACGGCACGTTCGTCGCGTTCGAGTCCGCGAACGAGTTCACGCCGCAGGACACCGGCACGAACTCGGAGATCTGGGTCCGCAACCTCACGACCCAGACCACGTCTCTCGAGAGCCTCAACTACCAGGGCAACGTCGTCACCGGCGACAAGCTCAACCCGTCGATCGACGGGGACGGGATGCTCGTCGCGTACCACAGCTCGTCCGGCGACCTCGTGAGCGGCGACACGAACACGGTCGAGGACGTCTTCGTCCACCAGCTCGGCGCAGCGGACACGACGCCTCCGACGGTCACCGGCACTCCGACGACCGCTCCGAACGCAAACGGCTGGTACAACGGCCCGGTCACCGTCCACTGGACGGCCGTCGACCCGGCGCCAAGCTCGGGCCAGCCGGGACCGCTACCCGACACCGTCGTGAACACGACGGGCCAGAACCAGGTGATCACGAGCCCCCGTGCCTGTGACGGGGACGGGAACTGCGCCACCGGCAGCGTCACGCTCTCGATCGACACGGCGCCGCCGACCGTATCCGCGTCGACGAACACACCCGGCACCCACGGCTGGTACAACCACGACGTCGTCGTCGGCTTCAGCTGCAACGACGCGCTGTCCGGCATCCAGAGCTGCCCGGCACCGCTCCACTTCACGAGCGAGGGAACGAACCTCCAGTCCTCGGTGTCCGCGCCGGCCTACACGGCGACCGACCGCGCCGGCAACAGCGCGACGGCCACGCTCCCGACCGTCAACATCGACGAGACCCCGCCCGTGATCACGTTCTCGGGCGCGCAGACGTACGGGCTCGACGACACCGTGACGATCACGTGCTCCGCGACCGACGCGCTCTCCGGCGTGGCGGCCGGCGCGACGTGCCCGAGCGTCTCGGCGCCCGCCTCGAGCTTCGGAGTCGGGACGACGACCCTCACCGCGATCGCGACCGACCTCGCCGGCAACACCGCGACCGCGACCTACACGTTCTCGGTGAGCGCCGACGACGGCGACCTCCTCTCGACCGCGTGCAACGACACCGGCTGGTCGTACGCCGCGCTCCTCGCCGGCACGAAGCCGGTCGGGCCGACGCAGACCGCGGAGGCGGCCCTCTGCCAGCAGCTCGTCAACGACCTGCAGGCGGCGATCAACGCGCGGAACAAGGGCGACACGAACGGCATGAACACGAGCCTCCGCAAGTTCCTCAGCGACGCCGCAGCAGCCGTCGGCACGACGATCACGCTCGACCAGGACGTCGCGCTGACGAAGCTCGCCGACGACCTGCCCGGCAGCACGCCGTCCACGACCTGCACCACCGGGCCCGGGGCCGGGCAGAAGTGCGAGTCGCTGCTCGCCGACCCGACGGTCGCCTCCAACACGAAGCTCCAGATCGTCGCGATGGACGATTCGCCGATCCAGACGAGCGGCTCGTTCGCACCGACCGCCGTGCTCTCGACCGGCCAGAACCTCACGGTCTCGACGAGCGCCACGAGCGGGCAGCCGCCGAACTACGTCGACACGTACGGCGGCTCGACCGGGACGAAGAACCAGACGCTGATCACCATCACGCTCCCGTCCGGCCTCCCCGCCGGCAGCTACACCGTCAAGGTCTCGGCATGGGACACGGACGGCCCCGACCTCGACCAGTGGAGCTGGCCGATCACGGTCGCGAGCAGCGGCACCGTCACGAGCACCGCCAAGAGCTCGGGCCCCGCACCGCCGGGACCGCGGACGCCGAAGCAGAACCCCCGGCGCTAGCGCGCGGCCGGCGGCTTCGCGGCGACGCGCAGCAGGATGTAGTTCTGCGAGCGGAAGACCGGGGTGAGACCGGGATTCGCGCCCTCCCCCGCCTTCGGGTACTTCGCCGCGATCAGGTCGGGGCCGCCGGTGATCATGAGCATGTAGCGGACGGTCCCCCACGGATTGTCCCGGACTGCGAGCCACCTCGCGTCACCGTGGTCGATGCGATCGAGGAAGAGGTCCGGCCGGCCGCTGAGGAGCATGACCGCGAACGTCTGCGAGTCGTCCGTGAGGATCGCGTCGCGCTGGTGCACTTGCGCGTCGACCCAGCTCGCCACCTTGCGCGCGCCGACGAGCGGATCCGGCAGACCGCCCTTTCCCTCGACCGCGTTGACGAACGCCTGCTCGCGGAATTGGTACGGGTAGACGCGCATCGTGTGGAGCGTGAACGGGATCGCGACGGCGAGCGAGAGGAGAGAGGCCGCCCAGACGAGATGTCTGCGCCGGCCGCGGGCGAGGAGATAGAGCCACGCGATCGACGCCACCGCGATCGGCATCGCGCGCATGTTGTAGCGAAGCTGGAAGTACTCGACCGAGCCCGATCCGACCACGATGAGCCAGGTGAACGCGGCGTTGACGAGGAGCATCGCGATCAGCGTCCACGTCATCCAGTCCTTGCGGACTAGCGCGACGGCGAGGAGCACGATGACCGCGATCACGACGGGGGGGAAGAGCTCCCAGTTGAGCGCGACGAGCTTCTCCGCGATCCGCAGCGGCGACAGCGTCGTGCTCGCGACGTGCGGCGCGGCGGCGCCCGGGCTCAGCGGTGCGCCCGGAGCCTGCTGGCGGAGCCAGAAGAGCGGTGACCCCTCGATGAGCCAGTTGAAGAAGAGCCACAGGCCCATCGAGTAGGCGATCGGTGCGAGATACGTGAGCAGCGTCCCCTCGAGCTCCGAGCGGTGGACGCGCTGCCGGATGCTCACGAGCGTGATCGGCACGACGAGCAGCAGCGCCCAGCTGAAGACCTCGTAGCGGGTGAGGATGCCGAGGGAGAAGAACATCGACGCCGAGACGAGCGGTCCGGCCGCACGGGTCAGGTACCAGCGGACGAAGGAGTAGATCCCGCCGACGAGGAGGAAGAGGTAGACGATCTCGGCCATCCCGTTCGCCGCGTAGAACGCGATCATCGGGTTCGCGCCGAACACGAGCAGCAGCGGGTACCGCTGCCAGGGGCGCATCCCTCCGAGCTCGAACAGCCGGTTGAGCACGAGGAGCAGCAGCCCCCCGCAGAACGCGGACATGAGAGGGAGCGCGAGCAGCGAGGTCGCCAGCGGCCTGATCAGCGCGAACGGGAGGAAGACGAGCGTTTCGACCGGCGGCCAGACGAAGCCGATCGCCGTCAGCTTCGGCGGCGAGTTCCAGAACACGAAGAACGCGTGACTGAGCCGGGCGAGGCCGTCGAAGACGAGGATGTGCTCGCTCCGCAGCAGCCAGACGCCGAGGGCGAAGTACGCGCCCCCGGCCACTCCGAGGAGGGTGAGATCCTCGGTGAGCCTCGGCCCCGGGCGAAGCCGCCGGGACTTCGACCAGCGCTGCTCCGCCTCCCGGTCCGCGGCCGTCTCGGGGAGCGGCCGCTCGAGGACCGTGCTCACGAGCCGACGGAGGTGCCGTGGACGTACTCCGGCACGACGCCGATGTCGAGCCCGTGCACCGTCTTCTCCCAGTAGTGCGGCCGGTAGACGAGCTGGATGAGGCCCTTCCACGCGCCGACGGACATCAGCGCCCAGTAGATCGGCGAGAGCAGCGCGTACTTGACGAGGCCGGCGTGACCGCGCCGCATGCAGCCGGCGACGTTGATGTAGGTGAACCCGAAGTTGCCGATGAACAGCGCGATCGCCGCGGGGTAGTAGACGTAGAACGGGAAGATCTGCTGGATGACGTGGAACTGCGTCATCAGCCAGAGGGTCGTCATCGTCCAGTAGAACGGGTTGAGGAGGAACGAGAGGAACGTCCCGGCGATGATGAACTGGAACGACCAGAAGCTCCGCCAGCCGATCTGGCGGTGGAGGCGGACGGGGTGGCGCATGTGGACGAGCCAGGTCTGGATGTACCCCTTCACCCAGCGCGACCGCTGGCGGATCCAGTTGTAGAGGTCGGAGTTGGCCTCTTCGAACGTCGTCGAGTCGACCATCCCCGTCTTGTAGCCGGCCTTGTGGAGGCGGATCCCGAGATCGGCGTCCTCGGTGACGTTGAAGGGATCCCAGGCGCCGAGCTCGATGAGCTTCTCGGTGATGAAGTGGTTCGACGTGCCGCCGAGCGGGATCGGGGCGTCCGCGGCGTCGAGGCCCGGCATGAGGAGGTCGAACCAGTGCGAGTACTCGGCGGTGAACCACCGCGTGAGGACGTTCTGCGTCCGGTTGAAGTAGTTGAGCTTGCACTGGATGCAGACGATCCGCTCCTCGACCCGCGCGAACGCCGCGACGATCTTCTTCAGCTGGTCCGGGTCCGGCCGGTCCTCCGCGTCGTAGATGACGACGTACTTCCCCTCCGCCTGGATCAGCCCGTAGTTGCACGCCTTCGGCTTCGTCTTCGGCTTGGAGTCCGGGACGACGACGAGCTTGAACTGCGCCGGCAGGCCGAGCTCCTCGATCCTCTCCCGCGTCTCGAGGTCGTCCTCCTCGACGAGGAGCTTCACGTCGAGCTTCGTCGCGGGGTAGTCGAGCCTCCCCACCGAGGTGACGAGGTGCTCGATGACCGCAGCCTCGCGGTAGAGCGGCACGAGGATCGTGTACTTCGGCAGCTCGTGCGGATCGAGCGCCTCGATCTCCTCCCGCGAGACCGGCAGCTCGAGCTGGTGCTGCAGCGCGCGGTAGATGAGGCGCAGCTTGTAGAGCGAGACCGTGGAGTAGAAGAGGATCGAGGAGACGGTGAAGAAGATGAGCGCCTGGAGCGGCCAGGCGAAGAAGAAGAGCGCCGCGAGGGCGACGAGCACGACGAGCACGAGCTTCTGCGCGTGCGTGACGACCCGGAACGCCGACTCCTCCGGCGTCCGGTTGAGGAGCTCGATGCTCGCCACCTCGACGTGGAGGTCGCGGTAGACGCGCCGGAGCAGCTGCTCGATCGAGGTCTTCGGGGCGACGACGGTGCGGACGGGAAGGTCGGTGTGCTCCCGCAGGTCGGCGAGCGCGTCGTCGGCCATGGCTTCGGCGACGGCGACGTAGAGGACGTGGTCGCGGATGGCGAGCGGTGCGAAGCGATGCGTCCGCGCCACGCTCTCCGGCACGACCCGGAGGACGGAGTCGTCCGGCTCGAACTCGGCGACGTCGAGGTCCGGCAGCGCCACCTGCTCCGCGTAGGCGCGGGCGAGGCTCCGCTCGCGCACGAGCCCCATCGAGAGGAGCACCTGGCCGAGCCGGTCGCCCGTCCGCTCCTGGTAGGCGAGCGCCTCGGCGAGCTCGGTCTGCGTGATCTCCCCCGCGGCGACGAGCAGCTCGCCGAGCAGCCGGTGCTCGCTCGCGGGCTCCGGCGCGTGCCGCCCGAACAGCCGGTCGAGCTTCCGGTCGACGTCTCCCGTCGCGGCCACCGCGAGCGTGATCCCGAGTCCCGTGAGCCCTTCGGCGATCGCGACGCCGAGGCCCGCGTTGAGCTCGTCCGTGGCGACGAGAAGGCGCTCGTCCTCGAGCCCGAGCGGGACGAAGCGCAACGCGACGCAGGCGTCGGGCCCGAGCAGCCCGGTCAACTCCTGCGAAACGGCGTACGCGTCGTCGAGCTCGGCGTAGCGCAGCCCGGCGTGATCCGCGAGACGCCGGAACCGCTCCCGCTCGAGCGGCGAGCTCGGATCGGAGAGCTGCCGCGGCTCAGGCGGCTCCGATGGCGGCGCGACGCGCTCGAGCTCGCGCGCGACAGCATCCGCGCTCGCGACGACGAGCGAGACGGACCTCTCCGTCAGCACCGAGAGCGCCTCGACGTCGACGGCGCCGGGGTCGGGCGTCGCGACGACGAGCGTGGCGCCGTCGTCGGCGAGCGGCACGACGGAGTACGTGCGAGCGGCCGCGGCGGGGAGCGTGCCGAGCGGGACGCCGGAGATCTCCGCGTCGCTGGCGAAGGGAAGGTCCGCGTGCTGCGCGAGCCGGCGGAAGAAGGCCTCGTCCACCGCTACGGCTCGATGCGATTCAGCGCGTCGAGGATCTCGCTGCGCGGCGACACGACGAGCTCGAGCTCGAGGTTCGGGAAGCGCGACCGCAGATACGACAGATCCGGGTCGAGGTACGCCGACGCGATCACGAGGGTGTCGCCGACGAGCATGAGCGGGACGATGCGCTCGCGCTGCGCGACGACGAGCGGGACGTAGAGGAAGAGCTCCGGGTTGACGCGCGTGCGGCGCAGGCCCTCGTAGCGGCGGCCGCCCCGGAGCGCGAGCGCGACCGCGAGCCGCCGGTCGTCGACGATCCCGAGGTCGATGAGCGTGTCCTCGGGACGCTCGCCGGGCCGCGTACGCACGGCGTCGAGAAGTCCCGCCAGCTCGGCCTGGCGGACAGCGGGAGTGTCCGTCTCCGCCGGAGAGGAGAGAAACTCGACGAGGAAGTCGCGGATGCTCACGGCGCGGATCCCGGCTCCTCGAGCTCACGCCGGCGCAGGTCGGCCTCGCGGGAGAGCTGGGCGCGCCGCCGGGAGCGGTTCGTCTGCTTGCCGTTCTTCAGGGCCCGCCGCTCCTCGACCCAGACGAAGACGAGGTAGAAGACGCAGAGCAGGGCGATCGGGGCGAGCACCCAGACGAAGAACGCCCCGAGGAAGATCGCGAGCACCAGGCAGATCAGGAGCGCGAGGGACAGCAGCCGGTACGACCGGATCGTGGCCATTGGCTCAGCCGCCCGCGGCGACGCTCAGCTCGATCCGGTCGCCGTCCGTCCGGTCGACCGTGAGCGAGTAGGGCATCCGCTGCGCCATCTCGTCGAGCAGCGCCGCCGGCTCTTCCAGCGTCACCTCGATCGTCGCGCGCTCCGCCTCGAAACGGCGGATGTAGACGTCCTCGACCTTCGGCAGCCCGGCGAGCGCGCTCTCGAAGGCGGAGAGGGACGAGAAGTCGGAGAACGGCCCGGCCTCGACCTCGACGTGCCGGCCGAAGACGTTCCGTGAGCCGGGCGCGGGCCTGTCGGCCGCAGCCGGTGCGACCGGGGCAGGAGCCGGAGCGCCGAAGACGGCCGGCCGCACCGGGCCGCCAGGATCGACGGGCGTGCGGAGCTCGCCTTCGGCCATGACGCGCTCGAAGTCGCGGACGACGGTGCGGATCGTCGCCGCGAGCGTGTCACGGAGACGGAGCAGCGAGTCGATCTGGACCCGGAACCCGGCCGCCTCGCCCGAAGCGTCGTCGCGGATGCGCGCCGCGTCTACGAGCGCCGCGTCGAGGATCCGCTGGGCCTCACGGTGCGCCTCGCTCGTGACCTGCTCCCCGCGCGCTGCGGCCTCGGCCGCCCGCGCGGAGAGATCGGCCGCGAGCCGGCGCGAGTCCTCGAGCAGCCCCTGCAGCTCGCGGCGGTCGGTCTCGAGCTCCCGGACGCGAATCCGGAGCTGCAGAATCTCGCTCTTGAGCGCAAGGAGGTAGACGTCGACGTCGGGCGCGCGATAGCCACCAAGCCATCGGCGCCGGAGCGGTGGACGCGCGAGGTCGTCCGAGCTTTGATCCGCAGTCTCCACTTCGTCCCGGTAGGCCGCAGAGTGTAGCCTTGACACCGCCACCCTTTCTAGTGATTTCCTGCGCTTTTCTACTTTCGTGGCACTGCCCCTACTCTCTCCGCCGGAGTCGTCCCCAACCCCGCTCGCGCAGCCGGCCAGGGCCGGTCGCGACGCGCTCGTCGTGGCGTTCACCCTCCTGGTCGCCATCTCGGCGGCGCTCGCGTACGAGGGAGGGCGTGCGCGTGCCGCGGAAATCGTCGTTCTCGGCGCGGCGAGCATCGGGGCGTATCTCGCCGGCTGGTCGTTCCGCTGGGTGCTGCCGGCCGCGACGGCCGTCGTGATCGCCGTCGTCGAGGAGCACGAAGGGCGGCTCACGCACGCCCGGTACTGGCACGAGGCGATCCTCCTGCTCGCCGCCGCCGCCGCCCCGTACGCCGCAGCTCGGGCCGGGCGCACGGTGGCCCTGCGCGAGCACACGGTCGACGAGGCTCTCGACGAGCTCACCGCGCGCGACGCCGGCGACGCGATCGACGCGGCGCTCGGCCTCGAAGCCCGGGCGCCGTACTCGCTCGCCTACGAGCTCGAGCGGGCGCGCCGCCACAACCACGTGCTCAGCGTCCTCCTCGTCCACGCCGACGACCTCGACGAGGTCGCGCACCGCTACGGGGATGCGGCGGCGGCGGATCTGCTCGCGGTCGTCGCCGGCGTGGTCGGCCGCGTCCTGCGCGCGACCGACCTTCCCGTCCGCCTCGGGGATGCGGAGATCGCGGTCGTCCTCCCCGAGACGGACCGCGCGGGCGCACGGATCGTCGCCGAGCGGATCCGGCTGACGAGCGCGGAGGAGCGCCTCCAGATCCTTCCGGGCGAGGTCGTGGACGTGACCGTCTCGATCGGCTCCGCGTCGTTCCCGCAGGACTCGATGACGAACGACGGGCTGACGGACGCGCTCCACGAGGCGCTCGCCGCCGCGATCGCCGCGGGCGGAGACCGCACGATGCTCTACTCGGTTCCGGCCGACGTGCCGGCGGGCTGGGGACTCAACAAGGCCTCTTGACCCTGACGGTCGTCATCCCGGTCCTCGACGAGGCGAGCCGGATCGGGGAAACGATCGCCGCCGCCCGAGCCGCCGCCGAGGCGTCGCCGTTCGAGACCGAGGTCGTCGTCGTCGACGACGGCTCGACCGACGGCAGCGGGGAAGCGGCCGAGGGCGCGGGAGCGCGCGTCGTCTCCCAGTCGAACCGCGGCCGCTTCGAGGCGCGCCGGGTGGGCCTCGCCGCCGCCCGCGGCGAGCTCGTCCTCTTCCTCGACGCGCGCGTGCGTCTCGCGCCGACGGCGCTCGCGTTCGTCGCCGGGAACCTCGAGCTCGGCCGGCGGGTCTGGAACGGGCACGTGGTCGTCGAGTCGGCCGGGAACCCGTTCGGACGGTTCTGGGACGTCGTCTCGGCGCTCGCCTTCCGCCGCTACTTCGACGAGCCGCGCACGACGAGCTTCGGCAGCGAGGACTTCGACGCCTATCCGAAGGGGACGACGTGCTTCTTCGCGCCGCGCGAGCTGCTCGAGCAGGCGTTCGACGCCTTCGAGACGCGGTTCGCCGACGTGCGCCGCGCGAACGACGACACGCCGCTGATCCGCTGGATCGCCGGCCGGGAACGAATCTGGATCTCGCCCGAGTTCGCGTGCAGCTACGGGCCGCCCGCGTCGCTGCGGCGCTTCCTCCGGCACGCCTTCCACCGCGGCGTCGTCTTCGTCGACGGCCATGGGCGGCGGGAGTCCTCCTACCGGCCCGTCGTCCTCGCGTTCTACCCGGTCTCGCTCGCGGCGCTCGCCCTCGCCGTCTGGCAGCCGCTCGCCGTTCCGGCCCTCGTCGTCGCGGTCGCCGGGAGCGCGGCGCTCGTGGCGGCGCGGCAGGGCCGGCCGCGCGCCGACGTCGCCTCGTTCGCGCTGCTCGCGCCGGTGTACGGGGCCGCACACGGCCTCGGGATGTGGCGGGCCCTGACGCTGCGGCGCCGATGATCACGGTCGTCGCCGGGACGACCGGAGAGCTCATCAAGCTCGCTCCGCTCCTCGCCCGCCTCGACGGCGACTACCGGCTTGCGACGACGGCGCAGCAGACGACGCAGATCGAGCCGCTGCTCGCGGAGTTCGGGCTGCGGCCGCCGGACGTGTGGCTCGCGCGCGGGGCACGCGGCCGCGACCTCGACGCGGTGGGGGACGTCCCGGCCTGGCTCGCCTCGGTCGCACGTGGCTTCGTCCGGCACCGCAGCCTGCTCGCGACCGGGAACTGCGTCGTCGTTCACGGCGACACGATGACCACCGCGCTCGGCGCCGTCATGGGCCGCGTCGTCCACCGGCCCGTCGCCCACGTCGAGGCGGGTCTCCGCAGCGGCGACCTCCGCCATCCGCTGCCGGAGGAGGCGATCCGGCGCGTCACGTCCCGGCTCGCGGCCGTCCACTACGCGCCGGGCGCCCGGGCGGCTCGCGTCGTCGAGGGCCACGGGGACGTCGTCGACACGCACGCGAACACACTCGCCGACGCGCTCGCGCTCGTGCCACCCGGCGACCCGCCCCTCGCGCTCGGCGGCGGGCCGTTCGGCGTCGTCAGCCTCCACCGCTTCGAGCTCCTCCGTGACCGGGAGCTGTTCGCGGCGACGCTGGAGACACTGCGCGCGTCGGAGCACGAGCTCGTCTTCGTCGACCATCCCGTCACCGCCGCCGCGCTGCGCCGCTACGGCCTCGACGCACCCGGCCGCGTGCCACGGCTCGGGTTCTTCGACTGGATCCGGCTGCTGCGGCGCGCCGCGTTCGTCGTCAGCGACTCGGGCGGCGCGCAGGAGGAGACGTACTACCTCGACCTCCCGTGCCTCGTCCACCGCCGCCGGACGGAGCGGGTCGAGGGGCTCGGCGAGACCGCCGTCCTCTCCGAACTCCGGCTCGACGCGCTCGCGGCCTTCCTCGCCGATCCCGGCCGCCACCGGCGCCACACGCCGCCGCCCGAGGGCTCACCAACCGCGCTCGTAGTCGACGACCTGCGCCGGCGCGGCTTCGTCTAGCCGGTCGTAGTACCGGAGGAGGTACGTCCGGTAGAAGATCGCCGCCGTGTCCCAGGCGACGTGCCAGACGTCGCGCAGCCCGAGGCGCGAGAACGGGCGGACGCTCGTGACGACGACCGGCGCCTCGACGATCCGGTAGCCGAGCCGGTGGACGTTGACGAGCAGCTCGAGGTCGTGGGCGTAGCGCTTGATCACGAGTCTCGGGAGAATCCGGGCGAGGACCTCCCGGCGGTAGAGCTTGAGTCCCGTCTGCGTGTCGCGCACCGGCAGGCGGAAGAGGGTGCGGACGAGGATGTAGTAGCCGCGGGAGAGGACGCGGCGCTGGCGCGGGTATTCGATCTGCGAGTCGGGGTGGAGCTTCGAGCCGATCACGACGTCCGCGCCCGTCCGGTCCATCTCCTGGCGGAGCAGCTCGAGCTGGCGCGGGTGCACCTCGAGGTCGGCGTCGACGAAGAGGACGAGGTCGCCGAGCGCCGCGAGGCCGCCGCGGATCAGGGCGGAGCCCTTGCCGAGGTTCACCTCGTGGCCGATCACGCGGACATTCGGGTAGCTGTCGGCCACGGTCTGAGCGAGCTCGGCCGTCCCGTCGGCGGAGCCGTCGTCGACGACGATCACCTCGTGCCGGAAGCCGAGCTCGGTGAGCGTTGCCACCGTCTCCGTCACGCAGTGGGCGACGAGATCCTCCTCGTTGAAGGCCGGGATGACGACGGAGACGAGCGGGGCCGGGCTCATGCCCGTCTGCGGTGGTACAGATCCGCGGTCACGGCGAAGGCGGCGGCGACGCCGACCTGGACGAGCGCGAGCTGCCGCCCGCTGCCGTGGACGAGGGCGAAGGCGAGTCCCTGCACGACGGCGAGCGGCAGGGCTGCGAGCCAGAAGCGGCTGCGGCCGAGCGAGAGCGTGTGGAAGAGGTAGACGAAGCCGACGCCGTAGAACGTCATCGCGACGGCGAGCAGCGGCACCCAGCCTCCCGCGGCCGAGTACTTCGCTCCGAACGCAACGCGAATGATCTCCTCGCCGGCGGGCCAGAGGACGAGCGCCGCGGCGGCTCCGACGACGACGGTCACGGCGAGCGCGGCGCGGAGGTGCCGCTGCTCCCGCACGGGGTCGCGAAGCGTCGCGACGCGCGGGAAGAGCACGGTCGTGAGCGCGATCGGCACGAGCAGCAGCGCGCGCGAGACGACAGAGGCGGCGGCGTACGCGCCTGCGTCGCCGTGGCTGAGAGCGAGCCGGGCGACGACGACGTCCACCGTCGTGAGCACCGCGTACAGCGTCAGCGCGAGCGCGGCGCCGCCGCTGTAGCGGTTGAGCAGCGCGTAGCGGCGGCCGCTGTCGGGCCGGGGCTCGATCCCGAGATACGCCCGGAACGGCAGAAGCCCGGCGAACAGCATGAGCACGGTCGCGAGCGCAGTCGCGGCAAGGACGCCGGTCACTCCCCAGCCGAGCGCCGCGGCCGCGACCGCGGCGCCCAGCTTCGCCAGCGCGAATCCGGCCTGGCCGCCGGCGAAGAGGCCGAAGCGGTGCGAGCCCTGCAGTCCTCCCCAGACGACGGTGAGGCCGACCGACGCGGCGACGACGACCGCGGTCGCGACGAGGGCGCCGATGCGGTGCACAGTGAGCGCGTACGCCACGGGCACGGCGACGACGCAGGCGGCCGCGAAGACCGGCAGGGAGAGACGCCAGAGCTCGCGCGAGGCTGCGCGAAGGGCGGTGCCGGCGGCCGCGTCGCCGCCGTCCGCGAGCGCCGACGCGACGTTGCGGGCGACGATCGCCTGCAGCGCGCCGAGCGGGACGCCGGCCACCGTGATCACGACGAAGAGCGCGACGACGACCGAGAACTCGCCGGGATCGAGGAGCCTGGCGAGCGAGAACTGGGTGACCGCGGTCAGCGCGTTGCCGGCAGCCATCGCGAGCCCGACGGCGGCACTCGACCGTACGAGTCGCCGCCGGCTCCCGATGTCGTCCACCCCGAGCCGCCGCAGCGAGGTCGCCATCCCGGGGGATTATGCGCTGCTGCGGCTACTTCTCCAATCGCGCGGACGGGGACGATCCGGTCGCGCGATTCGTCGCAAAGTGCGGCCTTTTGGCCGCCGGGGCCTTGATCCGTCAGGAGCAGGCTTTAGCTTCTCCTGTCTCGGGTCGTTCACATAGTCCAGGGGAGGACACACGCAATGAGCACGATCGCTGCAGCGCTCGGAGGAGACGGCCTCCTCGGGCGCTACTTCGGCTTTGCCGCGCGAGGGACGACGTTCGCGCGGGACACGATGGCCGGCGTCACGACCTTCGTCGTCATGTCGTACATCATCTTCCTCAACCCGATCATCCTCACGGGCGCGACGCCGAAGTTCGGCGCACCGCTCGCGTTCTCCGCGGTTCTGACGAGCACCTGCCTCGTCGCCGGCGTCATGTCGATCCTGATGGGCGTGGCGACGAACTACGCCTACGCGATCGCGCCGGGCCTCGGGTTGAACGCGGTCGTGGCGTACGGCCTCGTCGCGAGCGGCAAGGCGAGCTTTCCCGAGGCGATGGGGCTCGTCGTGCTCGAGGGCGTGGCGATGGTCGTGCTCGCCGTCAGCGGCCTGCGGGAACTGATCTTCAAGGCGATCCCGCTCGAGCTGAAGAAGGCGATCGCGATCGGCATCGGCCTGTTCATCGCCTTCATCGGCCTCTACAACTCCGGGATCGTCGCGTCGATCCCGGCGAACGGCACGCCGGTCCAGCTCGGCAGCTTCACGACGTGGCCGATCTTCGTCGCGATCTTCGGGATCCTCTTCACGTTCGCGATGCGCGCGATCCGCTTCAAGGGCGACCTGATCGTCGGGATCATCGGCACAACGGTCGTGGCGACGGTCATCAACGCGCTCGTCAGCCACCACCGCGTCTTCGGCACGTCGGTGGCGACGTGGCCCGGCTGGCATCACCTCTACGCGTCTCCGAACTTCCACCTGCTCGGCAAGATCAGCCTCCACTCCTTCTCGAGCACGCAGCTGGGGATCATCGCCTCGCTCGTCTGGGTGTTCTCCCTGTTCCTGAGCGACTTCTTCGACTTCTCGGGAACGGCGATCGGCGTCGGCAAGGCGGCTGGTTACGTCGACAAGGACGGGAACATCCCGGAGTTCAAGAAGGCGCTGATCGTCGACGGCCTCGCGGCCGTGGCAGGCGGCGCGGCGTCCGCCTCGTCGGCGACGACGTACATCGAGTCGGGCTCGGGCGTCGCGGCCGGCGGCCGCACAGGCTGGGTCGCGGTGGTCGCGGGGATCCTGTTCTTCCCGTTCATGTTCATCTCGCCGCTGATCGGGATGGTCCCGGCGCAGGCGACGGCGGCTGCTCTGATCGTCGTCGGCTGGCTGATGATCTCGACGCTGACGGAGATGGAGGGCGAGGCCCAGGGCGGCACCGCCTCGAAGCTCGCGGGGATCGACTTCCACGATCTCGCGATCGGGCTCTCCGCGGCGCTCACGATCGTGGTCATGCCCTTCACGTACTCGATCACGAACGGGATCGGCTTCGGCTTCATCACGTACACGCTGATCTGCGCGGCCCGGCGCGAGTGGAAGCGGATCCACCCGGTCATGTGGATCGTGACCGCGGCGTTCGTCCTCTACTTCCTCGTGCCGTTCCTCCAGACGCAGTACAGCTTCTTCGGCGGCCACCTGGGCTAGCCGGCGCTTCCGCTGTAACGACGAGGCCCCCGACGGCGGTGACGCCTTCGGGGGCCTCAGGTCGTTCGGACCGGTGTGACCGTGTCGCGGACGACCGTTGGCCGGACCCTACTCCCTCGTCGTCCGCAGCGCCTCGGGCGGCGACCGCGAAAAGTCCGCAATTTCCTCACGGAACGTCGAGCTCGAGGAAAATCTCCGTTCCTTCCTCGGCCCGGATCAACTGGGCGGCGTCGCCGCTCGAGACGGCGAGCGCGAGGTTGCCGTAGCTGTCGTCGTAGAGGATGAGCTGGCCGCGCGGCGCGTCCGCGAACGTCCTTGCCGAGACCGCAAAGAAGTGCTCGCCGCGGCAGGTGAGCTCGACCCGCGTCCCGGCGGCGAGGTCGAGTGTCTCGAGCTGGTCGCGGCGGACGTTGAGCGCGACGTTCCCGAAGCGGTCGATGGCGAGGGCGGTGGCGCGGATGCGGTTCGCGCCGATCTGCGACTGCGGGATCTCCAGCCGCACGAGCGCTTCGGGGTCGAGCGGCGGACCGAGCTCCGCGAGGTCGACGCCGCTCGCCAGGTGGGCGGCCGCCGGGGAGAAGAGGTCGCGGCCGTGGAACGTCCGCGAGACGGGCTGGAGCGAGTAGTCCGGATTCGCGAGCTCGTGCACCGCCGCGACGCCGCCGAAGCGGTCGACGGCCGGCAGCAGGAGGCCGTTGTCCGGCCCGACGTGGTGGCGTCCCCCGGCGTCCCGGATCGCGAGCGCGCGCCTGCCTCCGCCGACCCCGGGATCGACGACGGCGAGGTGGATCCCGACAGGCATGTACGGGAGCGTGTTCGCGAGCATGAGCGCTCCCTGGAGGACGCGGCCGGGTCGGATCCCGTGCGTGATGTCGATGACGCGAGCATCCGGCGCGATCTTCGCGATGACGCCGTGACAGGTGCCGACGAAGTCGTCCGCGAGCCCGAAGTCTGTGAGAAAGGTGATGAGCGGCGCCATCGGCGCCCGAGGCTAGCCCTTCTGCGCGAGTGCGCGCCGGAGGGAGGCGACGAGCCCATCGAGATCGTGGCTCTCGGCCTCGGCCGCGACGTCGAGACCGAGCTCGCGCGCGGCCGCGGCGGTTTGCGGGCCGATGACGACGACGGCGACCTCCCGCGCCACTGTCCGAGCGAGCGCGCGCGCGGCGGACGGCGAGGCGAGGAGGACGAGATCGAGCTCGGGTGTCTCGGCAGGCGCGAGCTCGACCGTCCGATAGAGGGGCAGGAAGTCGGCGCCGAGCTCGTCGGCGAGCAGGCGGCGCGCTCCTTCCGCCGCCGTGAGGAGGACGCGGCCGGCGGGCCGCGGCAATTCGGCGAGGAGCCCTTCCTGGGTGGAGTCCGCCGGGACGAGCGCCGGCTCGAGACCGTGAGCGCGGAGCGTGGCCGCGGTGCCGGGGCCGATCGCGGCGAGCCTGGCCGGCGGCGAGACGAGCCGCCGCGCGAGCTCGGCGGCGCCGTTCGGGCTCGTCACGACGACCCAGTCGTAGCCGCTCGGATCGATCGGCGCGTCGCCGAGCGGCTCGATGGCGATCAACGGCCAGAGAACGGGCTCGCCGCCGACCGCCTCGACCCGCTCCGCCAACTCGCCGGCCTGTCCAGCAGCGCGCGTGACGCCGACGCGCGGGCGCGGGCGCGAGCTCTCAACGTCCATCCCAAACCCCCACCCACCCAGGGGCATGGGGCGACGGTAGCGCGGCGGCTGTGGCGGAGCCGTGCCAACTCTGTGGCGCTGGGATCATTTCTCGTGCGCGGACGCGATCGCGGCCAGCTCCTCGCCGAGCGTTTGCGGATCGGTTCCGGTGCGGCGCTCGAGCCACGAGCCGTCCTCGGCGGCGACGAGGCCGGCGAGCGTCCCACCGTCGTGGTGCGCGGCCACCGGGGCGAGGCAGCCGCCGCCGACCACCGCGACCACCGTGCGCTCAGCCTCCACCCGCTCCCGGGTCTCGCCGTCGTCGGTCGCAGCCACGAGGTGCTCCTCGCCGGTTCGCACCTGCAGGGCGAGCGCGCCCTGCCCTGCCTCGGGGAGGAGCTCCTCGACGTCGAAGCGGTGGCCGATCTCGCCCGCCAGCCCGAGCCGGTCGAGGCCGCACGCGGCGAGGACGATCGCGTCCAGCCCCCGCTCACCGCGCTTGCGCAGCCGCGTCTCGACGTTGCCGCGCAGCGGCTCGATCGAGAGGGACGGCTCGAGCGCGAGCAGCTCCGCCTTCCGCCGCACCGAGGCGGTCCCGATCCGCATGCCGGGCCGCAGGCGGTCCGCGCCGCACAACGCGTCGCGCGGGTCGTCGCGACGTAGAAAGGCGCCGATCGAGAGGCCGTCCGGCTCCGTCGCGGTCAGGTCCTTCGCGGAGTGGACGGCGACGTCGATCCGCCGCTCGAGCAACGCCTCCTCGAGCTCCTTGACGAAGACGCCACGCGAGCCGATCTCGCCGAACGGCCGCGAGCGGTCGCGATCGCCCGCGGTCGTGATCGGCACGAGCGCGAGCTCGATTCCCGGCGCGCGCAACGCCCCCAGGGCGCGCTCGGCCTGGATGAGAGCGAGCCTACTGCCGCGGCTGCCGACGCGGACGAGCACAGGCGACCGTCTTCCGCACAGGAGGGGCACAACCCGCGGCGCGTGGGCGCACCCGGATGAAAGCCGTCGGCGCCTGAAGCGGCAAAGGACGCCCGCTGACGGGCCGAACCTTCAGCGCTCGTCCTCGCCGAGACCGAAGAGGTGCCGCACGGCCTCAGCATAGAGGACCCCATCGGCTGCCGCGGCCGCCTGTTTCATGCGCACGGTCGGCAGGTGGAGGAGCTTGTTGACGATCTGCGCCGTCACCGCCTCCACCGCCCGCCGCTGGCTGTCGTCGAGCCG
>Ga0070741_10006077_pt1 | contig 26212 bp, 24 predicted proteins | sample Coa_R1_4_FD_66440 | JGI IMG/M metagenome (GOLD analysis project Ga0070741, IMG submission 66440) | Surface soil microbial communities from Centralia Pennsylvania, which are recovering from an underground coalmine fire - Coalmine... | ecosystem: Environmental > Terrestrial > Soil > Unclassified ... | reverse complement strand
TTTTTTGTGTGTGCTTGCACGCACTATCTAGTTTTCAAAGAACCGACCGCTCGTGCGCCCGTGGCGCCCGACCGACGATGTTTCCCGCCGCCGATTTCTCGACGGCGCTTTGTTGAACCCACCGCCCGGAACTGGTCCGAAAGGCCGCTGTCGATGTCGGAATCGACCGCGTTTAGGGGAACCTTCTAAGGTTACTAGAACCACCCAACCCTGTCAACCCCCGTCACGGCTCCCGCCAAACGCTGGATTTTATTGGTTGAGCTGGTGGAACGACCCGTCAGAAACGTTGCTGATTACCTAGCAGACTTTCCGGCCGACCGAACGTTCAGTGAGTATGGCGTACGGCTTTCGCGTACGTCAAGTGAGCCGTATCACATGGTTCTGCTTCGCGCCCTTGCGGACGACGAACAGCTCGCCACCAATCGCATCCGCACGCGTCAATTTCGTCTGCGGATCGGTGACACGCTTGTTGTTGACGTACACACCGCCGCCCTGCACGAGCCGCCGCGCTTCGCCTTTCGACGGCGCGAGCTGCACGCGCGCCACGAGATCCACCACGCCGATACCGTCCGCGATTTGATCGGCGGCGATTTCCGTCGACGGCACATCGGCGAAGACGGCGAGCACATCGGCCACTGAGAGCGAACTCAAGTCGTCGCCGAACAACACCGTCGACCCCTGCTCCGCCCGTGCCGTCTGCTCCTCACCATGCACCAGCGTCGTCAACTCACGCGCGAGCACGCGCTGCGCCTCGCGTTTTTCGGGCGACGCAGACGTAATCGCCTCGAGCTCGGCGATCCGATCGCGCGTCAGGAACGTGAAGTACTTCAGGTACGCGATCACGTCCCGATCGTCGGTGTTCAACCAGAATTGATAGAACTGAAACGGCGACGTGCGGTTCGGATCGAGCCAGATCGTTCCCGCTTCGGTCTTGCCGAACTTGGTGCCGGACGCCGTGGTGAGGAGCGGCCACACCAGCCCGTGCGCTTTCTTCGCGCGCAGCTTGCGAATGAGATCGATCCCGGCCGTGATGTTGCCCCACTGATCGCTGCCGCCCATCTGCAGCGTGCAGCCGTAGCGATCGAAGAGCTCGAGAAAATCGCGCGCCTGCAGCAACAGATAACTGAACTCGGTGTACGAAATCCCTTCTTCGCTCTCGAGACGCCGGTTCACCGACTCCTTCTGGAGCATGTAGTTCACGGTGAAGTACTTCCCGGTGTCTCTCAGGAAACCAAGCAGATCGAACGACGCCAGCCAATCGGCGTTGTTGACGATGCGCGCCGGATTCTTGGGCGCGTGGAAATCCAGAAAGCGTTCGAGCTGCGCGCGAATGCCGGCGACGTTCTCGTCAATCTGTTCGCGCGACAGCAACTGCCGCTCGACCGACTTGCCGCTCGGATCGCCGATCATCCCCGTCCCGCCGCCGACGATCGCAATCGGTGAGTGACCGAATCGCTGCAGCCGCGCCAGGCCCATGATCGTCAGCAGCGTTCCAACGTGGAGGCTCGACGCCGTCGGATCGAATCCGATGTACGCCGTCACGTGTTCGTTCGCGAACGCGTCGGCAAGCCCGTCGGTCGCTTCCGACATCAGGCCGCGCCACTGCAACTCTTCCCAGAGACTCATCGGGTTTAGTATACGAGGCATCCGTTCCGCGCTTGTCGCCTGCCGCACCGCGCTCGCCCGGCTGATCGCAGCTGTCATCGCACGCGTCCCTCTCCTCGAGCCGCCATTCATCCGCGTCAGCCGATGGGCAGTGCGACACCAGGCGCTCGTGTTCGGACTGTGCTGGGCCGTCAACGTCAGCTTGAACGAACAACTGCGCACGATCGGCCGGCGGTATCGACCCGTGACTGTGGGGCCGTTGCACGTGGTTCTGGACGTCACCGATCAATCGGGATTTCCGGCGTACTTCTACGGCGACCCGTACGAACCGCTCCTGACGGCGGAACTGTTTGCGCATCTCCACGAGGGCGACGTCTTCGTCGACATCGGCGCCAACGCCGGGTTGTTCACAATGCTCGCGGCGAAGATCGTCGGCGCCACGGGTCGAGTCGTCGCGTTCGAACCGCACCCGATCGCGCGCGCGGAATTAGTCGAGCTCTTACACGTCAATGGCGTCCGAGAACGGGTCGACGTCGTCGCCGCAGCGCTCTCCGACGCGCCAGCCGCGGCGATGCCGCTGCATCTCGCCGACCAGACCGGATTGTCGACGCTCGATCCGACGGTGGCACCCGGACGACACCATTTCACCTACACGAACAGCGTGCTCGTCGAGGTCACGACGCTCGACGCGTGGATGGCCGCCCATTCCGACTTGCGAACGCGCCTGACGATGATGAAGATCGATGTTGAAGGCCTCGAGGATCGCGTCGTTGCCGGGATGCAGGAGACGGTGCGATCGGCCCCGCGGCTGCGGATCGTGTGCGAGACCGCAGCCGGAAGCCTGGCGGATGCGCAACTCATCGCGGCCGGCTTCGCCGCAGCGACGCTCGAGGCGCCCGAAGGCAGTTATGTCGGCAACCGCGTCTATTGCCGGCGGACGAACTAGTTACCATACAGGCTGCAGATGCTCGTCGATCGCCGGACAGTCCTGAAAACGATCGTCGCGAGTGGCGTCGGCGCCGTTACCGGCACGGCGAGCTATGGCTATTTCTACGGCCGCCACGAACTGTCCGTCACGCGCGAGACGGTCGCGGTTGCGCGGTTGCCACACGCGCTGGCGGGCGTCCGCATTGGACTGCTGACCGACGTGCATCGGGGGCGGTTCGTCCCCCACGAAGACGTCGCGCGCGCGGTCGCCGCGTTGATGAACGAGCGGCCCGATCTGATCGTGCTCGGCGGCGACTACGTGACGTGGGGGAATCGCGAGTTCATCGGTCCATCCGCTGACGCGCTCGCGCCGCTCAGCGCGCCGCATGGCGTGTTTGGCATCCTCGGCAATCACGACGATGACCACGCGATGCCGCTGGCGCTCGCGAAGAACGGCGTCCAGATCCTGAAAGACGCTCGGACACGCATCGCGATCAACGGTGAGTCGCTCGATTTGATTGGGATCCGTTTCTGGACGCGCCGTCCGCACGACATCGCGTCGATCGCGCACGGCGCGCTGCCGATGTCGATTCTCCTCGCGCACGATCCGCGACGGCTGGCTGAAGCGACGGCGCTGAAGATTCCGCTCGTCCTGTCAGGACACACGCACGGCGGTCAGGTCGTGCTGCCGGTCGTCGGCGCGGTGGCGGCCGAGAAATTTCCGATCGCTGCCGGCACGCTGCGGCACGACGACACGACGATCTTCGTCAGTCGAGGGATCGGAACGATCTACGTCCCGGTCCGCATCAATTGCCCGCCGGAAGTGGCGGTGCTGACGCTGCAGCCTGCCGCGGCGTAAATCCGCCGAACACCGCCACACCGTCGATCAACCACCGGCAGTCCACGTCGCTGAAGCCGGCGTGTTTCATCCACATCAGTTGATGAAAGAGCTGCGAGCTCGTGCCGTCGACGCGATCGAGGACAATGATGCCGCCGCGGGGGGACACGCGATCGGCCACGGCTTTGTAGAGGTACTGCTTCTTTGCGTCGGTCAGCTTCGGCATCACGTGTTCGGCGATGACGACATCTGCGCCGAACATCACATCCCACCAGTCGAGCGTGGCGACGTTGAATTGCTCGCCAAACGTCTTGACGGTCGCGCGCGAAAACCGCTCTCGAATCGCGCGCGTGATGTCGCCGTCGCCGACGCGCAGCTCGACGACGGTGATCGCTTCGTTCGCGCCGAACGGGATGGCAGACAGCGCGGCGTGCAGCGGCGACGCCGCCGGAGTTGGCACCGGAATCCCGCTGACGACCGCGGCAATCGCCTGCGGATAGATGCGGTGTTCCTCGACGAGGATCCGCGCCGACAGCGTGTCGGCCGTATCGTTCGGCAGAACCGGCACCGCCGCCTGCACCAGGATCGGGCCATCGTCGAGCGCAGCCGTCACGACGTGAACCGTCGCGCCGGTAATCTTGACGCCGAAGTCGAGCGCCTGCTTCTGCGCGTCCAGGCCGCGGAACGATGGCAGGAGCGACGGGTGGATGTTGAGAATGCGATCCGGAAACGCTTCGAGCAATCGCGGTCCCACGAGACGCATGTAGCCGGCCAGGCAGACAAGCGACACGTTCCGCGATCGCAGCGCGTCGGCGATCGCCTGGTCGTACGCGTCGCGGTCGGTGTAATCGCGCGGATTGAGATGCACCGTGTCGATGCCGGCGTTCTTCGCCCGTGATAACCCCAGGGCGTCAGCGCGATTCGAAATCACCACGGCGATTGTGGCGTCCACGAGGCCAGCCCTCGTCGCGTCGATGATCGCCTGCAGATTCGACCCGCGACCGGAGATCAGGATCCCGATTCGGGGAGGCGTCGCTAACTCCAATAGAGGATCGTCGACCGGGATTTGTCGAGCGCGAGGAAGCCGCCGAGGGTCACGCGGGCCACGGGGCCGCTGATCGGCGTCACGCGATGCAGGCACCGGCCGGACGCCAGCAGAAAGGCATCGCCGACCGCCATCGTGAACGTCGCGTGGTCGTAGTCGCGCTCGACCTTCTCGAGATCCCACGAAAAACCGTTCGGCATTTTCGGCGGGTTCGGCGTGTCTGGGGTCACGGCGTACACCGCCAGATCTCCTCCGCTCGCCGGTTTTCGCAGCGTCACAACCCAGCTGACGAGCGTCGTCGTATCGAGCCGCGGCGCCAGCTCCGTGTAGAGCGGCAGCGGATAGTGATAATCGTGATGGAGCCCGATCTGCTTGCCGTCGCGGAGCCGCCGGATCGTGAACGGCACGTAGTCGCGGCCGTCGGCGGCCCGCGCAACCTCGACCCTGCGGCCGCCCGCGAACGTGGCGAGCATCCGTTCGACCGCCACGCGCGGATCGAATCCACCGTCGAACACCCTGGTGGTTTCCGCGCGATGTTTGGTCGCGCTCTCGAGATACGCGTCGAGCGCCACGCCGCGCGGCGCCTGATAGGTCGGCGTCGCCGGCGCGTCGGTGCCAAGCAACTGGATGTCCTCGACCGGCATCTTTTCGTTCGGCCGCTGCCACCCCGGATCGCGATCATCGCGGTCGAGCGATTCTCCCGCCGCCGACAAGGGCGCGGCCGCCATCGCGTCACGCGCAACGACGACATCGAGTCGATCGTCGTACAGATCGGCGATGAGGTCGCCGGTGGCGGTGCCATTTCGCAGTTCGGACGCTCGGATCGTTCGGCGGCTGGCGGACATAGGCGGTAGCATACTTCACGTGAAGCACGCGCTCATCCTGATTGGATCGGTGGCCCTGGCGATCATCGCCTCGAAACTGATTCTCGAAAACGTCCTGGGCATCGACCTCGATCCGTTGATCAAGAACTGGATGGCGCACGCCGGAACCGGCAGCGCGCTGACCATGATCGCGCTGCTGGCCGCCGACATCCTGCTGCCGATTCCGTCGAGCCTGATCATGATCCTGAGCGGCGCGGCGTTCGGCGTGGTGTGGGGATCGATCTTCTCGCTGGTGGGATCGATCGGCGGGGAGTGGCTCGGCTTCGAGATGGTCCGCCGCTACGGCAAGGCGGCGTCCGAACGCATCGCCGGCGAGGACGAGATCGCGCGCGTCGGCCGCATGTTCGACCGATACGGCGCCGCCGCCGTCGCGATCACGCGCGCACTGCCCGTCATCATGGAAACGACGAGCGTCGTCGCCGGCCTGTCGCAGATGACGCGGCGGACGTTCCTGCTCGCGTCGCTGCTCGGAACCGCGCCGATCGTGGTGATCTACGCATACGCCGGTGCGGTATCGCGCGAGACCAACAGCGTGCTGCCCGCGGTGATCATGCTGATCGCCGTCGCCGGCTTCGGATGGATCGTCTACAAAGCGAGGATGAGCGACGCTCAGAACCCGACGACGTGATGCGCGTAGGCGGCGTAAATGGCGTCGCCAATCTGCGCGAGATCGCCGACGACAGGGCGAAGCTGCGGGTCGTCCATCACGACGTGATGTTTCCTCAGCAAGGCCGACAGGCCCGTGCCGAGGTACTTGCTCTCGCCTTCGTACAAGTGCGCCGCGTGCTGCAGTCCGGCCGGCGTCTTCGCGAAGTTACCGCTCAACTGCTCGAGGATGGGCGCGCGATTGAAGTTGAACGCGACATACCCGCGCAGATCGTCCAGGAGTGCGGCGAGCGGATCGTCGTTCGCGAGGGTTACGCGCGCCTCAGCCGCGCGACGATCGGCGTCGACGCGCAGCGCGCGCGCTTCGGCAACGCGTTCCAACCCTGCCTGGCGGTAGTTCGGCAACAGCACCTGATGCCGCAGGAACAGCTCGTTGTGAAAATCGTACGTGTAGTTGCGGTCGAGGATGTGATAGCCGGCGAGCAGACCGTCGAGCGTGCGGCCGTACGCGGTCAGCGCACCTGCCACGAGCGCCGGCGACGACGGGAGCGACGGCGGTTTGGTCGGCACCGGCACGCGATCGAGCTTGTATTCGGAATCCTGCATCGACGGATCCATGAAGAAGCTCGGACTTCCTTGATACGCACCGGGCTGATTCTTGTAACCGAAGTACGTCGCGGCCGATGCCACCACACCGACGATCAAAACCGCCAGCGCGAATCGTTCGGAGCGCTCGCGCGTGGACGCCACCGATCGCGATGCCGGCAGCATGCCGTAGATCAGCACGCCGCCGATCATCAGCACGAGCGTCCAGATCATCAGCCATCCAAGGAACGCGTACGCGAGCCAGATTTCCGCCGCCAGCAGCACTGCCGCGATCGTCGTCGACGCTCGGCGACTCATGGCGGCGGCGCCGCGACCGCGCACGTAATTGATCCCGCCGATGATCACCGCGACCGGCGTCCCGAAGATCGCCGCCAGGAGCACGTGACAAATCACGCGCATCGGATTGATCGACAGGTTGTCGATGATCTGATCGCCCTGGGTGATGATCGGGTACAGCAGCCACGGAAACACGAGCGGCAGCGACGCGTACAGCCGCTTCGAGCGATACAGGAAGAGGCCCGCGACGCCAATGAACCCGAGACCGAAGACGCTGATGAACTCGCCCTGATCGATCAGGTAATGTGCCTTCAGGTTCGTCTCGGCGACGGCGAGCGCAAGAATCGTGAGCGCCAGGCCGCCGGTGCACAGCAGCAGCCAGAGCGGGGGACGAGCGCGGGCCACGGGCGCCGTTGTGGCGGCCGTCGTCATGGCTTGGTTCCGATGACGAGCGCGTGCGGATTCGGTTTCGGCAGATCGCGCATCGCGACATCGCGGAAGCCGACCTCGCGCATCCACGCCGCCATTTCGGTTTTCGCGTGCGCCGACCCGTGATTGCTCGTCAGCATCATGTTCAGCGCGAAGTACACCGTAAACGCCGGCGTCCGCTTCGCGTCGTCGTCGAAGAACACGTCGCTGACGATCACGAGGCCGCCCGGGTCGAGCGCGTCGAACGCTTTCGTCAACAGCTTCTTGCAGTCGGCCGGCGTCTCGCGATGCATCATGCCCGATAAGAGCGCGACGTCGTAGCCGGTGCCGAACGGCGAGGACAAATAATCGCCAGGCATCAGCGTGATGCGATCGGCGACGCCGCTGGCGTCGATCAACTCGCGCGTCACTTCGAGGACGCCAGGTACGTCGAGGACGGTCGAGGTCAGCCCGGGCGTCTGCTGCACGAGCGCGACCGAGTACGTGCCCGGTCCGCCGCCCACATCGATGAGGCGCTTACGTCCCGTCAAGGGCATCACGTGCGGTAAGACCGACCCGATGCCGCGCGCACGCTCGTGCATCGCGAGGACGAAGGCGCGCGTTTTTTCCTTGTCCTGTCCCAGGATCGTCTCGGGCGGCATCGGCGGCCGGCCGCTCCGCACGAGGCTCGTGAGCTGTCCCCATGCGGGGTACAAATCCTCGGCGTATTTGAAACCGCTGGCGCTGTACGCGGGTCCGCCGCGCACAAGAAACGCGCTCGTGACATCCGTGTTCGCGTACGTGCCGTCGTTGAAGGTCAGAAGCCCTTCGGCGACGCACGCTTCGAGAAGCAGACGCGTCTGTTCGGGTTGCCCGTTACACTGCGCCGCGACCTCGGCCGCGGTGCGCGGGCCGGCCCCTAACACTGTAAACAGATCGAGATTTGCAGCGGCAAACAGCACAGCCGACGATCGGTGGGCCAACGCGAGCTGCATGAGCAGAGCTGGACTGGGAAGGCGCGGAGCCTCGGTCATGATTTCCGTTCGCTTTGTTGAATGAGAGAGTCTGATATTCTACAAGCCACTTTCTCCCATGACAACACAACGCTTCAGGACCGTGCTGCTGCCGATTGTGTCAGCACGGACAGCGAACGTCGATGCGTGGTTCGAGGCGGCGCAGCCGTCTGACATCGACGCGTTCTGCGCGACCTACACGTCGGCGGCGCGAAAGATTGGACGCGGCGCGCTGTCGCTGACCGAGATCGAGCACGGTCGACTGCAGGTCCTCGTCCGTGACGTGGTGTTCGATCGGTGGACCGTCGCGGACGCGGCGCGCGCGCTGCTGCTGTTGACGGCGGCCGAGTCGATCGACGCCGACGCGTTTCAGGCGCTGGCTACCGCATGCCTCGACCGCGGCGACGCCCGCGAACAGGAAAGCTGGATGCGCAGCGTGCCGTTGCTGCCGGCGGCCGAGCGGTTCTTGCCGCTAGTCATCGACGCCTGCCGGACAAACGTCGTGCCCCTGTTCGAAGCGATCGCGTGCGATAACCCGTATCCGGCGGAGCATTTTCCGGATCGCAACTTCAATCAACTGGTACTCAAGGCGCTCTTCAACAACATCCCCATCGCGCGCATCGTCGGCCTGCGCCGCCGAATGAATGCGGAACTGTCGCGCATGGCATCGGACTACGCCGCCGAACGGCGTGCCGCGGGGCGGCCCGTCCCCGCAGACATTGGACTCGCGTCGTGAAAATCTTCGACCCGCACGTGCACATGACGTCGCGCACGACCGACGACTACGAGGCGATGGCGGCCGCCGGCATCCTGGCGATCGTCGAGCCGGCGTTCTGGCTGGGTCAGCCGCGCACGCAGGTTGGCAGCTTCATCGATTACTTCAACAGCCTCGTCGGATGGGAGCGGTTCCGCGCGTCGCAGTTCGGCATTCGTCACTTCTGCACGATCGGTTTGAATCCAAAAGAGTCGAACAACCCGAAGCTGACCGAAGACGTGCTGCAATTGATGCCGAGGTATCTCGACAAGGAAAGCGTCGTGGCGATCGGCGAGGTCGGGTTCGACGATCAAACCGACGCAGAAGAGGCGTCGCTGCTGCGCCAGCTCGAGATGGCGCGCGAGTTCGAACTGCCGGTGCTGATTCATACGCCGCATCGGGACAAGAAACGCGGCACGATTCGATCGATCGAGGCGGTGCGCAAGGCGCAGTTCCCGGAAGAGCGCGTCCTGATCGACCACAACAACGAGGAAACGCTGCCGGTCGTCCTCGAATCCCGGTGCTGGGCCGGGCACACGATTTACCCTCACACGAAGATGGACGAACAGCGCATGGCGGTGCTCGTCAACAAGTACGGCAGCGATCGCATCATCGTCAACAGCGCCGCCGATTGGGGCATCAGCGATCCGCTGAAGGTGCCGAAGACGATCGACGCGATGCGCGCCGCGGGTATCGCGGACGCGGTGATTCAGAAGATCGTCTGGGATAATCCGGTCGCGTTCTTTTCGCAGAGCGGCAAGCTCGACGTTGCCGACCTCGACGTGCGGCCGGCCATCGATCGCACGCAGCAATTCGAAACGAACTCCGTCCTTCGCGGAGAGCGGCGATAGTTCATCCGACCGCCGTCATCAACGTCGTCGGGCTGACGCCGGCGTTGCTCGGCGCCGACACGCCTCACCTGACGGCACTCGCGCGATCCGGCGCCGCGACGTCGATACGAGCGATCACACCGGCCGTCACCTGCAGCGCGCAAGCGACGTTTCTCACCGGCACGCTGCCCCGCGATCACGGCATCGTCGGCAACGGGTGGTACTTCCGCGATCTCGCCCAGGTGATGTTCTGGAAACAGGCGAACCAACTCGTCATGGGCGAGAAGGTCTGGGAGACGGCCCGCCGTCGCGACGCGTCGGTGACATGCGCAAAGATGTTCTGGTGGTACAACATGTACTCGTCGGCCGACTGGTCGGTGACGCCGCGGCCGATCTACCCCGCTGACGGCCGCAAGGTTGTCGACATCTACAGTCAGCCGTCGACGCTGCGCGATCGGTTGAACGCCGAGCTCGGGCCGTTTCCGTTCTTCAATTTCTGGGGACCGACGGCGGACATCCGCTCGAGCCGCTGGATCGCCGAGGCGTCGGTGCGCGTGGCGGAGTGGCACGACCCGTCGCTGCTCCTGATTTACCTGCCGCATCTCGATTACAACCTGCAGCGGCTCGGCCCGAACGATCCGGCGATCGCGCCAGACATCCGCTCGATCGACGAGATCTGCGGTTCGCTCGTCGATCGGCTGCGCGCACGCGGCATGCGCATCATCGTGTTGTCCGAGTACGGGCTTGTGCCGGTCAGCGCGCCGGTTCACATCAATCGTGTCTTGCGCGACGCGGGCCATCTGGCGGTCCGAGACGAGCTCGATACCGATGCGTTCGATCCCGGTGCGAGTTCGGCATTCGCCGTCGCCGATCATCAGATCGCGCATGTGTACGTGCGCGATCACCATCGCATCGACGAGATCCGCCGCCTTGTCCAGGGGATCGAGGGCGTCGAAACCGTGCTCGATCGCCGCGGACAAGCGGCCATCGGCCTGGACCACGAACGATCCGGCGAGCTGGTCGCGATTGCCAGACCGGACCGGTGGTTCACCTACTACTACTGGCTCGATGATCGCCGAGCGCCCGACTACGCGCGCACGGTTGACATCCACCGCAAGCCTGGGTACGACCCGGTTGAACTGTTCGTCGATCCGACGCTGACGCTCCCGCAGCTGAAAGTTGCGGCGACGCTCGCGAAAAAAGCGCTCGGCTTCCGGTACCTGATGGACGTGATTCCATTGGATGCGTCGCTCGTCCGCGGATCGCACGGCCGCGTGACAGATCGTCTCGACGATGGACCGGTGTTCATTTCATCCGAGCACGCACGCGTCGACGGTCCGATCGAATCGATCGCGGTGCGCGACCTGATGTTGTCGCACCTGTTCGATCAGGTGCCGGGAACGACGCGCTGAAGGCCAAGCGTCAGCACGAATCCCGTCGCTGCGATCAGCGAGAGCGCGAGGACGCCGCCGCTCGCGGCGATGACGCCGGCATCGACGAGCGAGATCCCAGCGATCAGCCACGGGATGGTCCAGCCGAATCGCGGTCCGGTTTTCGCCACTCCGGTTACGGCGACGACATACACGCTCATCGCCAGCGCTGCGGCGATGAGCGGCGCCGTAACAGTACCCGTGACAGCCATCGCGGCGAGCACGTACACCAACCCGCGGCACGCGCCCATGATCAGCGGTCCGATCGGATTGCCCTTGTGCCAGAAGTCGTACAACGCAATCGTTGATGCGAGCGCGGCGCCCCACATCAGCGCGCTCGAAAAGCCGGCAATGGCCAGCCACGCTTCGCCGAGCGCCATGAGGCCGAAGCCGATCGCGAACGCTTCGCCGACCGAGACGTCTCCCGCCGGGATCGGGCGATCGGGCCGACGTTCGGCGTCGAAGCGACGATCGCAGGCGTCGTTCAAGAACATCCCGCCGACGTAAAACAACGACGCTGCGCACGACAACTGCACAACGTCGGCAACGGTTGGCTGCGTGACGGCGACGACGGCGGCGGCGAGCACGTTCGTCCACACGGTCGGCAGGTTCGACACGCGCGACAGCAGCAGGTACGAACGCCACTTCGGACGAGCTACGCGGTTAACTGTGTTCGCACCCACGCCAGCTCCCGCGCGATGGCTGTCCACACGTCGGTCGTCCGGTGTTCCGGCGGCAGCACGTCCCAAGTGTACGTTTCGACCTCGAGGAACGGGCAATCGCCGTTCGCGATCAGCAGCCGCAGCACCTCTTCGAGGTACGGTTGCGACGTCCGAAGCGTGCCGAGATCGCGCAGGAAGATCGGCACGTGAAAATGAATGCGCCAGTCACGCGGACCGTGCCCCGCTTCGACGGCCGCCAGCGCGTCCGGCAGATCGACATACCGCGTCAGCTGGCCGTCGGCTCGTTCGACCACCTGATGGAGATAGGTGTCGTCGGCGAACGGCCGCAGCGCGCGGGCAATCGATTCGGGCTCGCAATCGTCGCACTGAAGCGCCGAACTGATTTGCACTTTGCCGACGCGAATCCCCGCGCCGCGAAGACGGTCGAAAGCCGCGGACGCGTCCTCGAACTCCACAGCCATATGACAGGCATCGAGGCACAATCCGACGTGGGTCCGCACGGTGTCGACCGTCATCGGCACGCCTGTCTCACGCGCGACCGCTGCCACTCTGCCCGCTTCGAACAGGTAGCGCCCGAAAAACGCCTCGGCGTCAGCGATCGTTTCGATGAAGCACGCCGGCTCGGGCTCGACGGCGAGCGACACGTACGTGCCTGTCGACTGTCGAATCGCGATCAAATGCGCGGCGTGACGGAGCATGTTGTCCGCAATCGCCGCCGCGTCAGCCTCGCCCCGCACCTCTGAGCGAAACGCACCGGGCACCGTGCTAACGCTTCGCTCGATCCCGAGCCCATCGCCCGCGAGCGCCGCAAGCAACGTCGCCAGCCGATTCGTGTACTCGAGGCGCGCAGCGGTGCGCCAGTCCGGGAGGTACACGCGTTCCTTCACACGCATGCCGTGAAATGCGCCGTACGGAAACCCGTTGATCGTCAGCAGGTAGTAGCGGCCGTCGCGGAGGAACGCGGCGAACTCCGCCTGCGCGGCCGCCCCGCTCAGCGTGGCCGCTGCTTCAGCAGACAGTCGCAGGCCGACGGCAAACGGGCCGGTGACGCCTAACTGCTCGCGAACGCGCGGCAGCGCCGTGCCGAGCGCGGCGCGAACGTCGGACCATGACTCCCCTGCGTGAATGTTCGAACAGTACGTGAGGTGGAATCGGTCGGCGACGATCATCGAGCCGGCGTGGCCGCCCGGACTCGAGCTTCGAGATCGTCGATCGCGTGCAGCACGGCGGCTTCGTCCATCTCGTTGACCTCGAAGCTTTCGCCGATGTCGCGCAGCAGCGTGATGTGCAGCTCGCCGCCGAGATGTTCGCGAAATTCGCGCAGGCCGTCGATGAGCGAGAGCGCGCCATCCGAACGCGCGCGCAGCGCATCGTCCCACAAGCGCAGCCCGAGCGCTTCGAGCAGCGCCAGGATCCGCTCCGCGATCGAGGGCTCGAGAAAGCCCATGCGGACCGAGTACATGACGTCGAGCGCCATGCCGATCGCGACCGCCTCGCCGTGCCGCAGTCGATGCTTCGTGACGCTTTCGAGCTTGTGCGCCGACCAGTGACCGAAATCGAGCGGACGCGCGCTGCCCAGCTCGAATGGATCGCCGTTGCCGCAGATGTGTTCGAGGTGCAGTTCCGCAGACCGCCGCACGACGTACTCGAGCGTCGCCGTATCGCGCATCGCCAGACGGCGCGCGTGCGCTTCCATGAAACGGAAGAAACCGGAATCGCGCAGCAGCGACACCTTCACCGCTTCGGCGACGCCGCCGATGACATCGCGGAATTCGAGCGTATCGAGGAACGCCGCGTCGTTGATGACGGCGAACGGCGGCACGAACGTGCCAATGAAGTTTTTCTTGCCGAACAGGTTGATGCCGTTCTTGACCGCCACGCCCGAATCCGCCTGCGACAGCACGGTCGTCGGAAACCGGACGATGCGCACACCGCGGTGGCAGAGCGCCGCGGCAAACGAGACCATGTCGAGCAAGGCGCCGCCGCCGATGACCGCCACAAACGATTGGCGATCGATCCCGAGCTCGTTCAATTTCTCGAGCAGCGCCAGCGTATATGAGAGGTCGTTCTTGACCGCCTCACCCGCGTCGACGACGACAGGCGTCGAGGTCAACCGGAGCGATTCGCCGTGCGCCGTGCAGTAGGCGTCGATGCGCTGCGCGAGGTCCGGATGCCCGTCGGCAACGTGTCGGTCGATGACGAAGAACACGCGATGGCGGCGTTCCGGCTCCAGTCGTCGAAACACGTTGACGACCATCGGGTTGTCTGCCGCGAACGCGTCCCGCGTGAAGTACACGGGAAACTGGAACGGAACCGAGAAACTGTATTGCGATTGGAGCATCGGAAAGGGGCGTACTCTACCTTAGTGTCCGCTTAAGTGCAACCAAGCTAACAGTTAGACGTACGCGACGGTGCGATCGCCGGCGACCACGAACCCGATTCGCGCAGCGTTCGGCTCGCCGTGACGCGCCAGCGTGTTCATCACCCGCTCGGTATCCCGAGCCGCGCAGGCGACGATCAACCCGATGCCCATGTTGAAGGCGCGCAACATCTCGCCTTCCGCGATGCCGCCCCGCTGCTGCAGCACTTTGAAGATCGGTGGAACAGCCCACGCCTGACGGTCGATCTCCGCCGCGCAGCCGTCGGGGAGAATCCGCGGGAGATTTTCCGTAATGCCGCCGCCGGTGATGTGTGCGAGCCCTTTGACGTAGTCGCGGTCGAGCAACGGCCGCACGAACGGCAAATACGATCGATGCGTCGCGAGCAGCGCCTCGCCGAGCGTCGCATTCAGCTCTTTGACGAACGTGTCCGGTTTCCAGCCGGCAACGTCGAAGAAGACGCGACGCGCCAGCGAATATCCGTTGGTGTGCAGGCCGCTGGACGGCAGGCCAATCAGCACGTCGCCTGGCACGAGCGAACGGCCGTCGATCAGTTTCGGCTTGTCGACGATCCCGACGATGAAGCCGGCGATGTCGTACTCGCCGTCGGCGTAAAAGCCCGGCATCTCGGCGGTTTCGCCGCCGATCAGCGCACAGCCGTTTTCCTTGCACGCGCGCGCGACGCCGGTCACGATCTGCTCGGCCACCGCCGGCGACAGACGTCCGGTCGCGAGATAGTCGAGGAAGAACAGCGGCTCGGCGCCCTGCACGAGGATGTCGTTGACGCAGTGGTTGACGAGATCGGCGCCGATCGTGTCGTGGCGATCGCTCATGAAGGCGACTTTTAATTTGGTGCCGACGCCGTCGGCGCTCGATACCAGTATCGGCTCCTGATAACGATCGCGGTCGAGACGAAACAAGCCGCCGAACGATCCGATCTCGGATAAGACGCCGGCTGTGAAGGTCGACTTGGCGAGCGACTTGATGCGACGGACCGTTTCATTGCCCGCGTCGATGTCGACACCGGACTGCCGGTAATCCATCAGAAATCGAGCTTTCCGATGAGCGTCTGCATCAAGGCCCGGCGCGGCGATTCCGCGGCCGACTCCCAATAGGTGCGACGCGCAGCGACGAAAAATCGCTCCTTGCCGAGATCCTCTTCGAGCATGTCGAAGCCTTCCGCAAGCAGCGACAGCGCGCCATCGCGGTTCGGGTACGTTTCGAGCAGCGTCATCATCAGCGGCGTGTTCCGCAGCGCGATCGACCCGAGCGCGAGCGCCGCCGGCGCGCGAAGAAAATCGTCCTTCGCCGGGATCCCGATGTCGAAGAGCGACACCGCCGCTTCCGGATGTCCAGCGGCGCCGAGCGCGCCGAGACCGGCGGCCGCGCCGCGAAGCAGTTCCTGATAGCCGGCGTTCTTCTCGGTAAACTTCAACACCTCGCTGAGGTAGTTCTCGTGCGAGCTGCAGTTGACGTCGAGCAGGCAGATGGCCGCTGCGATTGCCGGCTGCGCCTGACGCGGCGCCGTTCGCTGCAACTGCGCGAGCGTTTCAAGCGCCCGCTTGTCCCCGATCTTCCCCAGCGCGAGCGCCGCATCGTCCTGCAATGGGCCGTCGAGCTTCGCGACGGCAGTGATCGCGTCGTAGGCGTACGCCGCGTTGTAATCGCCGAGCGCTTCGATGACGCTGCTGCGGAAGAAGTCCTCGCCGCGCGTGACGTCGCGGACGAGAAGCTGCCGCGCCGACGCGACCGCATCGCCGCCGGCGCCCGCTACCGTCGCGGCCACGGCGCGGACCAACGCGGGACGAACGAACTCACCCTGCTCGGTGTCGAGCGCCTTGATGAACTGCGGCAGCATCGCGCGATCGGGATTGTGCTCGAAGTAGCTGTAGGCGACCGTGCGCAGCCGGTCGTTCGGGCTCGCCAGCGCCTCGCGCATCGTGTCTTTCGCGCGCGGATCGTTGAAGCCGGTCAGCAGCACGAGCGCACGGTAGCGCACGTACCCATCCGCATGATCGGAAACCGCCTGCATCAGCGCGGGGACGGCTTGCGTCGCCGGCGTGCGGCGAACCAGCCGCGAGGCATTCGTTCGGGTCGGATAATCGAGATCGCCCAGCTTGTTGATTGCGGCCTGGAGTTGCTCGGGCGAGACCGCTTGAGGGGCGTTCGGCTCCTGAGCTGCGACGTGACGTTCGACACAAAGGACACCAAGGACACAACAAACAAGAATCCTTCGTGCCCATTGCGTCCTTCGTGTCGAATCCATCGTTAGCTCGTGACCGCTTCTTTATCCAGCTTGAGCGCGAGTTGCAGATAGCTCGCCTCGTCGCGCGGGAATTCGACGGGATAGATGCCGGTGTAACACGACGTGCAGTACGAGCCGCGCTCGGGACCGACGGTGCTCAGGAGACCTTCCTGCGATAGATACGCAACGCTGTCGGCTTCGACGTACTCGCGGATTTCGTCGAGCGTGTGCGTCGCCGCGATTAACTCGGACTTCCGCGGCGTGTCGACGCCGTAGAAACAGGGCGAGATCGTCGGCGGACAGCTAATCCGCAGGTGCACTTCCTTCGCGCCGGCAGCGCGAACCATGCGCACGATCTTTCGGCTCGTCGTTCCCCGCACGAGCGAATCGTCAACCAGGACGACACGGTGACCGTCGAGAATGCTCTTGACCGGATTCAGTTTCACGCGGACGCCGAAGTGTCGAATGGACGACTGAGGCTCGATGAACGTTCGGCCGACGTAGTGATTGCGGATCAAGCCCATGCGCAGCGGGATGCCCGATTCTTCGGCATACCCCATCGCGGCGCAGACACCCGAGTCGGGCACCGGCACGACGACGTCTGCGGGCGCACGCTGTTCGCGCGCGAGCACACGACCGAGCTCCGTGCGCACTTCGTTGACGCTCTTGCCGAAGACGTAGCTGTCGGGCCGCGCGAAGTACACGTGTTCGAAGATGCAGTGCGCGAGCGGCGCCGGCGGAAACGGTTTGATCGAGCGGACGCCCGTGGCCGAAATCATCAGCAGTTCGCCCGGTTCGATATCGCGGATGTAGGTCGCGCCGATCAAATCCATGGCGCACGTTTCCGAGCAGACGACGTAGGCGTCGCCGAGCCGCCCGAGCGCGAGTGGACGGAACCCGTGCGGATCGCGCACGGCGACAAGCCGATCGCGCGTCAACATCACGAGCGAAAAGGCGCCCTGCACCTGCGCAACCGATTCGACGATCGCGTCCTCGACGCTGCGCGCCTTGGACCGCGCGTAGAGATGCAGGATGACTTCGGTATCGCTGCTGGATTGAAAGATCGATCCCGCATGGACCAGTTCCTCGCGCAGCTCCTTCGCGTTGACCAGATTGCCGTTGTGGCAGAGCGCGATCTGGCCGTGCGCGCACTCGATGAGGATCGGCTGCGCGTTGGTCAACGCGCTGCTGCCCGCCGTGGAATACCGCACGTGACCGATCGCGGTCGTGCCAGGCAATTCCGCCAGCGTTTTGCTATCGAACACGTCGGCCACGTACCCCATTGAGCGCGACAGCCGCACCTGCTCGCCGTCGGAGACCGCAATGCCGGCGCTCTCCTGGCCGCGATGCTGGAGGGCGTACAGGCCCAGGTACGTCATGTTCGCGGCTTCGGCGTGACCGAAGATGCCGAACACGCCGCATTCGTCCTTGAATTTATCGAACATGATTAGGCGACCCGCTTCGCAAAGTACTTTTCAATGGCCGTCGACCATACGCGTTCTGCGTCGTCGACCGACACGTCGATCGCCGTCTCGCCTGCAACTGAGATGCGCACGCGGTTACCGCCGGTTTCGCCGATGACGTGCGCCGGCACGTTCGCCGCCGCCGCCCGCTCGAGCACCGTCGTCACATCGTCCGAGGCCGCGGCGATCACGACGCGCGACGCCGATTCGCCGAAGAGCGCCGCGATGCGGCTGCCGCCGCCGACCTCGACTTCGGCGCCGATGCCGTTGGTGTCGAAGCAACACTCTGCGAGCGTGACGGCGAGTCCGCCGTCGGAACAATCGTGCGCTGACCGCATCAACCGATCCGACGCGAGCGACACGAGCAGGCGTTGCAACGCCGCTTCCCGTTCGAGGTCCAGCGCTGGCGGCACGCCCCGCACGAGACCGTGGACGACCTTCAGATATTCGCTGCCGCCCAGTTCGTCGCGTCCCTCGCCAAGCAAGATGATTGCATCGCCGGAACTCTGGAAGCGGCGGCCGACGACACGATCGGCGTGTTCGAGGAGCCCGACGATGCCGATCACAGGCGTCGGGTAGATCGCGTTCCCATCGGTCTCGTTATACAGGCTCACGTTGCCGCCGGTGATCGGAACGTTCAACGCGCGACACGCGGCACCGATGCCCTCGACCGCCTTTGCGAACTGCCACATGGTGCCTGGGCGTTCCGGATTGCCGAAGTTCAGGCAGTTCGTCGCGCCGAGCGGTTTGGCGCCGGCGCACGCAACATTGCGCGACGCCTCGGCGACGGCCAGCATCGCGCCACGGTACGGATCGAGATAGCAGTAGCGGCCGTTGCCGTCGACCGACAGCGCCAGCGCGCGGTCGGTGCCGCGCACGCGAACGACGCCAGCGCCGAATCCAGGCTCGTTGATGGTGCTGGTGCGGACGCTGTAGTCGTACTGGTGATAGACCCACCGCTTGCTGGCGATGGTCGGCGATGCAAGCAGCGCGAGGAGCGCGTCGCGCGGCTGTAGCGCGACGCTTTCAGGCGACCGCTCCAGCGCGTCGAGATCCAGCGTCTGCACCTCGCGCAGGTACTCGGGCTCCGACATGGGCCTGTGGTAGACCGGTGCCTCGTCGGTCAGCGCGCGATTCGGAATCTCGGCGACGACGACGCCCTTGTCCTTCACGCGCAACATCCCATCGTCGGTGACGACGCCGATCTTGCTGGCGTGCAGATCCCATTTCTCGAAGATGCGCTCGACTTCGGCTTCGCGGCCCTTCTTCGCGACGAGCAGCATCCGCTCCTGCGATTCGGACAGCATGATTTCGTACGGCGTCATGCCGGTCTCGCGCTGGGGCACGAGCGACACGTCGATCTCGATGCCGGCACCGCCGCGCGATCCCATTTCGGTCGTCGAGCACGTGAGCCCAGCGGCGCCCATGTCCTGGATGCCGACCAGCGTGTCGGTTTGCATCACTTCGAGGCAAGCTTCGAGGAGCAGCTTCTCCATGAACGGATCGCCGACCTGCACTGCCGGACGCTTCTCCGCCGATTTGTCATCGAATTCCGCCGATGCCATCGTCGCGCCGTGGATCCCATCGCGGCCCGTTTTCGCGCCGACGTAATACACCGCGTTGCCGACACCAGACGCCACGCCTTTGATGATGTCCGTGTGCCTGGCGACGCCGAGGCAGAACACATTCACGAGCGGGTTGCCGGCGTACGACGGTTCAAACGCGATTTCGCCACCCACGGTCGGAATGCCGATGCTGTTGCCGTAGCCGCCGATGCCCGCGACGACGCCTTCGAGCAGTCGCGGAATGCGCGCCTGATCGAGCGAACCGAATCGCAGCGAGTTGAGGAGCGCAATTGGCCGCGCGCCCATCGTGAAAATGTCACGGATGATGCCGCCGACGCCGGTCGCCGCGCCTTGATAGGGCTCGATGAACGACGGGTGGTTGTGCGACTCGATCTTGAACACGGCTGCGATGCCGTCGCCGATGTCGACCGCGCCGGCGTTTTCTCCGGGGCCTTGCAACACCTGCGGCCCCTTGGTCGGCAGCGTCCGCAAGTGCACGCGCGAGCTCTTGTAACTGCAGTGCTCGGACCACATCACCGAAAAAATTCCGAGCTCGGTCATGTTCGGCTCGCGGCCGAGGAAGTCGACGATGCGCCGATATTCGTCGGCGGTTAGACCGTGGCGCTCGAGAACTTGTGAATCCACTGAACCACCGATTCAAAAATAGCGAGACCGTCCGCGCTGCCGAGGATCGGCTCGCACGCCCGTTCGGGATGCGGCATCAGTCCGACCACGTTGCGCGCGTCGTTACAGATGCCGGCAATCGCCGCCACGGATCCGTTCGGATTTGCTTCGTCGGCGACGCGGCCGTCCGGCGTGGTGTAGCGGAAGATCACCTGGCGATTGGCTTCGAGCCGCGCGATGACGTCGGGCGCCGCGAAATAGTTGCCTTCGCCATGCGCGATCGGCACGCGCAGCACTTGCCCTTTGCGACAGGCGGCCGTGAACGGCGTGTCGGTTTGTTCGACGCGGATGTGGACATGCTCGCATCGGAACTTCAGGCCGCGGTTGCGCAGCATCGCGCCCGGCAGCAGCCCCGCCTCGAGGAGCACCTGAAATCCGTTGCAGATGCCGATCACCGGTCCGCCTTTCGCGGCGAACGCCTGGACTTCTTTCATGATCGGCGAGAAGCGCGCCATCGCCCCGCAGCGCAGGTAATCACCGTGCGCGAAACCGCCAGGCAGCACGACGACGTCGGCGCCTTTCAGATCGGAGTCTTTGTGCCAGATGTACTCCGCCGGCTGGCCGAGGACGTCTTTGGCCGCGTGATACGCGTCCTGATCGCAGTTCGAACCGGGGAAGGTGATGACCGCGAATTTCATGTCAATCAACCTCGATGCGATAGCTCTCGATCACCGGATTCGCAAGCAGCTTGTCGGCGACTTCGGCCGCGAGCGCCTTCGCCGTGGCCGCTTCGGTCGTCTGCAAGTCCAGCTCGAAATATTTCCCTTGCCGCACGTCGTCGACGCCGGCGTAGCCGAGCGAATGCAACGCATCGGCGATGGTCTTGCCCTGCGGATCGAAGACGGACGGTTTCAGCGTGACGAAGACGCGGGCTCGCATTCGAAGACTCTCGCAAAAATGTGGTCGACGTGTTTCAACTGTTCGTCGAGATCGAACGCGCGATCGATCTCGGTCGGCGGCAAGACGTGCGTGACGTCGGCGTCGGCTTTGAGCAGCCCCTTGAAATCCGTCTGCTCCGCAAAGGACTTCATCGCGTTCCGCTGCACCCACTCGTAGGCCTGCTCGCGCGAGATCCCTTTCTTCGCGAGCTCGAGCAGAACCGTGCCCGAAAAGACGACGCCGCGAGACCGGTTGAGGTTCTCGCGCATGCGGTCGGGGTAGACGACCATCCCGCGAACGATGCGGGTCATCCGACGCAACATGTGGTCGACGGCAATGAAACTGTCGGGCAGGATGACGCGCTCGACCGACGAATGCGAGATGTCGCGCTCGTGCCAGAGCGCGATGTTCTCGACCGCGGCGTGCGCGTTGCCTCGAATCAATCTTGCCAGACCGCAAATCTGTTCGCACCCGATCGGGTTGCGCTTGTGCGGCATGGCCGAGGAGCCCTTCTGCCCTTTCGCGAACGGCTCTTCGACCTCGCCGATTTCGGTCTTCTGGAGCCCGCGAATCTCGAGCGCAAACTTCTCGAGCGACGCGGCCGTGATCGCCAACGCGCTCAACACTTCGGCGTGCCGGTCGCGTTGAATCACCTGCGACGCGACGGGTGCCGGCGCGAGACCGAGCCGTTTGCAGACGTCCGCCTCGATGTCTGGCGGCAAGTGCGCGAAGGTACCGACCGCGCCGGAGAGCTTTCCGACGCTGATGACCTGTTTCGCCCGCGCGATGCGATCGATGTCGCGCTGCACTTCCGCATACCAGAGCGCGAGCTTCAGACCGAACGTCATCGGCTCGGCGTGGACGCCATGCGTGCGCCCGATCATGGGCGTCCGCCGATGCTCGTCAGCGCGATCGCGAATCGCGTTCGACAGCTCGCCGAGGTCCTTCAGGATGACGTCGCACGCCTCGCGCATTTGCAGCGCCTGCGCGGTGTCGATCACGTCGGACGAGGTCATCCCGAAGTGGAGCCAGCGTGCCGACGGCCCGACCTTCTCCGCAACCGCGGTCGTAAACGCGATGACGTCGTGCTGTGTGGTCTGTTCGATTTCTTCGATGCGTGCGATGTCGAAGCCGCCGCGCTCGCGAATGTCACGCGCAGCGTCAGCCGGCACGATGCCGGCCGAGGCCATCGCCTCGGCGGCAGCGGTTTCAACGACCAACCAGGTCTCGTACCGACGTTGGTCGCTCCAGATCCGCCCCATCTCGGGGTGGGTGTAGCGAGGAATCATCTAATCGAGGTCGAGCCGCTCCCGTGGAATCTGCAACCCGTTGACGTTGCCGAGCACTGTGGCCGCCAACGATCCATTCCGGAACAAATCATTCGCGACGCGCTGCACTTCCTCCGCCGTGACTTTCTCGATCCCCTGCAGCGTTTCGTCGAGCCCGAACTGCCGATCGAAGTAGATTTCCTGGCGAGCGAGATGCGACATGCGGCTCGCGGTGTTCTCGAGGCTCAGCATCAGGCTGCCCTTGAGATGATCCTTCGATCGCTGGAGTTCGGTGTCGGGCACGGGCGAGTTTTTCACCGTCCGAAGCTCTTCGACCACCAGGTCGATCACTTCGCCCACGGCTTCGTTCGCGCAGCCCGCGTAGATGGTAAACGAACCAGCGTCGCGGTAGGCGCTCAATCCGCTGAAGACGGCATACGCCAGGCCGCGCTTCTCCCGGACGTTCTGAAACAAGCGCGAGCTCATCGACCCGCCGAGCAGCGTATTGAGGACGTAGCTCGAATACCGGTCGTCGTGGTTCTGTGGATAACTGCTGACCCCGACGCAGACGTGGCTCTGTTCAAGTTCTTTGTTGCGGATGACCGTTTTGGGCACCACGCGCGGAATTTCGTCGGTGAACGGCGCGTCGACCGGCGCGAGCGACCCGAACTTGGCTTCGACGAGCTCGCGCACGCGATCGTGTTCGAGGTTGCCGACGGCGGACACGATGAGATTTCGCGGGTTGTACGTCTTGCGGTGATAGTCGCGCAACAGCTCCGCGCCGAACGACTCCACCGTCTCGCGGGTGCCGAGAATCGGACGTCCGAGCGGATGGTTTTCCCAGAATCCCTGCGTGAAGATCTCGTGGACGAGGTCGTCGGGCGTGTCCTCGACCATCTTGATCTCTTCGACCACAACCTTCTTTTCGCGCTCGAGGTCGTCGGGACCGAACGCCGGGTTGCGGACGATGTCCGAGAGGATGTCCATGGCGAGCGGGAGATGCTCGTCGAGGACTTTGATGTAGTAGCTGGCGTATTCCTTTGCGGTGAACGCGTCGAGCTGACCGCCGATCGAATCGATCTGTTGCGCGATGTCTTCCGCCGTCCGCGTGCCGGTGCCCTTGAACAGCATGTGCTCGACGAAATGCGCGATGCCGCTCTTGTCCGCGGTTTCGTCGCGCGATCCGCGCGTCAGCCACACGCCAATACTGACGGACCGGACTTGCGTCATCCGCTCCGTGATGACGCGGAGACCGTTATCCAAAACGTCGCGAACGATCGGCTGGTTCGACTGGTTCGTCAAGGCGCTCTAAAGTATTGTCAGAAAAGGAATTACAAGCTAGAATGCACATTATAGCATGCTCACTCCGGCCCCTGGGCTCGATCTGGCGGAATTGGAGCGTCCCGCGCTCGAGGTGGTGCTCGAAACCCGTGGACATCAGCGTTTTCACGCCGGTCAAATCTTCCGCTGGATTTACCAGCGCGGCGTCGTCGAACCCGCCGAGATGACCGATCTGTCTCGCGAACTGCGCGAGACGATCGGACGCGAGTTCAGGTTAACGACGCCGGTGCTCGCCCATCGCGAGAAGTCAGCGGACGGTACCGAGAAGTTCTTGTTGCGGCTGGCCGACGGCAAGCACATCGAGTCGGTATTCATTCCCGATACGCCGTCCATGACCTTCTGCATTTCGACGCAGGTCGGCTGCGCGATGGCCTGCGCCTTTTGCCTGACCGGCAAGATGGGCCTCGCGCGAAATCTCACGGCCGGCGAGATCGTCGGCCAGGTCCGCGTGCTGGTCGACGCGCTCAACATGCGCGACACGCGATTCAACATCGTGCTGATGGGCATGGGCGAACCGCTGCACAACTACGACGAGACGATGAAGGCGCTTCGCATCCTCGCCGACGACAACGGCTTTACGATGTCGCCGAAGCGGATCACCCTGTCGACCGTCGGCCTGCTGCCCGAACTCGAGAAGCTGGCGAAAGAACCGGTCATGCCGAACCTCGCCATTTCGCTGCACGCGCCTACCGACGCACAACGCGGCGCGCTCGTCCCGATCAACAAAAAGTACGGCGTCGCCGACATTATCGCCGCCTGCAGAAAATTCCCGTTGCGGCGCCGCAGCCGAATCACGTTCGAATACGTGATGCTCGCCGGCGTCAACGATCGTCCGGAGGACGCGCGGAAGCTCGCAAAGCTGCTTGCCGGCGTGAAGTCGAAGGTGAATTTGATTCCGCTGAACGCGGCCGCGGGCATTCCGTTCGATCGACCGACGGACGAGACCGTCGACCGGTTCGGTCAGATCCTGGCCGACAGTGGACTGATCGTGTCGGTGCGGAAAAGTCGCGGTCGCGACATCCGCGCCGCGTGTGGTCAGCTGATCGTCGAAGGTCAGAAGAAATCAGCCGGCCAGCAACTCGCCGTCGTGATGTGACGTCACGCGCACGCTGACCCATTCGTTTCGCGCGCGTCCGGGCGGAATCCGCAGTTTCAGGTAGTTGTCCGTCACCACCAACGAACCATCTTCGATCGTCAGTGCCGTGTGCGTGGTGCCGATCTGTGCGTCGCGAAAGCGCTCGGTCAAGCCGCCGGCGATCTCGCGGATGCGACGCGCGCGCTCGCGAATCACCGAGCCGTGGACCTTCCCCGGCAGCCTTGAGGCGACGGTCCCAGGACGGTCCGAGTACGGGAACACGTGGACGTGCGTCAGCGGCGAGCCTTCCAGGTACGACACCAGCTGTTCGAAATCGTCATCGGTCTCGCCCGGGAAGCCGACGATGATGTCGGACCCGATCGACGCGTGTGGAATGCGGTGTCGGATGGCGTCGACAAGCGAGGCGTAGTACTCAATGGTGTACGGACGCCGCATCGCCGCGAGGACGCGATCGCTCGCATGCTGAAGCGGCAGGTGAAAATGCGGCGCGAACGAGCCGGACGTCGCGACGAGATCGACGATGTCGCGCGTGCAGTCCATCGGTTCGAGCGACGAGATTCGAAACAGGAGCCGCTCGCCTGAAAGGCTCGCGCTACGCTCGACCCCACGAAGCAGATCGAGGAGCGCGCAGCCGATGTCACGCCCGTACGAACCGAGATGGACGCCGGTGAGCGCGATCTCTTTGAAGCCGACCGCGGTCACGCGTTCGATCTCGCGCAGCAGCTCGGCTATCGGCGTGCTGCGCGGTACGCCGCGCGTCGACGGGATGATGCAGTAGCTGCACGGCTCCGCGCAGCCCGTCTGGACGCGCAACGTGTACGCCGTGCGACCCATCACGCCGGGCGCGATCGTCGCGCCGCACGGGCCGTCGCCTAAAGCAACCACAGAAGTCACAGAACCCACAGAAAACAAATCTTCTTCCGTGCGTTCCGTGGGTTCTGTGGTTGCTTTCGTGATCAGCCGAACCAGCTGCGGCTTGTCGTCGTTCGCCACAACGCGGATGACGTTCGGCAGCGCGGCGATCTGCTGCGATTCGCGCGTCGCATAACAGCCGGTGACGACGATCCGGGCGCTCGGGTTGTCGCGCGCAACGCGCCGGATCGTTTGTCGTGCGCCCTGGTCCGACGTGGCGGTCACGGAACAGGTGTTGACGATGACCAGATCCGCATCGCTGGGCGGCGAGGCGACGCCGCCGCGGGCGATCAAGTCTTCTTCGAAGCCGAGCGAGTCCGCCTGGTTCACACGACAGCCGAACGTGATCACCGCGTACTTCATACTTCGCACTTCATACTTCGCACTTCATACTTCGCACTTCATACTTCGCACTTCATACTTCGCACTTCATACTTCGCACTTCATACTTCGCACTTCATACTTCGCACTTCATA
>Ga0070741_10006076_pt1 | contig 26214 bp, 22 predicted proteins | sample Coa_R1_4_FD_66440 | JGI IMG/M metagenome (GOLD analysis project Ga0070741, IMG submission 66440) | Surface soil microbial communities from Centralia Pennsylvania, which are recovering from an underground coalmine fire - Coalmine... | ecosystem: Environmental > Terrestrial > Soil > Unclassified ... | reverse complement strand
TGCTCTCGCCCGTCGTCCGCCGGCTGGTGGCGGAGCACGGGCTCGACCCGTCCCAGATTCCGGGGACGGGCGAGGGGGGCCGGGTGACCCGCAGCGACGTCCTCGCCTACATCGACCGCCAGGGCGCCGGCCGCCCGCCCGCCGCTCCGCCGGCCGCCGGCGGGCCCTCGGCCGCGCCCAGCGCCCCGCCGGCGCCGAGCGCCGCACCCGCCCCGAGCGCCGCCCCGGCCCCGAGCGCCGCCCCGAGCGCCGCCCCGGCCCCGAGCGCCGCCCCCGCCGGGCCCACGCCCCGGTCCGGCGGCGACGAGGTCGTCCCGTTCGACAACATGCGCCGGCGCACCGCCGAGCACATGGTCCGCTCGAAGCACACCTCGCCCCACGTGCTCACGGCCGTCGAGGTCGACTTCTTCGCCGTCGAGCGGGCCCGCACCCACCACCAGCAGGAGTGGAAGGAGCGGGAGGGCTTCGCCCTCACCTACCTGCCGTTCATGGCCCGGGCCGTGTGCGACGCCCTGGCCGAGTTCCCCCACCTCAACGCCAGCGTGGGCGAGGACCAGCTGACCGTCCACCACTACGTCAACCTCGGCATCGCCGTCGACCTCGACCAGCGGGGCCTCATCGTCCCCAACATCAAGAACGCCGACGGCAAGCGGCTCCGCCAGCTGTCCCGGGAGATCCGCGATCTGGCCGAGCGGGCCCGGAGCAAGCGGCTGATGCCCGACGACGTCGCCGGCGGCACCTTCACGATCACCAACCCCGGGCCGTACTCGACGCTGATCTCGGCGCCGGTCATCAACCAGCCCCAGGTCGCCATCCTCTCCACCGACGGCATCCGCAAGAAGCCGGTCGTGGTGGAGTCGCCGGCCGGTGACTCCATCGCCATCCACCCGGTCGGGATCGTGGCCATGAGCTGGGACCACCGGGCCATCGACGGCGCCTACGCCTCGAAGTTCCTGCACCGCATCCGCACGATCGTGGAGACCCGGGACTGGGAGGCCGAGCTGGCGTGACCGGCCCGGCGCCGCTCCGGGCCCGCTGGCTGGGCCGTGTCCCGTACCGGGAGGCCCTGGCGCTCCAGCGCGCTCTCCACGCCGGTCCGGCGGGCGACGGGAGCGACTATTTGCTGCTGCTCGAGCACCCCCACGTCTACACGCTGGGCCGCAACGCCGACACCGCCCATCTGCTGGTGCCGCCGGCCGAGGTCGGCGCCGATCTGGAGCCGGCCGACCGGGGCGGAGACGTCACCTACCACGGGCCGGGCCAGCTCGTCGGCTACCCGATCGTGACGCTGCCCGCCTGGCGGGACGGCCTGACCGACGTCGTCCGCTACGTCCGCCGCCTGGAGGCGGTGCTGATCGCCGCCCTCGGCGACCTCGGCGTCGAGGCCGGCACCGAGAAGGGCCTGACCGGCGTGTGGGCCCCGACCCCGTCCGGCGCCGTCGACAAGATCGCCGCCATCGGCGTCAAGGTCACCAAGGGGCGGACGATGCACGGCTTCGCCCTCAACGTCGATCCCGACCTGGCGATGTTCGGCCACATCGTGCCCTGCGGGATCCGCGGCCGGGGCGTGACGTCGATGGCCCGCGTCCTCGGCCGCCCGGTGGAGATGCACACGGTGGTCGACGCCGTCGCCGCCCGCTTCGCCGAGGAGTTCGCCCCCGGGGCGGAGGTCGACCGCCAGGACGTCGTCTGGCACGAGCGCCCGTCCGACCTCTCCCCCTTCACACTGGAGGCCCTCTCGAACCGGCCTTCCTCGCCGGGGGACGGGCGGGACGGGCGGGACGAGCGGGACGGGCACGGTCGGGTACGCCGGAACGGGGGCGGCCCCGGGCCGCAGCCCGTCCGGCTGATCCGGAGGCGGGAAGAGGCGGGGGTCACGGCCCAGGTCGAGGGCCGCAGGCCGGAGTGGATGCGGGTCAAGGCCCGCCTCGGCCCGGACTACCGGCAGCTCAAGACGATGATGCGCAGCCTCGACCTCCACACGGTCTGCGAGGAGGCCGGCTGTCCCAACATCTACGAGTGCTGGTCCGACCGGACGGCGACGTTCATGATCCTGGGCGACCGCTGCACCCGGGCCTGCGGGTTCTGCCTGGTCGACACCCGCCGGCCGCTGCCCCTCGATCCGGAGGAGCCGGCCCGGGTGGCGGAGGCCGTGGCCCGCATGGGGCTGGCCCACGCCGTGATCACCAGCGTGGCCCGCGACGACGTCGCCGACGGCGGCGCGGCCGGCTTCGCCGCCACCATCGCCGCCGTGCGGGCCCGCACGCCGCAGACCACCGTCGAGGTCCTCATCCCCGACTGCCGGGGCGACGCCGGCGCGCTGCAGACGATCTTCGACGCCCGGCCCGACGTCCTCAACCACAACCTGGAGACCGTCGCCCGGCTGCAGCGGGCCGCCCGCCCGTCGGCCGGCTACGCCCGCTCGCTGGCCGTGCTGGCCCGGGCCAAGGCCGCCGGCCTGACCACGAAGTCGGGGCTCATCCTGGGGATGGGCGAGGAGGCGCACGAGGTCCGGGGCGCCATCGCCGACCTCCGCTCGGTGGGGGTCGACATCCTCACCGTCGGGCAGTACCTGCGTCCGTCGGAGCTGCACCTGCCGGTGGCCCGGTGGTGGCATCCCGACGAGTTCGCCGCCCTCGGCGCCTACGCCGAGGGCCTGGGGTTCGCCCACGTGGAGTCGGGCCCGCTGGTCCGCTCCAGCTATCACGCCAAGCGCGCGGTCGAGGCCGCCGACCCGGGCCCGGGCGGCGCCGACGGGATCGCCGCCGGTCTATGAGGGAGTCAATGATGCAGAAGTCGTTGCGCGCCGCGGTGGTCGCCCTGGCCGCCGTACTGGCGCTGGTGCTGGCAGGCTGTGGGGGCGGGGGCGGGAGCGGGGGCGGGAAGAGCAACACGGAGAACGGCGCGGCCAAGGCCCCGGCGGCGGGCACGGAAGCGGCGCCGCTGACCGGTCAGGCGCCCGTCGACATCGTCAACTTCGCCTTCACGCCGCAGAAGCAGGTCGTGAAGGCGGGCACCACGGTCACGTGGACCAACCAGGACACGACGATCCACGACATCAAGGACACGAGCCCGCTCAACACCCCGCAGAGCAAGGAGCTCAACAAGGGCGACACCTTCTCGATCACCTACAACCAGCCGGGGACCTACAGCTACATCTGCGGCATCCACCAGTACATGACCGGAACGGTCGTGGTCGTCGCCTGACGCCGCGGGACGGATCGGGCACCGCCGGGCGGGGCCGGTAGCCTTGCCGGTGATGTTCGAGGACCGCATCACCCGGGCCCGGGCCCGCATGGAGGAACTCGGCGTCGACGTCCTGCTGCTGTCGGTCGGCGCCGACCTGCCCTACTTCACCGGCTACACCGCCATGCCCCTGGAGCGGCTCACGATGCTGGTGCTGCCCCGGGAGGGCGAGGCGACGCTGGTCGTGCCGGCCCTCGAGGCGCCCCGGGTGGAGGAGCGGCCCGAGGCCTTCACCGTCCGGCCCTGGGCGGAGACCGAGGACCCGGTGGCCATCGTCGCCGGGCTCGCCCGCTCGGCCGGGGCCGGCTCGGCCGGGGCCCGCGCCGGCGCCGGCTCGGCCGGGGCCCGCGCCGCCGCGACCACGGCGGCCGTCGGCGACCGCACCTGGGCCACCTTCCTTCTCGCCCTCCAGCAGGCGCTGCCCCAGACCGCCTTCCTGCCCGCCTCCCGGGTGACGTCCCCGCTGCGGGCGGTGAAGGACGACGCCGAGGTCGACGCCCTGCGGGCCGCGGCCCGGGTCGTCGACGCCGTGGCCCTCGCCATGCGGGAGCGGCCCTTCGCCGGCCGGACGGAGGCCGACATCTCCCGGGAGCTCGTCGACCGCATGCTGGAGGGTGGCCACGAGCGGGCCAACTTCGCCATCGTGGCCTCCGGGCCCAACGCCGCCAGCCCCCACCACGAGCCGGGCGACCGGGTCGTCGAGCCGGGGGACGCCGTCGTCTGCGACTTCGGCGGCACCATGGCCGGCTACTGCTCCGACATCACCCGCACCTTCGTCGTCGGCCGTCCGGGGGGCGAGCTGGCCGACCTCTACGAGGTCCTGTTCCGGGCCCAGGAGGAGGCGGTGCGGGCGGCCCGGGTCGGCGTGTCGTGCGAAGCGGTCGACGCCGCCGCCCGCACGGTCATCGCCGCCGCCGGCTACGGCGACTACTTCATCCACCGGACGGGCCACGGCATCGGCCTCGAGGAGCACGAGGACCCGTACCTCGTCTCGGGCAACGCCACGCCGCTGGCGCCGGGCCACGCCTTCTCGGTCGAGCCCGGCATCTACCTCCCCGGCCGCTGCGGCGCCCGCATCGAGGACATCGTCGTGGCCACCGAAACCGGCCCCCTGCGCCTCAACGAGGCGCGGCGCGAACTGGCGGTGGTCGGCTGAAGCTCCAAGTCTCGACCGTCCTGCTCCAGTGGGCGGTGGGCGGTCTGTTCTTCGCCTGGGTCACCACCCGCCGCCGGGAGGTCGGGATCGGCTACGGCTGGACCGTCCGCCTCACCTACCTCGTCATGGCCCTCGGCGGGGCCGGGCTCGGCCGGTGGCTGGAGACCGGCGGCACCGCCGCCCTGCTGCGCGACCTCGGCGCCGTCGGCGTCGCCGCCGCCGCCGGCGTGGCCCTGTGGCTGTCGTTCGCCCGCCGCCGGGCCGGCGTCGAGGGTGAACGGACCCTGCGGCGGGCCCGGGCCGCGCGGGTGGCGGCCATGACCGGCATCGCCCGCCCCGACCGCTACGACGACACCGTCCCCGAGTTTCCGCCGTCCACCGACGTGGCCGCCCCGGCGGTGGGCGTGGCGGCGCTGGCGGCGGCGGCCGTCGCCGGCGGCGGCCCGTTCCTCCTCGGCTTCGCCCGGCTCGTGTGCGGCGCCGCCTTCCTCGGTGTGGTGACCGACGCCATGCTCCTCGGCCACTCCTACCTCACCCAGCCGGGGCTCTCCCGGGCGCCGCTCAAACAGCTCGTCCGCCTCGGGGCGTTGATCTGGCCGGTGGAGACGCTGCTGTTCTGCCTGCCCCGGGGCATGGTCCAGGTGATGACCGGCTCCATCGACGACGGCGCCGGCGGGCTGCTCGGCTGGATCTGGCTGCTGTCGACGATCTCGACGATCATCCTGCTGGCCGTGGTGGAGGCGGCGCTCCGGGAGCGGTGGTACTCGGCGGTCATGGCCGCCACCGGGCTCCTCTATCTCGCCATCCTCACCGCCTTCGGGCAGGATCTCGTGGCCCGGGCGGTGCTCGGGCGCTAGGAGGTTGCATCGCATGGCGCTCGACCTCGCCGGACGGGTGGCCCTCGTCACCGGCGGCAACCGCGGCATCGGGCGGGCCATCGCCCTCGCCCTCGCCGACGGCGGCGCCGACGTCGCCGTCGTCTACCGCCGGGACGAGGACGCCGCCGCCACCACCGTCAAGGACATCGAGGCCCTCGGCCGGCGGGCCCGGGCCTACGCCGCCGACGTGGGGTCCCCGGGCGAGGTCGAGGTGGCGGTGGCGGGGGTGCTGGCCGAGTTCGGCTTCGTCGACATCCTCGTCAACAACGCCGGCGTGGCCAGCCGGGGGCGGGCGGTCGTCGACACCGACGCCGAGGAAATCGAGCGGCTGCTGCGGGTCCACGCCCTCGGGGCGCACACGCTGTGCCGGGCGGTGCTGCCGTCGATGCGGACCCGTCCCCGGGGCGACATCGTGATGATCTCGTCGGTGATCACCCGCGACGTCCCGCCCAACGGGGCGCCCTACGCCATGGCCAAGGCGGCGCTGGAGATGCTGGCCGCCACGCTGGCCAAGGAGGAGCGGCGCCACGGCATCCACGTCAACGTCGTGGCCCCCGGCCTCGTCGAGACGGAGATGGGCCGGCGCCTGGCCAAGGCCACGTTCGGGACCGACGACATGGCGGCCGTCGGCGCCGCCTTCCCCTTCGGACGGGTCTGCTCCCCCGAAGACGTGGCCGGCGTCGTACGCTTCGCGGTCTCGCCCGCCGCCGGCTACATGACCGGCGAAATCTTCCGTGTCGACGGCGGCGGGGGTGGCGTATCGGTGGTCAAGGAGGGCTGAGCAGTGAGCATTCAGGTCGAGCTGGACAAGGTGCGGGAGCAGGTGGCGGCCTGCGGGCCGTACGCCTACCTGCTGACCGTGGGCGAGGAGGGCCGTCCGCACGCCGTGTCGCTGGTGGTCGGCTGGGACGGCGACGAGCTGGTCGGGGCCCCCGGCCCCCGGACGCTGGGCAACGCCGAACGGTCTCCGGAGGTGTCCCTGCTCTGGCCCGTCTCGGGGCGGGACGGCTTCGCCCTGTTCGTCAACGGCCGGGCCGACGTCCGGGGCGAGGGCGACGAGCGGAAGGTGTTCCTCAAGCCGGCCAGCGCCGTGCTGCACAAGACGCCGGAGGGGGAGGCGCAGGCGCCGAGCTGCGTGCGGGTGCTTCAGTAGAGCGCAGAGCTCGGGGAGGTCGTCATGGGCGGAGCCATCGAGATGTACCGGCGGTCGGTGGAGGAGTTCGGGCAGCGGGTGATGGCGGTCGGCCCCGGCGACTGGGACCAACCGACGCCGTGTCGCGATTGGAATGTGCGCGACCTCGTCCGCCACCTCGTCTACGAGGAGCTGTGGGCGCCGCCGCTGTTCGAGGGGAAGACGATCGCCGACGTCGGCGACCGCTTCGAGGGCGACATCCTCGGCGCCGACCCCCAGGCGGCGTGGAAGGAGTCGGCGGCCGGCGCCGTGGCCGCCGCCGACGCTCCGCTGCTCGCCCGGACGGTCCACTTGTCCTTCGGTGACGTCGCCGGCCGGGAGTACCTCGGCCAGCTGACCGCCGACCACGTCATCCACGCCTGGGACCTGGCCCGGGGCACCGGCGGCGACGACCGCCTCGCCCCCGACCTCGTGCAGTTCGTCTACGACTTCATGGCCCCCCAGGCCGAGCAGTGGGCCGCCGCCGGCGTCTTCGCCCCCGCCGTCCCGGTGCCCGACGACGCCGACGTCCAGACGAAGCTGCTGGCGATGAGCGGCCGCACGCCGTAGATCCGGTCAGGGCCCGTCACCGTCATCGGGGCGACGACCCATCGGGGGTGGTCCGCCAGCCGTCGCATTGGACGGCAGCCACACCAGGTCGAAGAACCGGACTTTCTTGGCGTGGCCCACCATACGGGCGGTCGTGAGGTCGGCGGAGTCCACCACGGCCAGGGCCTTACGTTCGGCAGCGTCCGTGACGAGCAGGCGCTGCCCGTCGGGAGACCACGCGAGCGGAAACCATCCCGGCAGTTCCTTGCGGGCGCCCGAGTCCGGGTCGAGGAATAGGGTCTTCCCGTTGGCTTCATCGCCGATGGCCATCCACTTGGATCCGCTCCACTGCAACGTCCCCAACCGGTTGACCGGTGGTGGGAGCACGCGCTTCGACCCGTCCGGGAGGAGGATCACGATCCCGGTAACGACGGTGGGATGATTGTCGCTGGGTTCCGTCCCCTCGAACACCGCGACCCGGCCTCCGGGCCCCCAGTCGGCGATCCCCAGCACCTTGCCCGGGCCGGGGGAATAGAGGTCGCGCTCGCTCATGGCGGCCGAGTCGAGCAACATCAGGTGGTCGGTGGGAGGTTGTCCTGCCTGATCGAGATGGTCGAACAGCACGCGACAGTCTGGACCGGTCGCCGGGCCTGACCCCTTCGGGCTCTCAAGCCCCGGTGGCGTTGACAACGTTCCGGCGTCAAAGTGCTGGATGGTGTCAGTGAAGCCGACCGTGCGATCGGCATTCGTGACCGTGAGGGCCGTCTTGCAACCCCCGATGCCGCCGATCCTCTGACTCGTGGTGAGACGGTAGAGGAGGAGGCCGGGGGCGAAGACTCCCTCGTATAGATCACTGGTCGCGCCGCTCTCTCCGGCGGTGAAGAACATGCGACCGTCGAGTCCGGCCGGAGCCGGCTTGGCTTGGAGCACCTCGTTCTTCGACCGGCTGCAACTGCTGAGTGCGATGGCCGTGATCATGACGATCAGACCAATTCCCGAGCGGTTCATGTCAGCGGCAGCCGAACGGATTCGAGCAGCGATGCATGAAGAACCCGGTCATGGCGAAGTCATCCTCGGTCACAGGCTTGTCTTGTGGGAACTGCCACAGCGCTTCGACCAGCGAACCCTGGTAATTGCTGCTGCCACCTGTCCCGGCGCAATTCGGTGCACAACTGTCTTCCCACCAGCCATTGGCTCCATTGCGGGAGAAGGCATCAAGATCGGAGTTCCAGGGCGGGCGGGGCGAGCCTCGAAGAGACGCCGTGGGAGTCTGAGTGATGCCGGCCTTGATGTTGACCACGTCGGTGGGAACCTCAAACCCGAGATTCACCGAGTAACTCGCCGGGGTGCGCCCCTCCTTCCAGGTCTGTCCGATCCGGTACGTGGCGTTCGAGTCCCGAAAGGCGACGCCGGGGCCGGCCATGACCGTGCGCGAGCCGTTGTTGGCATCGGCCCCGCCCGTTCCGCAGATAAGCCATTGCTTCTCGAAGGATCCACCGGCCGTGTCGCGCCGGGCCTTGTCGACGGAATACGGGAAGAAGAGGAACTGTGCCATGTCGTTATGAGTTTTGTGCAACGCTTCCCGTCTCTCGTGGGCTACGAAACCGGCCCGGTTCCCTTCGGAGAGACAGGGGAATGTCATGCTGTCCTCGGTCCGGAACCGGGGATTGTTGATCGTTTCCTGGGTTGTCGAGAGGACCTGGCCGGCGGCGTTGACGACGCGAGAAGTCACCACGGTCTGCGGCGTGCCGTCGGCGGCGTGGGCGACGCGCAACTCGTCCTGGATGAGCTGGGTCGGGTCGTCGGCCCGGGCGGGTTGCACGAGCAGGAGAGTAGCCATGAGGGGGACCGCGGCCCCGGCGAAGAGCAGGCGGAGTCGGCGCAAGGGGGTTCCTCCTTCGGGTGGCCGGGCTGGGGCGCCGGCCGTCGACGTCGGGGAAACGCCGGGCGAGAACGGTCATGACGGACATTCCCTCCGAAACCACCCACGGCGGTTCGACCATCACGACTGGTTGACGAGTGGCACGCGATGACAGGCCAGGTGGCAACCGGCGTTCCTGAGGAACACCCCCTGTTCCTCAGGAACGCCGGTTCGGGAGCGGGCCCCTCGGGCCGGCCCGTTTCCGGTGGCGCGCAAATCCCTCGGGCGGCCAGGCTCGTTGCGCTACCGTCCCGGCCGCATATGGTGATGCAGGCCGACTATGTCCGGAAGATTCAGGGGTTGCTGGCCACGGCGGAGTCGCTGGCCGAGCAGGGCAACGACGAGGCGGCCGGCGCCTACGTGGCCAAGGCCCACGCCCTGCAGCAGAAGTACAGCATCGACCAGGCCATGCTGGCCGACGGCGACGCCGGCCGGGGCCCGCCGAGCGTCATCGTGGACCGGACGTGGACGATGCCCGGCGCCTACGGACGCCGGAAGGTCAACCTGGCCCACGTGGTGGCGCTCCACACCGGATGCGCCGGCTACTTCTCCCGGGCCGAGAGCGGTGCCTACCGATTCAGCGTCTTCGGGTTCACGGCCGACGTCGAATGGGCCGAGACGCTGTTCTTCAGCCTCTGCCACCAGGCCGAAGCGGCCCTCCGCCACGCCGAGAAGGGCCGCCTCGACCACGGCCGGTCCTTCACCACCGCCTTTTTGGCCGGGTTCACCCACGAGGTCGGCCGCCGACTGCGGGAGGCGGTCCGGGAAGCGGAGCACGCCGCCGCCGAGGAGCAGGCGGCCGGCTGCGGTGCTCAGGGCCAGCGCAGCGTCGCCCTCGTCCTGGCCGACAAGGCGAAACGGGTCGAGGAGGAACTCAAGGCGAAGGTCGGTCGGCTGAGCACGTCGCGCCTCAGCGGCTCGCAGTCGTACTCGGGGTTTCAGCAGGGGAGAGCGGCCGGGCGCAACGCCAGCCTGGCCCGCGGCTCGGTGGCGGACGGAGCGCCGTCGGCGCTGCCCCGATGAACCCCCGGGAGTGCCAGGCCGGCGTCTACGCCAGCGAGGAGGCGGCCCTCGAGGGCGTCGGGCGGCGCTTCCGCCATCTCGGCGAGGTGCGGGCCTACGTGGCCGAGCTGGTCGGGACCGAGTGGTGGGCCGACCGCTGGCCCGACGTCGAGGCCATCCCGGTGGCGGCGACCCGGAGCCGCCGGTTCCGCGGCTACGCCGTCGACGGCACCGGCGGCGGGGAGATCCGCCTGGCCCGCCAGAGCCTCCGGGAGCCCGTCGTCCTGCACGAAGTCGCCCACGTCGTCACCCCCGGCGCCGGGCACGGGCCGCCGTTCGTGGCCGCCCTGCTCGCGCTCGTCCGGGAACGCTTAGGCTTCCACGCCTACGGCGCACTCCTGGCCGAGCTGCGCCGCCGCGGCCTGACCAGAGGAGGACGGGAATGATCCTGATCGTGCTCAAGATCCAGATCCGGCCCGACCGGCGCGACGTGTGGCTGGAGCGCATCGCCAAGTACACCGCCGCCGTGCGGGAGGAGCCGGGCAACACCTCGTTCGACGTCTACGAGAGCCTCGACGCCCCCAACGAGTTCTCGATCATCGAAGGCTTCGCTTCCAAGGAGGCGGGCGACGCCCACGTGCAGACCGACCACTTCAAGGACTTCCTCGTCTGGTTCCCGACGGTCATCGGCACCGCCCCCCAGATCATCAACACCCAGGTCGACGGCTGGAACCGAATGCAGGAGTTCGACTAGGCCGTGAGGGAGTGACCCCCGTCGCACCGCTCTTCGTACCGGCCGACCGCCCCGACCGGGTGGAGAAGGCGCTGAAGCTCGGCGTCGACGCGGTGATCATCGACCTCGAGGACGCCGTCGCCGCGAGCCAGAAAGCCTTCGCCCGCAAGGCCCTGGCCGAGCTGCTGGGCGGCACGACGCCGGCCTGCGCCGTCTACGTGCGGGTGAACCGCCCCGGCGAGCCCGAGCTGCTGGCCGCCGATCTCGAGGCCCTGACGCCGTGCTGGGAAGCGGTCGACGGGGTCGTCCTGCCCAAGGCCGAATCGGCCGACGACGTCCACCGGCTCGACCGGCTCCTGCCCGGCCCGACGCACCTCGCCCCCATCGTCGAATCGGCCCTGGGCGTCGAGAACGCCCTGTCGATCGCCCGGGCGTCGGAGAGCGTCGCCACGCTGGTGTTCGGCGTCGCCGACCTCTCGGCCGAACTCGGGGTCGTCCCGTCGGCCGACGGCCTCGAGCTCCTGGCCGCCCGCTCCCGCCTGGTGCTGGCCTGCGCCCAGGCCCGCATCGCCAAGCCGATCGACGGGCCCTGGCTCGTCCTCGACGACGAGGCCGGGCTGGCCACCTCGGCGGCCCATGCCCGCCGCCTCGGCTTCGGCGGCAAGGCGGCCATCCACCCGGCGCAGCTGGCGGCCATCCGCGCCGCCTTCGCCCCCAGCGCCGACGAGGTCGCCTGGGCCCGCCGGGTCGTCGCCGCCTTCGAGAAGGCGGATCAGGCCGGCGTCGGCGCCGTGCGGCTCGACGACGGCACGTTCGTCGACGCCCCGATCGCGGCCCGGGCCCGTTCGATCCTCCACGCCGCCAAGGCCGTGAACCCGCCCCGTGGCTGAGGACGGCGGCGCCGGCTTCACCGCTTGGCTCGCCGGGACGATCGCCGCCGACGGCGCCCCCGCGGGTGAGGAGTGGCTGGAGCTTGGCGAACGGGCCTTCGTCGACACCGTCGGCGTCCTGTTGGCCGGTCGGAAGGAACCGGCGGTGGCCGTGCTGGCCGACACCGTCCTGGCCGAGGAGACCGGCGGGCCCGCCCGGTCGGTGGCAGTGGGGCGCGCCGTGCCCGTCGGGGCGGCGGCCCTGCTCGATGCCACCGCCGCCCATGCCCTCGACTACGACGACGTCGACGACACCATCCTCGGTCACCCGTCGGCCGTGCTCGTGCCGACCGTGCTCGCCCTCGCCGGCGCCGCCGGGGCGTCGGGCGAGGAAATGCTCGAGGCCTACCGGCGGGGCCTGCAGACCGCCCGGGCGGTGGCGGCCGCCGTCGGGATCGAGGGTCACTACGAAGCGGGGTGGCACTCGACGAGCACGATCGGCACGCTGGCCGCGGCAGCCGCTGCGGCCCGGCTCCTGCGCCTGACGCGGCTCGCCACCCGGCACTGCCTTGGGATGGCGGCGTCCATGGCCGGTGGCAGCCGGCAGAACTTCGGCACGATGACCAAGCCCCTCCACGCCGGCCTCGCCGCCGAGCGGGGGATCCTGGCCGCCCGCCTCGCCGTCCGGGGCTTCACCGCCGACGCCGATCAGCTCGACGGGCCGATGGGCTTTCTGACCCTGTACGGCGCCGCCGGCGTCGCCGCCGCCGCCGGCGCCGGTTCCGGCGGCGCCCGGGCCCGGCCGGCGGCCGGCGACCCGTGCGGGCTCAACGTGAAGCTCCACCCCTGCTGTTACGCCACCCACGCCGCCATTGACGCGGCTCTGGAGCTGCGCCCATCGGTCCCCGACGTCGACGCCGTCGTCGGAGTCGACGTCGTCGCCCGGCCCGGCGGGCTGGCGCCGCTCATCCACCACCGGCCGGTCGATGGGCTGCAGGCCAAGTTCAGTCTGGAGTACACCGTGGCCGCCGCCCTCATCGACGGCGCCGTCACGCTCGCCTCCTTCGATGACGGGCGAGCCCGCCTCCCCGACGTCACCCGGCTCCTCGAGCGCGTGCGGATCACCGCCGCCGACACCGCTCCCACCGGCCCGTCCCACTGGGGGAGCCCCTTCCCGGCCGTCGTGACCGTCCACCTCGCCGGCGGCGGATCGACCACGGCCCGGGTCGACCACCCGGCCGGGCACGCCTCCCGGCCGGTGACCGAGGAGCAGCTGCGGGCCAAGTTCGCCGACTGCCTGGCCTCGGCCGGCTTCGACGGGCCCAGGGCTGACGAGGCCTACGCCGCTCTCCGCCATCTGCGCCGCCAGCCGTCGGCCAAAACGCTCCTCGACGTCCTCGCCGACCGGCCGTGACCGTTGCACCGCTCGACGGAGTCGTCGTCGTCGCCGTCGAGCAGGCGGTGGCGGCGCCGTTCGCCACCCGCCAGCTGGCCGACCTCGGCGCCCGGGTGATCAAGATCGAGCGGCCGCAATCGGGCGACTTCGCTCGCCACTACGACACCAAGGTGGCCGGGCTGTCGAGCGTCTTCGTGTGGCTCAACCGGGGCAAGGAGTCGGTCGAGCTCGACATCAAGGCGCCGGCCGGGCGGCGGGTCCTCGACGCGCTGCTCGAGCGGGCCGACGTCTTCGTCCACAACATCGCCCCCGACGCCGCCGCCGATCTCGGTCTCGACTCCAAGAACCTCCAGGCCGCGCACCCCCGACTGATCGCCGCCTCCATCTCCGGCTACGGCTCCGGGCCCCTCGCCGGGTCGAAGGCCTACGACCTCCTGGTGCAAGGGGAGAGCGGGCTGCTGTCGCTGTCCGGCGACGAGAACCACTACGCCCGGGTCGGCCTGTCGATCGTCGACATCTCGGCGGGGATGTACGCCTACGCCGGGATCCTGGCCGCCCTCCATCACCGGTCGAGGACGGGGGAGGCGCTGCCCGTCGACGTCTCCCTGTTCGACAGCCTCACGGAGTGGCTGAGCTATCCCCTGTACTGGACGATGTACGGCGGTGAGGCGCCCCGCCGGACGGGCACCCGCCACGCCATGATCGTGCCCTACGGCGCCTACGCCACCGCCGGCGGGGAGCAGATCATGCTGGCGGTCCAGAGCGACCCTGAGTGGGTGCGCTTCTGCGAGGTCGTGCTGGAGGACCCGAGCGTGACCCGGGACGAGCGCTTCGCCACCAACGAGCGGCGGGTCGCCAACCGGGCGGCGCTCGACGAGCGCATCCACGCCACGCTGGGAGCGCTCGACCGCCGGGCGGTCATCGAGCGGCTCGAGCGGGCCGACATGGCCTACGCCCGGGTCAACCGGATCGAGGAGCTGGCCACCCACGAACAGCTGCAGACCGACGCCCGGTGGGCGACCACCGGCACCGAGGCCGGCCCCGTCCGCACGGTGCTGCCGCCGTGGCTGCCGCCCGGTCGGGCCGAACAGCTCGGCGACGTCCCGGCGCTGGGCCAGCACACGCGGGCCGTCCTCGACTGGTTGGGCCTGAACGACGAGGAGGAGGGATGACCACCCACCACGGCTGGCACGGCCGCTACTACGAGGACTTCGTCGTCGGCGACGTTTACGAGCATCCGCTCGGGCGGACGGTGACGACCACCGACAACATCTGGTTCACGCTCCTGACCCAGAACACCGCCCCCCTGCACTTCGACCACGAGTACGCCGCCCGCACCGAGTTCGGCCGGCCCCTGGTCAACTCGGCCTTCACGCTGGCGCTCGTGGCCGGCCAGAGCGTGACCGACGTGTCGCAGAACGTCTTCGCCAATCTGGGCTGGACCGACGTCGTCCTGCCCCATCCGGTGTTCGAGGGCGACACGATCCGGTCCCGCAGCGAGGTCCTCGACGCCCGGGAGTCGAAGTCCCGGCCGAACGTCGGCGTGGTGACCGTTCGGACCGAAGGGATCAACCAGCGGGGCGAGCAGGTCATCTCCTTCAAACGGACGCTGCTGGTCTACAAGCAGGGTCACGGTCCCCGGTTCTCCGAGGGGACGGCCCCGTGATCCGCCGGTCGCATGAGACGGAGCTCCGCACCGACCTGCGGGGGGCCATCGACCGCATCTGTGCCGACTTCCCCGACCAGTACTGGCGCGAACTCGACCGGGAGCGGGCCTACCCCGAGAAGTTCGTCGAGGCCCTCACCAGGACGGGCTGCCTCGGCGCCCTCGTCCCCGAGGAGTACGGCGGCCTCGGCCTCGGCGTCGGCGACGCCTCGGTCATCCTGGAGCAGATCAACGCCAACGGCGCCAACGCCGCCGCGGTGCACGCCCAGCTCTACACGATGGGGGCCGTGCTCCGGCACGGCAGCGCCGAGCAGAAGCAGGCCTACCTGCCGGCCATCGCCTCCGGCGAGCTGCGCCTGCAGGCCTTCGCCATCACCGAACCGACCGCCGGCACCGACACGACCAACATCGCCACCACCGCCCGGCGGGACGGCGACAGCTACGTCGTCAACGGCCAGAAGGTGTTCACGTCCCGGGTGCAGCACTCCGACATGATGCTGCTCCTGGCCCGCACCACCCCCCGGGCCGAGGTGGCGAGGAAGTCGAAGGGGCTGTCGCTGTTCCTCGTCGACCTGCGGGGGATCGACGGCCTGACGGTGCAGCCCATCCGCACGATGGTCAACCACGAGACCAACCAGTTGTTCTTCGACAACATGCGGGTCCCGGCGTCGGCGCTGATCGGCGAGGAGGGCGAAGGGTTCCGCTACGTGCTCGACGGGATGAACGCCGAACGGATCCTCGTCGCCGCCGAGTGCATCGGCGACGGCCGGTGGTTCATCGACCGCGTCAGCCGCTACGCCACCGAGCGGGTGGTGTTCGGCCGGCCCATCGGCGCCAACCAGGGCGTGCAGTTCCCCATTGCCCGGGCCTTCGTCAGCATCGAGGCCGCCGACCTCATGCGCTGGCGGGCCGCCGACCTGTTCGACGCCGGCGAGGACTGCGGGGCGGAGGCCAACATGGCCAAGCTGCTGGCGTCGGAGGCCTCCTGGGAGGCGGCCAACGCCGCGGTGCAGTTCCACGGCGGCTACGGCTTCGCCGAGGAGTACGACATCGAGCGGAAGTTCCGGGAGACCCGCCTCTACCAGGTGGCGCCGATCTCGACGAACCTGATCCTCTCCTACGTCGGCGAGCACGTCCTCGGCATGCCGCGTTCGTTCTAACGGCGAGGCATCGCCTGGTAGGGGCAGCGATTATTCGGTTTCGCTCCCGTCGCCGCTCGGTTATTCTGCGGTCGGTTGCCTCGAGGTCGCCGGGCACAACGGCCCTCCTCCCCTGAAGTTCCTGCGCTGAGGCGCGTCGTGTTGGGTCGAGGAGGTGCGGTGGGCGAGGATCTGGTGGAGTTGGTCCGGGTTCTGCGCGCCGCGCTCATCGACTTTGAGCCGGAGATGTTCTCCGGGGAGGATTGCGCCGTTCTCGTCGAGGAGTTGGCGACGACGGAGAAGGTCTGTGCCGCAGCGCGGGTTCGCGCTGCCGCCCGGGCCGGCGCTTGTGGTGCGCACAAGCGGCGGGGTTTTGCCGACGTGTCGGACTGGTTGGGGCGTGTCTCCGGGTCCTCGGCTGGTTCCGCCAAGACCGCGCTCGATACGGCTGCGGCGCTCGTGGCGCATCCCGAGGTAAAAGCGGCGCTGGAGACCGGCGAGTTGTCCCTGGCTCAGGCCCGTGAACTGGTGCGGACCGAGGCCGAGTGCCCCGGCTCGGCGACCGAATTGTTGGATGTCGCCAAGCAGAACAGCCTGAAGACGCTGAAGGAGCTGGCCCGGGACCGGCGGGTGCGGGCGATCGATGTGGAGGAGCTGCACCGGTTGCAGCACGCCGCCAGACATGCTCGTCATTGGCGCACCTCGCTCGGCAATGTGGCCATCGCGGTCGAGCTTCCGCCGGAGCTCGGCGTTCCGCTCATCAATCGGCTGGACGCCGAGACCGACCGTCTCTGGCAGCAGCATCGTCGAGAGGCCAACCGGCACCGGGGCTCACGGGCTGGCGACCGATTCGCCGCGGGCCCGGTCAACGGAGCGGTGACGCGGCGGTCGACGCTGGCGGCCGACGCATTGGTACGGATGTTCGCGGCGGGCGGCAAGGGCAAGGCCCAGCAGGCCGATCTCGTCATCGTCTGCGACCTCCGGGCCTACCGGCGCGGCTACGCCGAAGACCGCGAGGCGTGCCACATCATCGGCGGCGGTCCCATCCCGGTGCCGGTCGCACAGGAGCTCGGGCGGGACGCCTTCCTCAAGGCCGTGCTCCACGACGGCGTCGCCGTCCACACGATCGCCCACTTCGGCCGGCGCTACCCCGCCGCGCTGCGCACCGCCCTGATGCTGGGCCCACCGCCGAACTTCGAGGGCCAGGTGTGCTCGGTTCCTGGCTGCGGTCGGCGCTACCACCTCGAGCAGGATCACATCGTCCCGCGCGCCAACGGCGGCGCGACCAGCTACGAGAACCTGACGCCGCGCTGCTGGCCGCACCACCGAGAAAAGACCGAGCAGGACCGCAAGGCCGGCCTCCTGGGTGGAAGGCCCCCGGCGCCGACCCGCCGCGAATAGCGCCCCAGACACGGCGAGGGCTGCCGGATCCGACTTCCCTTTCCCTCGGTGACATCTCCGACCTGCAGAAAGTCACCGACGACGCCTCCGGGGCGCTGGGCAAATCAGCAATGGCGTCAGCACCGCCGCCGAACCGGCGTTGTCGGTGCCGGCGTCGACCGATGCTAGGCGATGAAGTACTTGGCCTCGGGGTGGGGGACGATGATGGCCGAGGTCGACTGCTCGGGGTGGAGCTGGAACTCCTCCGACACCGTCACACCGATCCGCTCGATCTCCAGCAGCTCGGCCACCTTGGCCTGGTCCTCGAGGTCGGGGCAGGCGGGGTAGCCCCAGGAGTAACGCGACCCCCGGTACTGCTGCTTGAAGAGGCCGCCGAGCGTCGGCCCGTCCTCGTCGGCGAAGCCCCACTCCTCCCGAATGCGGCGGTGCCAGTACTCGGCTAAGGCCTCGGTCATCTCCACCGACAGGCCGTGGAAGTAGAGGTAGTCCTGGTACTGGTTTGCTGCGAACAGCGCCGCCGAGTGGCGGGAAGCGACGTCGCTCATCGTCACGACGTGGAAGGCGGCGTAGTCGGCCTCCCCCGATGACGCCGGACGGAAGAAGTCGGCGATCGAGTACCAGGGCTCCTTGCGCTGGCGGGGGAACGAGAACCGCAGCCGTTCCCGGCGCCGGGAGTCGTCGGTCCACACGATCAGGTCGTTGCCGTCGCCGTTGACGGGGAAGTAGCCCCAGGCCACGGCCGGCACCAGCGTGGCGCCCTCCTTGGCCTTGGCCAGCTCCGCCCGCAGCACCGGGCGGATCCGCGCCTTGAACTCCTCGTCGCTCTCCGTCGTCCCAGTCGATTTGGCCTCGGGTCGGAACTGCCACTGGTTGCGGAACAGCGCCGTCTCGTTGAGGTAGGCGGCGATGTCGTCGAGCGGGATGCCCTTGGCCACCCGGGAGCCGAGGAAGGGTGGCTCGAACACCGGGTTGTCGGTGGCCACCGCCGACCGGGCCGGAACCTGGGCCGGGTCCACCTCCGCCGCTTCACGCTGCGACTTGCGGGGCGGCAGCACCCGCCCGCCCGGCGCCCGGCCGAAGTCGGGGTCGAGGTTCCCGGTCCGCTTCCCCTCGATCAGCGTCTCCATCGTGCGAAGCCCCTCGAAGGCGTCCTTCCCGTAGAAGACCCGGCCCTTGTAAACCTCCCGCAGGTCGCGCTCGACATAGCTGCGGGTGAGGGCCGCCCCGCCCAGCAGCACCGGGATGTGCTCCAGGCCCCGGGAGTTCAGCTCCTCCAGGTTCTCCCGCATGATCAGCGTGCTCTTGACCAGCAGGCCGCTCATGCCGACCGCGTCGGCTTTGAACTCCTCCACGGCTTCGACGAAGTCGTGGATCGGCACCTTGATGCCGAGGTTCTTCACCTCGTAGCCGTTGTTGGTCAGGATGATGTCGACGAGGTTCTTGCCGATGTCGTGGACGTCGCCCTTCACCGTGCCGAGCACCACCCGGCCCTTGCCGCCGGCGTCGGCCTTCTCCATGTGGGGCTCGAGGTGAGCCACCGCCGCCTTCATCGTCTCGGCCGACTGGAGCACGAACGGGAGCTGCATCTCACCCGAGGCGAACAGCTCACCAACGACCTTCATCCCTTCCAGCAGCACGTCGTTGATGATCGACAGCGCCGGACGGCCGCCGGCCAGCGACTCGTCGAGCTCGGCCTCGAGGCCGTCGCGCTCGCCGTCGACGATGCGGGCCTTCAGGCGCTCCTCGACCGGCCAGCCTGAGCGGTCCTCCCGCTCGACGGCGCCCGCCTCGACGTCGGAGAACGCCTCGATCAGCGCCACGAGGGGGTCGTACCCGTCGCGCCGGCGGTCGTAGATCAGGTCGAGGCAGAGCTCCTTGGCCCGGTCGTCGATCTTGTGCATCGGGAGGATCCGGGCCGAGTGGGCGATGGCGGCGTCGAGCCCCGCCTGCACGCATTCGTGGAGGAACACGGAGTTGAGCACCGCCCGGATGGCGGGCTTCAAACCGAAGCTGACGTTGGAAACGCCGAGGACCGTGTAGACGCCGGGCAGTTCCGCCTTGATGCGGCGGATGGCCTCGATCGTCTCCATGGCGTCCTTGCGGAGGTCCTCCTGGCCGGCGCCGAGGGGGAACGTCAGGGCGTCGAAGATCAGGTCGCCGGGCTCCAGCCCGTACTCGTTCACCGCCAGGTCATGGAGCCGCTTGGCCACCCGCACCTTCCACTCCGCGGTGCGGGCCTGGCCCTCCTCGTCGATGGTGAGGCAGACGACGGCGGCGCCGTACTCCCGGGCCAGGGCGAAGACGCGGTCGCAGCGGGAGCCGGGGCCCTGCCCGTCCTCCAGGTTGGCCGAGTTCAGCACCGCCCGGCCGCCGATGTGCTGCAGCCCGGCCTCTAGCACCGGCGGCTCGGTGGAGTCGAGCACCAGCGGCAGGGCGGCGGCGGTGGCGAAACGGCCGGCCACCTCGTGCATGTCGGCCACACCGTCGCGCCCGACGTAGTCCACGCAGACGTCGAGGACGTGGGCGCCCTCCTTCACCTGCTCCCGGGCCATCTGGACGCAGCCGTCCCAGTCGCCGGCCAGCATGGCGTCCCGGAACTTCTTCGACCCGTTGGCGTTGGTCCGTTCGCCGATCGTGAGGTATGCCGTGTCCTGGGCGAAGGGCACCGCGGAGTAGATCGATGCGCACGCCGGCTCGTGGACCGGATCCCGGCGGACGGGCACCCGCCCGCCGACCGTCTCCACCACCCGGCGGAGGTGCTCGGGCGTCGTGCCGCAGCAACCGCCGACGATGTTCACGCCGAGCTCGGCGGTGAACCGGTCGTGGGCCGCGGCCAGCTCGTCGGGCGTGAGGTCGTAGTGGGTGTGGCCCTCCACGATCGACGGCAGCCCGGCGTTGGGCAGGCAGGACAGGAACGTGCGGGCGTGGCGGGAGAGGTGGCGAAGGTGCTCGGTCATCTCCCGGGGGCCGGTGGCGCAGTTGAGCCCGATGACGTCGGGCCGCAGCGCCTCCAGCGCCGTCAACGCCGCCCCGATCTCCGAACCGACCAGCATCCGGCCGGTGGTCTCCATCGTCACCTGGACCATGAGCGGCACCGCCGTGCCGGCCTTGGCCATGGCCCGCCGGGCGGCGACGATCGCCGCTTTGGCCTGGAGCAGGTCGTAGACCGTCTCCACCAGCAGGACGTCGGCGCCGCCGGCCAGCAGCCCGGCGACCTGCGTCTCGTAGCCGTCGCGCAGCGTGACGAAGTCGATCTGGCCCAGCGACGGCAGCTTCGTGCCGGGCCCGATGGAGCCGATGACCCACCGGGGCCGGTCGGGCGTCGAGTAGCCCGACGCCACCTCCTTGGCGATGCGGGCCGCGGCCCGGTTGAGCTCGAAGGTGCGCCCGGCAATGCCGTACTCGGCCAGCACCACCGGAAAGGCGCCGAACGTGTCGGTCTCCACCGCGTCGACGCCCACCTCGAAGAAGCTGCGGTGGAGGTCGGCGATGACGGCCGGCCGGGTCACGGCCAGGATCTCGTTGCAGCCCTCGAGGGCGGGGCCGCCGAAGTCGTCGGCGCCGAGATCGCGCTGCTGGAGGTTGGTTCCAGTGGCACCGTCGAAGACGACGATCCGTTCGCGCAGAGTGTCAAGGAAACGGCCCATGGTCGGTTCAGGGTACCGGAGCATCCATGAAAATTCGGATGGGGTCGTAGACTCTCCGTCCTCATGAAGGTCTACACACGGAAGGGCGACGACGGCTCGACCGGCCTGCTCTACGGCAGCCGGGTCGGGAAGGACTCCGCCGGCCCCTCGGCCTACGGCGAGGTCGACGAGGCGGTGTCCGCCCTCGGCCTGGCCCGGGCCGAGACCGAGGCCGGCTCCGAACTGGGCGAACTGCTGATCCGCCTCCAGCGGGAACTGTTCGTGGCCGGCGCCGAACTGGCCACCGCCCCCGAGAACCGGTCGAAGCTGCAGCCGGGCGTGTCGCTGGTCACGGCCGAGATGGTCGCCGCCCTCGAGCCGATCATCGACGACGTCACCACCCGCTACGACCCGCCCCGGGAGTTCGTCCTGCCCGGGGAGAACCGGGTGGCCGCCGCCCTCGACCTGGCCCGCTGCGTGGTCCGGCGGGCGGAGCGGGCCTCGGTGGCCGCCGTCCACGACGGCTGGCTCGACCCCGCCGCCAGCCACGTCGTCCCCTACCTGAACCGCCTGGCCGACCTCGTCTACACCCTGGCCCGCTGGCAGGAAGGCGAGTGGCGGCCCGTCCGGACCTGAGCCCGTCCGTCACCGAAGGAGCCCCCCGATGCCGATCACCGCCACCCTGTCGTCCGCCGGCCCGGCCAAGGTGAAGGCCGACGTCCTGGCCGTCCCGGTCTTCGCCGGTCGTGTGCTCGGCCCCGGCGGCAAGGCGCTCGACGCCGCCACCGGCGGGTCCCTTTCGGCCTTCATGGCCGAGGCGGGCTTCGAGGGCAAGCCCGACGAGACGCTGGCCGTCCCGGCCGGGTCGGGGAAGCTCGGGGCCAAGGCGGCGTTGCTGATCGGCGTCGGCGACAAGAAGACGGTGTCGGCCGACCGGCTCCGGCGGGCGGCGGCGGCCGTCGTGCGGCGCAGCCCCCGGGCGAAGACGGTGGCCACGACGCTGCTCGACGCCGTCCCCCCCGGCGGTGACCGGGCCGCCGCCGCCCAGGCGCTGGCCGAGGGCGCGGCGCTCGGCGCCTACAAGTTCCTGCGCTACAAGCAGCAGTCCGACGCCCCGGCCCTGGAACGCCTCGTCGTCCTTGGCCGGAAGGACGCCGCCGTCGAGCAGGCGCTCGACCGGGGCGTGGTGGTGGCGGGGGCGGTGGCCTGGGCCCGCGACCTCGTCAACGAGCCGGCCGGGGCCATGACGCCCACGCAGCTGACCGAGGAGGCCCGCCGGGCGGCGGACCAGGGCGGCTTGAGCATCGAAGTCCTCGACGAGGTCGAGATCGCCAACCAGGGCCTGGGGGGCCTGCTCGGCGTGTCGCTCGGTTCGGTGCAGCCGCCCCGGCTGGTCAAGCTCGTGTACGACCCGCCCGGCGGCACGGCCCGGGGGACGGTGGCCCTGGTCGGCAAGGGCATCACCTTCGACTCCGGGGGCCTGTCGCTCAAGACGCCCGAGGGCATGGAGACGATGAAGACCGACATGTCGGGGGCGGCGGCGGTCATCGGCGCCATGTCGGTGCTGCGGGCGGCCGGCGTCCGGACCCGGGTCATCGGCTTCGTGCCGACGACCGAGAACATGCCCGGCGGGCGGGCCATCAAGCCGGGCGACGTCCTCAAGATTCGCAACGGGAAGACCGTCGAGGTCCTCAACACCGACGCCGAGGGTCGCCTCATCCTGGCCGACGGCCTGTCGCTGGCCGCCGAGGAGCACCCCGACGCCGTCATCGACCTGGCCACGCTGACCGGCGCCTGCATGGTGGCGCTGGGCAACAAGATCGCCGGGCTGATGGGCAACGACCAGCGGTGGAGCGACCAGGTGCGGGCGGCCGCCGACCGGGCCGGCGAGCCGGTGTGGCCGCTGCCGCTACCCCAGGAGTACCGCAAGGACCTCGACTCGGAGATCGCCGATCTCAAGAACGTCACCGGCACCCGTTACGGCGGGGCCCTCACCGCCGGGCTGTTCCTGTCCGAGTTCGCCGGCGACATCCCCTGGGTCCACCTCGACATCGCCGGGCCGGCCCGGGCCGGAAGCGAGGACGGCTACATCGGCAAGGGCGGAACCGGCTTCGGCGTCCGCACGCTGGTCGAGGTGCTGTCCACGTTCGAGAAACCCAAAGTGGCGGCCGCCAAGAAGTAACCTTTTCCGAACGCACCCACCCCGGGCGCGCCGGCGATTGCTCTTGGATGGCCAACAACGTCGTTCTGATCGCGGTCGGCTGCCTGACCGGTGTTCTGGCCGGGATGCTCGGCGCCGGCGGCGGGTTCGCCACCGTGGCCCTCCTGCTGGCCGCCGGCGCCACGCCCCACGTGGCGGTGGGCACCGCCCTGGTCTACATGATGGTGATGGGCGGCTGGGGGGCGTTCGTGCACGTCCACCTCCGGTCGGTGGACCGGCGCCTGGCGGTGGCCATCGGTTCCGCGGCGGCGATCTCGGCGCTGGTCGGCGCCCAGATCGCCGAAGCGCTGTCCGGGCGCGACCTCGCCCTGGCCCTGGCGCTGTTCACCGCCTGCGTGTCGGGGATCTCGCTGGCCTGGCCCCAGAACCGCCGTCCGGTGAGCCTGAAGCGGGACCGCACGGCGGGCGAGAGCGGCCACGAGCCGGCCGAACCGGCGTCGCCGGCGGCGCTGTCGGGCCGGTTCGACTACAAGCCGCTGCGGGAGGCGCTGCGTCCGGCGATCGCCGGCCCCCGCCCGGTGTCGGCCGTCCCCGCCGAGGGGACGGCGGCGCCGCCGAGCGCCTCCAATGCGCCGCTCGGCGGCGCGGTCGTCGGCGGGTCGATCATCGGCCTGCTCAAAGGGCTCTTCGGGGTGGGCGGCGCCTTCCTCATCGTGCCGGTGATGTCCCGGGTCGGGAAGGTGCCCCGCGACGTCGCCGTCGGCAGTTCGCTCTTCGCCATCCTCGTGGCCAGCCTCGTCGCCGCCCTGCGCCACTGGACGCTGGGCAACGTCGACGGCAGCGATCTCCTGGCTCTCGTCCCCGGCGGGCTGTTCGGCTCGTTCGTCGGTGCCCGGGCCGCCCGGTCGATGTCGCCGGCGGCGATCCGGCGGGTCTTTTTGGCCGTGATGGCCGCCTCGACCGTCTACCTGATCCTGTTCCGCTCCGGCTACCGCTGACGCTTCCCCGGCGGGGCGGGGTGGCGACTCGGGCGGTAGGGGCCGGTTTGGGCTGAGACGCGCCCGGTCGATCGCGACATCAACGGCGCCAACGGAAGGAAGGCGCCGCAACCGGGTCGAACCTGACGAGTGACGCCGAAGGGTGCGTCCCCCCCGACGCTGGTCCCGACTTCCGATGACCGGTTGGTGCGCCGGTGGCCGGGACCTCGTCCTGGCGTCGTTGCTGGGCCGGCGATCCGAACCGAGGTGACGGTGATGTGGAAACGACTGGTCGTTGGCGCCTGCGCCGCGCTCCTCACCGCCGGTTCGCCGCTGGGGTGGTCGGTGGCGCCGGCGGGCGCCCAGCCCGACCCGGTCGCGGCGCCGGCGGCTGCGCCGGTCGCGGCGCCGTCGGGCTCGTTCACCTTCGACGCCGCCGGTGACTTCGGGGCCAACACCCGAACCGCCGCCGTCCTCAACGCCGTGCCGGGGTCGAACGCCGATTTCTTCCTCGCCGTCGGCGACCTCAGCTACGGCGAGGTGACCCCCGAGTCGGCGTGGTGCGACTTCGTCACCTCCCGGGTGGGCCCGACGTTCCCGTTCGAACTCGTGGCCGGCAACCACGAGGACAACGGGCCGGACGGGCAGATCGCCAACTTCGCCGCCTGTCTCCCCGATCGGATCGGAAACATCTCCGGCTCCTACGCCAAGGAGTACTACTTCGACTACCCGCCGGCCGCGCCCCTGGCCCGGGTGATCAACATCTCGCCGAACCTGGCCTTCCCCGGCGAGAGCACCTACAGCTACACCATCGGCAGCGCCCACTACACCTGGCTGTCGAATGCCATCGATGCCGCCCGGACGGCCGGGATCCCCTGGGTCATCGTCAGCACGCACGAGAACTGCATCAAGGCCGGGTCCTCGTCGTGCGAGATCGGTACCGATCTCCAGAACCTGCTCGTCAACAAGAAGGTCGATCTCGTCCTGCAGGGCCACACGCACACCTACCAGCGCAGCAAGCAGCTGGCCCTCGGCGCCGCCTGTCCGTCGGTCACCAACACCGCCTTCGACGCCGACTGTGTCGTCAACGACGGCTCGACCAACAGCTACACCAAGGGCGCCGGAATGCTGCTCGTGATCAGCGGGACGGGCGGTGAAGGGTCCGGGTCGGTCAGCACGACGGATCCCGACGCCAAGTACTTCGCCAAGCTCATGGGCAGCGGCGCCGATACCAGTGCCGGCTTCACGAAGTTCACGCTGAGCGCCACTCAGCTGAGCGCCCAGTACGTCGCCGCCAGCGGCAGCTTCAGCGATGCCTTCACCATCGGCGCCTCGTCCGGCGATCAGCCGCCGACGGCGATCGGGCAGAGCCTCACGACGCCGCAGAACACCGCCCAACCCGTCACGTTGCAGGCCACGGACCCGGACGACTGCGACCTCACGTTCACGGTTACCCAGCCCGGGCACGGAACCGTGGACGCACCGGCGGCTTCGACCTGCACGTCGGACACGACGAACCACGTGAGCGCCACGACGACCTACCACCCCGCCTCCGGTTTCAACGGGTTCGACAGCTTCACGTTCAAGGTCACCGACGGCACGTTCAGCTCCACCGCCACGGTCTCGATCACCGTCGGCACGCCGCCGGCGGGCATCGCGTTCCGGTCGGCCACCTCGGCCAACAATCCGACGGCCACGACGTTGAGGATCAACGTGCCGGCCAACGTGGCGGCCGGTGACGTGATGGTGGCCGGAGTCGGGATCCGGGGCGCGCCGTCGATCACGGCGCCGGCGGGCTGGAACCTGATCCGGAAGGACGCCGCCGGGACGTACACGACGCAGGCGCTGTACGACCGGGTGGCGACGGCCGCCGAGCCGGCCTCCTACACCTGGTCGTTCTCCAGCTCGGTGCCGGCCGCCGGCGGGATCTCCGACTACCGGGGCGTGAACACCGCCACGCCGGTCAACGTTTCGGCCGGGACGGGGACGAACTCCACGGCGACGTCGATCGTGGCGCCCTCGGTCACCACCACCGTGCCCGGCGCGGAGGTCGTCGGCTTCTTCTCCATCGGCGGCGCCAACTCGATCACCCCGCCGGCGGGCATGGCCGAGCGGGCCGAGGCCAGCTCCACGGCCGGGTCGAACCACGTCAGCTGGGAGAGCTCCGACTTCAGCCAGACGGCCGCCGGGGCCACCGGCACCAAGACGGCCACGGCCAGCGTCGGCCACCCCAACGTCGGCGCCCTCGTCGCCCTGGCACCCGGCGCGGCCCCGGCCGATCAGGTGCCGGTGGCGTCGGACGCCTCGGGGACGGCGGAGCAGG
>Ga0070741_10006075_pt1 | contig 26220 bp, 24 predicted proteins | sample Coa_R1_4_FD_66440 | JGI IMG/M metagenome (GOLD analysis project Ga0070741, IMG submission 66440) | Surface soil microbial communities from Centralia Pennsylvania, which are recovering from an underground coalmine fire - Coalmine... | ecosystem: Environmental > Terrestrial > Soil > Unclassified ... | reverse complement strand
GTGTACTGGCTGCGGAACGAGCACTACGCGACCGAGGAGGAGCTCGTCTACGCCGTCGCCGACGCGCTCCACCGGGAGTACCGGGCGATCGTCGACGCGGGGTTCCTGCTCCAGGTCGACGACGCCGTGCTGATGCACGAGTACGACTCGATCCTCTCCCGGGGCGGGTCGGTGGAGGACTACCGGCGCTGGGCCGAGCTCCGGGTCGAGGCGCTCAACCACGCGCTGGAGGGCATCCCCGAGGAGCGGATCCGCTACCACGTCTGCTTCGGCAGCTGGCACGGGCCGCACGTCTACGACCCGCCGCTCGCCGACGTCGTCGACCTCGTCCTGCGCGTCCGCGCGCGCTACTACCTGATCGAGCAGGCGAACCCGCGGCACGAGCACGAGTGGCGGATCTGGGAGGACGTGGACCTGCCCGACGGGAAGGTGCTCGTCCCCGGCGTCGTCACCCACCACACGAACGTCGTCGAGCACCCGCAGCTGGTCGCCGACCGGATCGTCCGCCTCGCCGGGGTGGTCGGCCGCGAGCGGGTGATGGCCGGGACCGACTGCGGCTTCGCCCAGAGCGCGCCGGTGCAGCGCGTGCACCCGTCGATCCAGTGGGCCAAGCTCGAGGCGCTCGCCGAGGGCGCGCGGCTCGCCACGCGGCAGCTGTGGGGGGCGTGACGGCCGTGGCCCCTTGCTCTCCGGCACCGGGCGCGAGAAGATCGCGCGGACAATGGCCTTCGGCAAGGCCCGCTGCGCATGCTGCTGATCGACACGGCGACCGTCGCCGCGCCGGATCGGCTCGATTTCTGGTCGGAGTCGTCCTTCGACGCCTACCTGCCCGTCCAGGTGCGGAGCCCGGAGGGCGAGCAGTTCGGCGCGCGCATGTGGGGCTACGAGCTCGGGCCGCTGCGCTTCTTCCGGATCGCGGCCGCGCCGAACACGATGATGCGCAGCTCGCGGGCGATCGCCGCCTGCGACCCGGAGTGCCTGCACCTCTCCGTCGTCATGCGCGGCCAGGTGGCGGCCGCCCAGGAGGGCCGGACCGGCGTCGCGCGGAGCGGGGACGTGATCAGCTACGAGACCTCGCACCCGGTGGTCTTCCGGGCGGACCAGCCGTACGAGTCGCTGGTCGTGCGGGTGCCGCGCGACCTGCTGGGGGCGCAGGCGCAGCAGATCAGCAGCCTGACCGCGGTCGGGATCTCGGGGTCGTCGGGGATCGGGCGGACGGCGGTAGCGTTCCTGCGCAGCCTGGCGGACGGGCTGGAGCGCGGGTCGGTGACGGCCGCGGACGCGCCGAACACCGTCGACTGCGTGCTCGACCTGATCCGGGCGATGTACGCGGTGCCGGCACGGGCGGCGGAGCCGGTGCGGCTGCGCTCGCGGGCGGAGATCCTGCTCAACATCCAGTCGTTCATCGAGGCGAACCTCGGCGAGCCGGAGCTCGGGCCGGAGGAGATCGCGCGCTCGAGCTTCATCTCCACGCGCTACCTGCACAAGCTCTTCGAGGCCGAGGGGACGAGCGTCTGCCGGTGGATCAGGGAGACCCGCCTCGAGCGCTGCCGCCGCGACCTGCTCGACCCCGCCCTCTTCGACGAGACGATCCTCTCGATCGCCAGCCGCTGGGGCCTCCCCGGCCCGCAGCACTTCAGCCGCCTGTTCCGCTCCGCGTACGGCTGCTCGCCCAGCGAGCTCCGGCGCGAGGCGCGGGCGGCCGCCGCGGGCTGAGCCCCGCCGCACCGGGGGGCGGACGGTGACCCCGGTGCTGCGCGCGACCGGGATCTCGGTCCGCTTCGGCGGCGTCCGCGCCGTGACCGGCGTCGACCTCGAGGTCGGCGAGGGCCGGCTCGTCGGCCTGATCGGCCCGAACGGCGCGGGCAAGACGACGTTCATCGACGCGATCAGCGGGTTCGTGCGGTCGGAGGGCACCGTCGAGCTCGACGGCCACGAGCTCACCCGCCTCTCCCCGCACGCCCGTGCCCGGCGTGGGCTGGCGCGGACCTGGCAGTCGATCGAGCTCTTCGACGACCTCACCGTCGGCGAGAACCTCGTCGTCGCGTGGCACCGGCCCTCGCTGTGGGGGACGATCCGCGAGACGGTCTCGGCGCCCGATCCGCGCTCGGCCGAGATCGCGCCGGCGCTCGACCTGGTCGGGCTCGAGGGCGTCACCGACCGGCTGCCGAGCGAGCTGTCCCAGGGCCAGCGCAAGCTCACCGGGATCGCCCGTGCGCTCGTCGCCGGCCCCCGGCTCCTGTGCCTCGACGAGCCGGCGGCCGGGCTCGACACGCGCGAGAGCGAGGAGCTCGGGCAACGGCTGCGCCGGCTCGCCGACGGCGGCCAGGCGATGCTGCTCGTCGACCACGACATGGGCCTCGTGCTCGGCATCTGCGACGAGGTGGTCGTGCTCGAGTTCGGGAAGGTGATCGCGCGCGGCGCGCCCGAGGCCGTCCGCAGCGACCCGCAGGTGATCGGCGCCTACCTCGGCAGCGCCGCCTCGAGGCTGGACGGGGAGGCCGCGGGTGGCTGACGCGGTCCTCGCGCTCGAAGGGCTGACCGCCGGCTACGACGAGGCGGCGGTCGTCCGCGACCTCGACCTGACCGTCGACGCCGGCGAGGTCGTCGCCCTGCTCGGCGCGAACGGCGCGGGCAAGACGACCACGCTCCGCGTCGTCTCGGGGCTCGTCCGGCCGATGGCGGGCCGGGTCGTGTTCGAGGGGGAGGATCTCGCGCGCATCGCGCCGAGCGGCCGCGCCCGGCTCGGGATCGCGCATGTGCCGGAGGGCCGGGGCCTCTTCTTCGGCATGACCGTCGGGGAGCACTTCCGCGTCGGCTTCCGCGGCGAGCGCCTCGACGAGGCGGTCGCGTACGAGTACTTCCCCGCGCTCGCGGAGCTGCAGCGGCGGCGGGTCGGCCTGCTGTCGGGCGGCGAGCAGCAGATGCTCGCGGTCGCGCGGGCGCTCGCCCGGCGGCCGAAACTGATGCTCCTCGACGAGCTCAGCCTCGGGCTCGCACCGGTGATCGTCGAGCGCCTGCTGCCCGTCGTCCGCGCGTTCGCGACCGAGCAGGGGTGCGCCGTCCTGCTTGTCGAGCAGCACGTGCACCTCGCGCTCGAGGTCGCGGACCGCGGCTACGTCCTCTCGCACGGGCGGGTGGTGCTCGTCAACGACGCGGACCACCTCCGCGCCAACCGCCGGCTGCTGATCGCGAGCTATCTCGGAGAGCACATGCAGGGCCCGGCTGCGGGGTCGCCGGAGCCCGTGACCGCAAAGGAGGAAGAGCATGGGTGAGCGGAGCCTGGAGGACCTGCTCGGCACGGTCGGGAATCCGGTCGAGCTCCTGCGCAACTCGCAGGCCGGGCCGAACGTCTATCCGGGCGTCCCGGCCGAGTACACGAACTGGCGCGACGAGCAGACGGCGTGGCAGACCACGTGCGTGCTCTTCAACCAGACGTTCCACATGGCCGACCTCGCGGTCGAGGGCCCGGACGCCGCCGCCCTGCTCTCGGGCCTCGCCGTCAACAGCTTCGCGGGGTTCACGGTCGACAGGGCCAAGCACTTCGTGCCCTGCACCCCGGACGGCTACGTGATCGGCGACGTGATCCTGTTCCACCTCGCCGAGGACCGCTTCAACCTCGTCGGCCGTGCGCCGGCGCTGAACTGGGTCATCTACCACGCCGAGACGTGCGGCTACGACGTCAGGGTGGAGCTCGACCAGCGCTGGGCGCTCCGGACCGACGGACGGCGCAAGTCGTACCGCTTCCAGGTGCAGGGCCCGAACGCGATGGCCGTGATCGAGAAGGCGCTGGGCGGCCCGCCGCCGGAGCTGAAGTTCTTCACCATGACGACGGTCACGATCGCGGGGAAGAGCGTCCGCGCCCTCCGTCACGGCATGGTCGGGCAGCCCGGCTGGGAGCTCTTCGGGCCGTGGGAGGACGAGCAGGCGGTGCACGAGGCGCTGCTCGAGGCCGGCGAGGATCTCGGGATGCGGCAGGTCGGCGGCCGGGCGTACTCGTCGAACACGCTCGAGTCCGGCTGGATCCCGTCGCCGCTGCCGGCGGTCTACTCCGGGGAGTCGCTGAAGGCCTACCGCCGGTGGCTGCCGGCGTCCGGATACGAGGGCTCGGCCTCGATCGGGGGCAGCTTCTCGTCGCCGCGGATCGAGGACTACTACTTCACGCCCTGGGACCTCGGCTACGGCAGCTACGTCAAGTTCGACCACGACTTCGTCGGTCGCGAGGCGCTCGAGGCGATGGCGGACGGCGAGCACCGGCAGAAGGTCACGCTCGCGCTCGACGACGACGACGTCACGGAGACGATCGGGACGATGTTCGGCCCGGCAGCCGGGCGGGCCAAGTTCGTCGACTGGCCCTCGGCCGTTTACTCGATGCACCCGTTCGACCGGGTCACCGCGGGGGGCGAGACCGTCGGCGTCTCGACCTGGATCGGCTACAGCGCCAACGAGGGCAAGATGCTGACGCTCGCCGTCGTCGACCCCGACTACGCCGAGCCGGGCACCGAGGTCACGTTCGTCTGGGGCGAGGAGGGCGGCGGCTCCGCGAAGCCGACCGTCGAGTCCCACGTCCAGACCGAGCTGCGCGCGACCGTGAGCCCGATCCCGTACGTCGAGGTCGTGCGGCGGTCGTACCGGGCGGCGAAGGTCTAGCCGAGTTGGGCGATGCTCGTCGCGTAGGCGCGGTCGAAGATCTGGTCGATCGGGAGCTCGCGCAGCTCCTGCGACAGGACCTCGACGCCCCAGGGGCCGGCGTACCCGGCGCCGCGGACCGCGGCGACGTACTCGCGGATCGGGAACTCGCCCTCGCCCGGCAGCGCGCGGTGGTTGATCGTCTCGTCGACCGGGTCGGCCATGTTCTCCCACTGCCCGTCGGAGAGCTCGACCCAGCCGAGGTGCTTCGCGGGGACGCGCCGCAGCTCCTCGGGCTCGATCCCGAGCTTCGACATGTGCCACGTGTCGATCGCGAGCCCGCCGTTCGGCGCGTCGACCGCCTCGACGAGCGCGAGTGCGGTGTCCAGGTCATGCACGTTGACGTCGGGCGGCATGAACTCGTAGACCATCCGCGCCCCGTGCTGCTCGGCCGCCTCGGCGCAGAGCTCGGCGTAGGCCTCGGTGAGCCGCGGCAGCTCGCACGGCGTGCCGGGGATGTTCCCGACCTTGATGTGGTGGGCGTCGAGCGCGGCGGCCGCCTCGTACAGGAGGCGCTTGGTCGGCTCGGCCGCCCGCCGGCGCTCGTCGCCGGGATCGAGGAACCACTCCCAGACGAACTCGAGCTCGAGGTACTCGAGCCCGTGGTCCTCGAGCAGCCGCTTGACGTCGGCGAGCGTGCGCGACTCCAGGATGTGCTCGAGGTCCGCGTGCCAGATCCCGATGCCCTTGAACCCGGCGCGCTCCGCGTGCCCGCAGCGGTCGGCGAGGTCGAACAGGCTCCACTCGCGGCCGTAGTGCACGTCGACCGGCCCGGACGTCGTCCAGTACAGCCCCACGAGGTCCCGTTCGGCGCCCATCGAGCGCCAAACCTAACGCCTGCGGGCGGATTAGGGTGTGGCCGTGCCTGACTACGTGATCGTCGGCGGAGGCTCGGCCGGGTGCGTTCTCGCCGGGCGGCTGAGCGAGGACGCGGACGCGAGCGTCGTGCTCCTCGAGGCCGGCCCACCCGACGTCGCGCCCGAGATCCGCATCCCGTTCGCCTTCCCGGCGCTGTTCAAGTCGAGCCACGACTGGGATCTCCTCGGCGAGAAGGAGCCGGGCCTCGGCGGGCGGCGCCTCTACCTCCCGCGCGGGAAGATGATCGGGGGCTGCGGCTCGATCAACGCGATGATCTACCTCCGCGGCCACCGGCTCGACTTCGACGGCTGGGCCGGGGGCGGCGCGACGGGGTGGTCCTACGACGAGGTGCTGCCCTACTTCCGCCGCGCCGAGGACAACGAGCGCGGCGAGGACGAGTTCCACGGGGTCGGCGGGCCGCTCGCCGTCTCCGAGAGCCGTGCGATGACCCCACTCGTCGACGTGATGCTGCAGGCGGCGGTCGAGGCCGGCTACGAGCACATCCCGGACCTGAACGTCGACCGCCCCGAGGGCGTCTCCCGCTTCCAGGTCACGCAGCGGAACGGGAAGCGCTGCTCCACCGCGGACGGGTACCTGCACCCGGCCGCCGGCCGGCGGAACCTCGAGATCCGCACGAGCGCGCTCGTCTCCAGGGTGGTCCTCGAGGGCGACCGGGCGGTCGGCGTCGAGGTGGTCTGCGACGGCAGGGTCGAGACGGTTCGCGCCGAGCGCGAGGTGATCCTCGCCGCCGGCGCCTACCAGTCGCCCGTGCTGCTGATGCTCTCCGGGATCGGGCCGGCGGAGGACCTCGCCCTCTTCGGGCTGCCCGTGCGCGAGGACCTGCCGGTCGGCCGGAACCTCCAGGACCACTGCATGGTCAACCTCAACCTCGTCACCCACGATTCCGGTCTCTTCGGGATCCTCACGCCCGAGAACTTCGAGCTGCTGGAAAGGGAGGGCCGCGGCCCGCTCAGCTCGAACATCCCCGAGGCCGGGGGCTTCTTCCGGACGCGCGACGAGCTCGAGGCGCCGAACGTGGAGTTCCACTTCGCACCCTCGATCTTCTTCGACGAGGGCCTGAACGCCCCGACCGAGCCGGGCGTCGCCTTCGGGCCGGTGCTGATCGCGCCGAACGCCCGCGGCTGGGTGAGGCTGCGTGCGCCGATGCCCGACTCGAAGCCGCTCGTGCTGACGAACTTCCTCACCGACGAGGAGGACCGGCAGGCGGTCGTCGCCGGCGTGCGGATCGCGCTGGACATCGCGTCGCAGCCGGCGCTCCGGGCAGCGGTCAAGGAGCCCTTCAGCGTCCCGGCCTCCGACTCCGAGCAGGACATCCTGGAGTGGGTCGTCCGGAACGCGCAGACCGTCTACCACCCGACCTCGACCTGCGCGATCGGGCCGGTCGTCGACCCGGAGCTGCGCGTCCACGGCGTCGAGGGCCTCCGGGTCTGCGACGCCTCGGTGATGCCGACGATCACGCGGGCGAACACGCACGCGGCGACGGTGATGATCGCCGAGAAGGGCGCCGACCTGATCGCCGGCAAGCCTCCGCTCCCCGCCGCCGGGACGCTGGCGGAAGCCGGCCCGTCCTAGCCGGAAACGGCCGCGCCGCCCGGGCGTTTTCCACAACCGATGCCTGGCACCGGAGGTGTCACGAAACCGTGACGTTTCTTCCACTGCCAGTGCCTGGCACCGGCGGTGTGGCAAAACCGTGACTCCTTGTCCACAGGGAGCCGGCCGGCGTCAGCCCCGGCCCGCGGCGTACTCGGCGAAGGCCTCGATCGCCGCCGGGTCGACGAGCGCGTCCTTGCTCACGACCTCGGCGACCGGCGTGCCGGTGAGGATCCGCTTGACCGGCAGCTCGAGCTTCTTGCCGGTCATCGTGCGCGGGATCGCGGGCACGCCGACGATGTCGTCGGGCTTGTGCCGCGGCGAGAGCCCGGAGCGGAGCGCGTCCGAGATGCGGTCCCTCAGCCCGTCGTCGAGCTCCCGGCCGTCCCGGAGGACGACGAAGAGCAGCAGCTCGTCCGTCGCCTCGAGGTGGACGACGAGGCTGTCGATCACCTCGTCGAACTCCTCGACGACGCTGTAGAGCTCGCTCGTCCCGAGCCGGACGCCCCCCCGGTTCAGGGTTGCGTCGGAGCGGCCCGTGATGATCGACGTGCCGCGCTCGGTGAACATGATCCAGTCGCCGTGCCGCCAGACGCCCGGGAAGAACTCGAAGTAGGCGGCGCGGTAGCGGGCGCCGTCGGCGTCGTTCCAGAACGCGACCGGCATCGAGGGCATGGGGCTGCGGATGACCAGCTCCCCGAGCTCCCCGACCACCTCGTTGCCGCTCTCGTCGAAGGCGGCGACGTCCACTCCGAGGCACTTGCCGGCCATCTCGCCCGCGTACACGGGGAGGAGCGGGCAGCCCTGGACGATGCCGGTGCAGACGTCGGTGCCGCCGCTGCCCACGTTCAGCAGCACGTCCCCGCCGGCCTGGTCGCAGATCCACTCGTACGAGTCGGCAGGCAGCGGCGAGCCCGCGGCGCAGATCTGCTTCAGCGAGGACAGGTCGAAGTCGCGGCCGGGCTCGAGCCCTTCCTTTCGGCAGGCCATGGTGAACGCCGGGCTGAGCCCGAACATCGTCGCCTTCGTGTCCTCGACCAGCCGCCACTGGGCCGACAGGTCGGGGTAGCCGGGGTTGCCGTCGATCATCACGATCGACGCCCGCAGCAGGAGCGCCGAGACGAGGGCGTTCCACATCATCCACGCGGTGGTCGTGAACCAGAGCAGGCGGTCGCCGGGCCGCAGGTCCCAGCTCAGGCCGTGGTTCTTCAGGTGCTCGACCAGGATGCCGCCGTGGCCGTGGACGATCGCCTTCGGCAGTCCGGTCGTCCCCGAGGAGAAGAGCACGTAGAGCGGGTGGTCGAACGGCACGGGCTCGAACTCGAGCAGGCCCGGCTCGGCGACCAGGCGGTCCCACGGGAGCGCATCGGACAGCTCGTTGCCGCCGTACGGGACGTGGACGACGGTGTGCACCGACGGCAGCCCGGCGCGGACCTCGGCCACCTGCTCCCGGCGGTCGATCCACGCCTCGCCCCAGCGGTAGCCGTCCACCGCCAGCAGCACGGCCGGCTCCAGCTGGCCCAGCCGGTCGAGGACGCTGCGCGGGCCGAACTCCGGCGGGCACGTCGCCCACACGGCGCCGAGGCTCGCCGCCGCCAGGAACGCGACCAGCGCCTCCGGGATGTTCGGCAGGTACGCGACGACGCGGTCGCCGGGGCCGACGCCGAGGCGCTGCAGCCCGGCGCGCGCACGGGCGACCCGGTCACGCAGGTCGCCGAAGGTCAGCTCGAACGGGTCGCGCGACTGCGACCGCGCCAGGATCGCGACCGCGTCGAGGTCGTCGTCGCGACCGACCATGTGCGCGGCGAAGTTCAGCCGCGCGCCCGGGAACCACGTCGCGCCGGGCATCGTCCGATCGGCGAGCACGCGCTCGTACGGCGCGGTCGTGCGCACCTCGAAGAAGTCCCAGATCGACGCCCAGAAGCCCTCCAGATCGCCGACCGACCAGGCCCACAGCTCCTCGTAGCCGGCGAACGACCGGCCCCGCTCGCGCTCGAGCCAGGCGAGGTAGCGGGCGAGGATCGAATGCTCACGGGCGTCCTCCGTCGGCGTCCAGACGACCTGCCCGACCGCGTAGGGCCTGTCGGCCGACACGCTCATCCGGCGGCGGGCGGGTACACCGCGTCGGGCTGCTGGTCGCGGCCCGGCTCGCCGTCGAAGATCTCGGTGACGATGCCGAGGTCGCGGTCGGTGGAGAGGTACGAGAACGTCACCCCGTTGTACGTCCCGCCGAGGATCACCTCGTGGCCGCGCCCGGCGAGCTCCTCGAGCGTGCGCGCGTAGTCGGCGACGGCGACGCCGACGTGGTGGACGCCGGGGCCGTGTTCGGCGAGGAACCGCGCGTAGACGCTGTCGCCGTCGAGGGGCTGGACCAGCTCCCACTGGACGTCGCCGACCTGCGCGAGCGCGAGCCGCCAGGAGCGCGCGACGGGCCGTCCCCGCTCGTGCATCCCGGTCACGTTCCCCGGATCGAACTCGTATACGTGCCAGGGCCCGATGCCGTAGCCCTCGACGTAGGTCCGCATCGCCGCGTCCAGGTCCGGCACGACCACCGACACCTGCATCGTGCCCGTGAACAGCGGCTCCCGCACGTGCCAATCCTACGGCTGCCCTCCTTGCGGGGCGGCCGGTGCCGTGATTCGATCGTGCGGTGACCGTCGCCTCCGCGGACGTCCTGACCGGGCTCTTCGACGTCCGCGGAACCCGCGTCCTCGTGACCGGCGCAGCGGCCGGGCTCGGGTTCGCGATGGCGGAGGTCCTGGCGGAGTGCGGCGCCCGCGTCACGCTCGCCGACGTCCACGAGCCGCGGCTCGAGGAGAAGACCGCGCTGCTCGCCGAGCGCGGCTGCGACGTCCGCGGCGCCGTGGTCGACGTCCGCGACGAGGCCGCCGTCGAAGCGGCGGTCCAGGGTGTCGTCGACGAGCTGGGCGGCATCGACGTCGTGTTCGCCAACGCCGGCCTCGCCTCCGTGCCGGGCTTCCGGGTGGACGGCGGCCAGACGCTCGCGACGCTCGAGCGCTCCGACTGGGACACCGTGCTCGACGTGAACCTGACCGGCGTCGTCCACACCATGCGCAGCGCGGCGCGCGCGATGACGCGGCAGGGCGCGGGGCGGATCGTCGTCACCGCGTCGAACGCCGGGCTGCGGGTCGAGCCGCTCGTCTGCTACGGCTACGCGGCGAGCAAGGCCGCCGTGATCCACGTGGTCCGCCAGGCCGCGCTCGAGCTGGCGCCGCACGGCGTGCTCGTCAACGCGATCTGCCCCGGCCCGTTCCACGGGACGCTGATCGGCGGCGGGGTGACCGAGAACCCGAGCGAGGAGATGAAGGAGATGTGGAAGACCCTGATCCCGCTCGGGCGGATGGCCCATCCCGACGAGCTGAAGGGCCTCGTCGTCCTGCTCGCCTCGCAGGCGTCGAGCTTCATGACCGGCGCCGCGTTCGTCGTCGACGGCGGCTCGCTCGTGCAGGCGTGAGCAAGTAACACTGTGTTACAAGCTGCCGAAGCGGTGCTGCCAGGCGTCCTGCGGCGCTTGTAACACGGTGTTACTTGGGCCGATCGGCCCTAGGGGACGAGGACGGCGCGGCCGGTGATCTCGCCCTCGCGCAGCCGGCCGAGGACGTCGTTGACGTCCTCGAGCGCGTGGGTCTCCGTCCGCAGAGTCACGTCGCCGCGGGCGTGCAGCTGCATCAGCTCCCAGAGGTCGATCCAACTGCCGACGAGGTTGCCGGCGATCGCGGTCTCGCCGACCACCATCGCCACCGACGGGACGCTGATCATGCCGCCGTAGCCCACCGTCGAGTACAGGCCCCGCCGGGCGAGCGCGTCGAGGCTCGCGGCGTGCGTGGTGTCGGTCGCGACGAAGTCGACGATCACGTCCGCGCCGGCGCCGTCCGTCGCCTCGCGGAGATCGGCGAGGTCGCCGAGCACCTCGTCCGCGCCGAGCTCCCGGGCGAGCGCACGCCGCCGCTCGTCGGTGTCGATCGCGACCACCGAGCCGCCGCCCAGCACCTTCAGCAGCTGGAGCGCGATGTGGCCGACGCCGCCCACCCCGACCACTGCCGAGGTCGTCCCCGGCGCGAGCCGCGGGAGCAGCCGCTTGACCGCGTGGTAGGCGGTGATTCCCGCATCGGCGTGCGGCGCGACCGCCGCCGGCTCCACGCCGGTGGGCAGCGGGACGAGCGAGCGCTCGTCGACCAGCACGTAGTCGGCGAAGCCGCCGTCCCGGGTCAGGCCGTAGAACTGGTGGCGCTCGCAGTGCATGTCCAGGCCGCGCCGGCAGTTGACGCAGAGGCCGCAACTGTACGGCGGGTAGACGAGGACGGCGTCGCCGGGCTTCGCGGTCGTGACGTCGGGCCCGACGGCGTGCACCCAGCCGGCGTTCTCGTGGCCGAGCACGATCGGCGTCCGCAGGCCGGCCGGCTCCATCAGCCCGTCCTGCGCGTGGAGGTCGGTCGCGCAGACGCCCGCGCCGCCGACCTTCACGACCACGTCCCGCGGCGCGACCGGCTCCGGCTCGGGCCGCTCGATCAGCTCGAGCGGCACGTGGTACGCGGTGAGCTGCGCGGCTCTCATGCGGCGAGGTGGTCGGCGAGGCGCAGGGCGAGCGCCATGATCGTCAGCGACGGATTGACGGAGAGCGTGCGCGGGATCAGCGAGCCGTCGCCGACGTAGAGGCCCTCGACGCCGTGCACCTTTCCGTTGCGGTCGGTCGCCGAGCGCTCGGGGTCGTCGCCCATCCGGCACGAGCCCTGCACGTGCGTCGACGCGATCCCGGTCCAGGCGAGCTGGGTCGCACCGGCTGCACGAAGCACCTCCTTGCTGAACTCGAGCGACGCGTCGAGCCGGCCGAGCTCGCGCTCGTTGAAGGCGATGTCGAAGCGCTCCTGGCCGTTCTCGTCGGCGGCGACCGAGGCAGTGTTCTCGTCGTTGACCATCGCGAGCACGCCGTTCCAGTATCGGTAGCGCCTCGCCGCCTCGACCAGGCGCGGGCCCCAGAACGGCCCGTCGTCGTCGCGAAGGGTGGTCGCGAAGGCGATCGGGTCCTGGATCGTCGAGGCCTCGACGACGAAGCCGCCGTCCTCGTCGTGCTGGTACGCCATGCAGTGCGACGAGATCGGGTACGTGACGTGCGCGTCCTGGACCTCGTCGAACAGGCCGTAGACGATCCGGACCGGATGGAGGCCCAGGCTGCGGCCGATCGCCGGCGAGTCGAGGCCGGACCGCCTGAGGATCTGCGGCGTGTTCAGCGCGCCGCCGGCGACGACGACCGTGCCGGCGCGGATCGTCTCGCCGCCCACCTCGACGCCGTTCGCGCGCCCGCCCTCCACGACGACGCGCTCGACCGGCGAGTCGGCGCGCAGATCGAGCTGCCGGCGCGCCCAGGTGTCAGCGATCCACGTGTTGCCGGTGCTCTTCCCCGCGTTCGTCGGGCAGCCCTGGAGGCACGAGCCGCAGTGCATGCAGTTGCCGTCGGTGTACGACATGACGGGCTCCAGCTCGTGGCCGAGCGCCTTCATCCCGCGCTCGATCGTGCGCACGCACGGCTGCCAGTCGGCGCGCTCGCGGATCCCGAGCCGCTCCTCGACGCGCGCGTAGTACGGCTCGAGGTCGGAGACGGAGAACGGCCGCGAGCCGTCCGCGGTCAGCCCGCTCTCCCCGTGCCACTTCGCGACGTCCTTCGCGTGCGCCCGCAGGGCGACCTTCGTGTTGATCGTCGTCGTCCCGCCGACGCAGCGGCCGGCGAGGAACGCGACCACGTCGCCGTCGGGGAGTGCCCCGAACCGGAGCGGCCACCAGAACGTGTGGTTCGCCTTCGCCTCCCAGCGGTCGAAGTCGACCGCGCTCAGGTGCGGGCCGGCCTCGAGGAGCAGGACGTCCCTGCCGCGCTGCGCGAGCTCGCCGGCGACGACGCCGCCGCCCGCGCCCGACCCGACGACGACGACCTCGTACTCGCCTTTCACGCTGTTCCCAGCCACGACCAGTCCTTGCGCAGCCGGCGCGCCGCCGGCGGGTCGAAGTCGATCTCCGCCCACGCGCCGGTCGCGTCCCGGCCGGGCTCGACGAAGTCGGAGTAGTAGGCCTCGACGGCGAGCGCGCGCACGAAGGCGAACTCGGGCGTTCGCTCCTGGTCGGCCAGGCGGGCGGGATCGAGCGCGTCGATCGAGGCGACGGCGTGGTCGCGGACCGGCGGGGGCATGCGCCCGAGCACGGCGTCGATGTAGGCGACCGGCCCGACCCGGGCCGAGCCGGGAACGATCGCCTCGCAGAGGGCTTCGAGCTTCGCCGTCCGCGAGTCGTCGAGCGTCGTGATGCCTTCGGCGTCACGACATCGCCTCGCATCAAGATCGCCGGCTTCGCTGTCGTCTTTGTACTCGGCTTCGTCTCTCACCGGTCGAGATTCTCTCCCGCGAGCCACGTCGCGCCGCTCGCGTACAGCGCGTCGACCTCCGGGCCGGTGAGCCCGGGCATGTCGGCCTTGACGTCGAACCCGTTCCTGGTCTGGAGGTAGGCGAGGTGCCGGTAGCCGACCGGGAACGACTCGAGCAGCGTGCGGTCGAGCGCGGGCGGCGACGCCGGGTCGACCGGGAGGATCCGGTCGCTCTCGTAGATCGGCTGCCGCAGGACGAGCCCCCAGCGGCCGCGGTCCTCGAGGAAGTCGTAGAAGCGGCCGGTGCAGACGACGTCGCACTCGGCTCCGTCCACGTCGGCGCGCTGGGTGATCGTCATCTTCGACTGCGCGACCGCGCGCCGGCCGGCGACCTCGACCGTGATCCCGCCGAGGAAGTGGAGGATCCGCACGCCGCGCTCGAACCCTTCGCGGCTGACGCGGATGAACTCGTCGCACGGCCCCTGGAACCAGGTCGCCATCATCCGGCCGTCGTCGTGCCAGACCGACCGGAAGCGGCCCCAGTCGCCGGCGTCGCGCCAGACCACCCAGTTCTCGACCAGGCGGCGGATCTCGAGCTCGTCAGTCGGTGTCGACATGCTCGAGCAGCTCGGCGGCATCGCGCCGCTCGCGGAGCAGGTACGCGGAGTGCAGCCGGTCCGGGTTCGCCTTCAGGTCGGCGGCCGTGCCGTCGTAGACGATCCTGCCGCCCTCGATTACGTACGCCTTCTCGGCGAGCCCGAGCGCGACGTGGACGAACTGCTCGATCAGGAGCACGCCGACGCCGTCGGCCGCGGCGTTCTGGAGGGCCGGGATCAGCCGCTGGACGACGACCGGCGCGAGGCCGAGCGACAGCTCGTCGACGAGCATGAACCGGGGCCGGGAGACGAGCGCCTGCGCGAGGACGACCATCTGCTGCTCGCCGCCCGAGAGCGTCCGCGCGACCGCGCCCCAGCGCGTCTGGAGGTGCGGGAAGAGCTCGACGGCGTACTCGATCCCGCGCTTCGCCTCGTCGCGGCCCAGCGAGTAGGTCGCGACCCGCATGTTGTCCTCGACCGTCAGGTCGGGGAGCAGCCGGCGGCCCTCCGGGACGATCGCGACCCCGGCGCGGCGGATCTGCTCCGGCCGGAGCTTCGTCAGCGAGGCCCCGTTCATCCGGACCTCGCCGGCGGAGGGCCGCAGGACGCCGCCGACCGCCAGCACCATCGTCGACTTCCCCGCTCCGTTCGGCCCGAGCAGCGTGGTCACGGCGCCCGGGGCGATCTCGAGCGAGACGTCGTGGATCACCTGATGGCCGCCGCGCGAGACCTGGAGCCCCTCGATCCTCAGCTGCTCGCTCACAGGGCGGTCTCCGTCCCGAGGTAGGCGCGCATCACGTGCTCGTTGCGCAGCACCTCGGCGGTCGGCCCGGAGGCGATCAGCTTGCCGAAGTCGATCACCGCCGTCGTCTGGCAGCAGGACGAGACGAGGCTCATGTCGTGGTCGACCAGGATCACGAGCGCGCCGAAGGTGGCGGGGATCTTCCGGATCACCTCGGCGAGGTGGCCGGTCTCCTCGTCCGGCAGGCCCGCCGCGGGCTCGTCGAGCAGCACCAGGCGGGGCTGCCCGACCACGGCCCGCGCGATCTCGACCAGGCGGCGCTCGCGGGCGCCCAGACCGCCGACCTTCGACCTCGGCGACGCGGTCAGCCCGACGAACTCGATCGCCGCGGTGACGTCCTCCCGGCGCGACGAGCGCTTCGCGCCCGAGTGCTCGTGGATCATCGCCACGTTGTCGTAGATCGACAGCTGCTCGATCGCCATCTCGGTCTGGAACGTGCGCCGCAGCCCCCAGCGGGCCCGGCGGTAGTCGGCCATCTTCAGGAGGTTCTCCGCGAAGGCGGTGACCGTGCCCGCCGCGGGCTTCACGAAGCCGCTGAGCACGTTGAAGAACGTCGTCTTGCCGGCCCCGTTCGGCCCGATCAGCCCGCACGTCCCCGTGGGGAACGCGACCGACATCCCGTCGATCGGCGTGACGCCTCCGAAGCGGACGGTGAGGTTCTCGATCTCGATCATCAGTCGATCGAGAAGACGGCGAGAACGGGGGAGGCGATCACGACGATGATCCCGGCGAGCGGCGAGACCTCGACGAGGAAGACGATGCCGACGATGAGCGCGAGGATGCTGCCGATCCCGCAGGCCGCCCGGCGCGTGACCGGCACCTTGCGCGTCGCGAGTGCCCAGAGGTTCTTCATGTCCTTCGGGAACTGGTCGATCAGCCCGCCCGGCGCGGTCAGGAGCACCTGGAGCAGGCCGGCGCCGAAGACGGTGAGCAGGAAGTTCGCGTTCACGCCCCACTGCGCCTGCAGCAGGAAGGGCAGGAGCTGGCTGAAGATGCCGGCGACGATCGCGCCCCAGAGGCTGAAGATGCCGCCGATCAGCGCGGTCGCGGCGAGCGTTAGCGAGTCCTGCGTCTGGAAGGTGATCGCGCGCGGGGTCCCGATCTCGGCCGCCAGCAGGCAGCCCGCGACGCCGGTGACGAACGACGCGAGCGCGAACGCCCACATCTTGTAGAGCGTGATGTTCACCCCGGCGGCGAGCGCGGCCGGCTCGCTCTCGCGGATCGCCGCCCAGGCGCGCCCCGGCTTGCGGGACACGTGCAGCAGGGCGAGCAGGAACATCAGCGCGGCGACCACGACCACGTAGCGGTAGTAGCCCGTGTCCGCCTCGCCCCACGACGGGCGGCGGACCGGCGGGGTCTCCGTCGTCAGCTCGCCGGTGCCGAAGCGGCCGAGGAAGCCGCCGCCGCCGTTCGGGAAGTCGATCACGCCGAGGACGACCGTGGTCGCGCCGGCGAGGATCAGCGTGATCAGCGCGAGATACAGGCCCGACAGCCGCAGCGCCGGGAGGCCGACGAGCACGCCGATCACGCACGTGATCGCCCCGGTGGCGAGGAGCAGCACCGGGAACGGCATCGACGTGGCGTACGCGAGGCGGGCCCCGATCCAGCAGCCGACCGACAGCAGCGCGACCTGGCCGAGCGAGATCATCCCGACCCGGCCGTAGAGCAGCCCGAACCCGAGCGCGACGATCGAGTAGATCGCGACGCTCGTGAAGGTGAAGATCCAGTCCGTCCCGAGCACCTCGGGGAAGACGCCGAGGGCGAGCGCGAGCAGGCCTGCGATCACCCCGATCCGGATCGCCGTGGAGCGGTCGAGAACCAGCGCGGCCCGGATGGCCGCCGGCCGGTCCGGTGTCGCTGCCGATGGAGCGCTCAAGCTAGCGGGCGGTCCGCGAGACCGTGACGACGCGGCGGCGCGACAGCCAGAGCAGCGCGACGATCGCCAGCACGAACGGCGCGTCGTCGCGGTACTTCGACAGCTGCTGCAGGATCTCGTACGGCGACGCGGCCATCGGCGCGAGCAGCGCCCGCAGGAGCCCGACCGCGAGCGCGCCGGCGAAGGTCGCCCAGAGCGATCTCAGGCGGCCGATCAGCGCCGCCGCGAGCGGCGCCGAGATGACGAAGAAGGTCATCGCCGGGTAGTCGAGCTGCGTGAGCAGGTCGGGCAGCAGCAGCCCGGCGGTGCCGGCGAGGATGCCCGTGCCGAACCAGGCGGCGGCCTCCACCTGCCGCACCGGCACGCCCAGGGTCGCGGTCACCTCGCGGTCGTTGGCCATCGCCCGCATCGCGGTGCCGAGCTTCGTGACCTTGAGGAAGATCGTGATCGCGACCGTCAGCGCGAAGCCCAGGCCGAGGCAGATGATCTGGGTGAGGCTGACGGTGGTGTCGGCGATCTCGTAGTGGCGCGCGGTGCTGGGGAGCGGCAGGAACCGGGCGAACGCCCCGCCGGCGGGCGCGCGCCAGGCCATGATCCCCAGCATCACGAGCGCCAGCCCGAGCGTGCCCATCATCTTCACGAGCGGGTCGCGGCGCGCGAAGGCGGGGCCGAAGATCATCCCGTACAGGAGGTTGACGACCCCGCCGAAGAGCACGCAGATCGTGTAGGCCGACCAGTGCGGCCAGCCCGTGTGGTTGACCAGGTAGTAGGCGATCAGGGCGCCGCCGGCTCCGATTGCGCCGAACGCGACGTTCAGCACTCCCGTGGCCCGGTAGAGCACAACCATCCCGACACCCGACAGCGCGTAGACGCCGCCGAACGCGAGGCCGACGACGACGAACGGCTTGAGCAGCTGCCAGTCGACGCCGAAGACGCTGAAGCCGAGCAGGTGTGTCACTCGGATCCCGCGGTCGCCCTGATCTCCATGTTCTCCTTCTCGATCCCTCCTAGCCGACGTTCAGCTTGAGCTTCTTCTCGAACGCACGCGTCTGGGCGATCGCCTTGTCGACGGGTGCGAGCTCGGTGCACTTGTTCTTCACGACCACGTTCTTGTTCTTGTAGTCGACGATGATGTTCGTGTTGTTCGGGATGTGGAACGGCAGCTTCCCGACGTAGTAGGGCTTGCAGAGGATGTCCGTCTTCTGGTTCTTCAGGTTGATCACCGCGGCGTTGTAGGACTTGGCGGTGATCGGGCCCTTGATGCTGAGCAGCGCGTTCGTGGCGAACTTCCCGACCAGGAAGCCCATCTGCGCGAACGCCTGCGGGGCGATCTTCGTGTACTTCTGGAGGACCTGGAACATCAGGGCCGAGTCGGGGCCGACCTTCGGATCGACGTTCGAGAACTCGTTGTCGATCCACAGGTGACCGTCGAAGGCCGGCGAGAACTGGCTCGACATCAGGGTGTTGGCGATCGGCGTCGACGAGCCCCACTTGACCTTGTCGACGAGGCCCTGGTCGATCGCGGCCTTCATGAACGCCGGCGCCGTGTCGGGGGTGAAGTCGATCAGGATGCCGCCGCCCTCACCGGCGAACTGGTACATCTGGAGCAGCTGCGAGGTCGCGTCCGTGACCGGCAGGTGGGTCGGGAAGATCTTGACCGGGATGCCGGCGGCCTTGGCGACCAGGGCAGGCCCGCCGTCCGCGTACGCCGAGATCGTGTCCGGCGAGGCGATCGCGAGCTTCTTGACGCCCGCCTTGACGAGTGCCTGCGCCGCTCCGACGTTCGAGTACCGCGGGCCGGCGTTGACCTCGGCGAAGGAAGGCGTGCTGTAGCACTCGGCCTGCACGCCCGCGCCGATGACGACGAAGCCCTTGGACTTGTAGTACTTCCAGTTCGTCCCGCACTCGGCGAAGCTCGTGTTGCCGACGACGCCGACGACCTTGTCGCTCTCGATCAGCTTCCGGGCCAGCGACGCCTCCTGGGCCGGGTTCAGCTGCTCGGTGTAGAGCTTGTAGCTGATCGGGCGGCCGTGGATGCCGCCGTTGGCGTTGACGCAGTCGAAGTACGCCTTGGCGACCTTGCCGATGGTGGTGAAGTCGACGCCGGGGATCAGCATGTCGATCCCGCCGAGCTTGATCGGCGCTCCCGTCGCCTTCTTGCCGTTGCCGAGGCCGCAAACGCTCTTCGTCGCGGATGCCGTTCCCGAGCCGACCTTCGTCGCGCCGGTGGCGACGGTGGCGGCGGTGATCAGCAGCGCGATGGGGAGAGCGACCGCCAGGGCGATCCTGCGAAGCATCATCCCTCTTCCTCCTCGTTCCGTTGAGCTGTGGATTCCCAATCCGGGGGCTGGACGGGCATCTCGCAGGTCACGACGAGCGGGATGCCGACGTGGCAATCCTCCTACAGTGCGCGCACCTATGCAAGACACTGTTCGACATATTCGACAGACGGCGGCGCCGGAACGTCAGTAGTTGAAGGCCCGCGTGGGGGCGATCACGACGTCGAGCAGGAGCGGCTCCGTGCGGTCTGCGAGCGTCGGCACGACCTCGTCCAGCGCGGCGAGGAGCTCGTCGTGCGTCTCGATCCGGCGGGCGGGGCAGCCGAAGCCGCGGGCGACGGCCGCCAGCTCGATCTCCGGAAATCCCGGCCACGGCCCGGAGCCGCCGGCCAGGCCGGCGAGCACGTCCATCACCGCGTAGCCTCCGTTCGAGAGCACCACGAAGAGGACGCCGACGCCGTAGTGGGCGGCGCTCCACACGGCCTGGATCTGGTAGATCGCCGAGCCGTCGCCGACCACCGCGACGACCGGCCGGTCCGGCAGCGCCATGCGCAGCCCCGTCGTCCCGGGGATGGCGAAGCCCAGGCCACCCTGCGCGGCGCTGAGGTAGCCGAGCGGCTCGCGGGCGGCGAGACGCCCGGCGAGCTCGGGACGGTCGACCGGCGCCTCCTCGTGGACGATCGTGTCGCGCGGCAGGCGCTCGGCGAGCGCGGCGAGCACGTGGCCGGCGGTCAGCGGCTCGCCGGGGCCCGGCGGATCGGGCCCGGGCGGGACGACGAGCGGCTCCGGCGGCGGGGCGTCGCGCTTCGGCAGGCGGGCGGCGAGCTCCCGGCACACGGCCGCGGGCGCCGCGAGGACGGCGATCTCGGCCGGGCTGCGGTGGATCTCCTCCGGGTCGTCGGAAACGACGGCGATCCGGGTGCCCGGCTCCGTCAGCCGCCCGGGCGCGAAGCCGGACTGCCGGAACGCCGGGGCTCCGACCACCAGCACGGTGTCGTAGGGGGCGAGCCGCTCGCGGAGGCGCGCCCGGTCGGCCGGGAGCGTGCCGAGGTACAGCGGGTGGTTTTGCGGGAAGCCGGCGCGCGCGCCGAAGGTCTCCTGGAAGACGGGGAGGACGAGGCGTTCGGCCAGTTCGACCAGCGCCGACCACGTCTCCGGGTCGTCCGCACCCGCGCCGGCCACCAGCGCCGGGGACTCCGCGCCCGCGAGGAAGGTGGCGAGGCCGTCGACCGCCTCCGGCGAGACGGCGGCGGCGCGGTGGACGGTCCCGGTCGCGGCCGCCGGCTCACGCTCCTCGTCGGCCGGCTGCTCCCAGTCGCTCATCGGGACGATCACGAGCGCCGGCCCGCGCCCCGTCGTCGCCGCGTGGTACGCGCGCTCGAGCGCGCCGGGGACGTCCTGCGCCGTCACCGGCTGCTCGACCTTCACCGGGTACTCGCCGGCGAGGCCGGAGAGCTTGCCCGCGAGGAAGGGCTCGTAGGAGAGGTGGCGGCGGTCCTGCTGGCCGACGAGCACGACCAGGGGCGCGCGGTTGACGCGCGCGGTCGCCAGCGCGCTGACCGCGTTGCCGAGCCCGGCCGTCGTGTGCAGGAGGACGAGCGCGGGCTCGCGCCGGCCGATCGCGTAGCCGGTCGCCATGGCGACCACCGAGCCCTCGTGGAGTCCGAGCACGAACCGGAAGTCGTCGGGGAGCCCGGTCAGGAACGCGACCTCGGTCGAGCCGGGGTTCGCGAACAGCGTCGTCAGCCCGCGTCGCCGGAAGAGGTCGAAGGTCTGGTCGCGGACAGTTGCCGCCCTTGAGGGCATGGCCGTGTATACCACGGCCGGTGAAGCCCTCTCGCCGCCGTTCGCTCCGAGCGTCCTAACCGTGCCAGGCACTGTTAAGACGACCGATCGGATCTCCGCAACGTCCAGGCTCTTTACCGTGCCTGGCACCGTTAGGGAGCGCAAGTGACGGACCCGGCCGATCTGGGCGTGGTCGAGGCGGCGGCGGCGCTGGCCGCCCGAGACCTCTCCTCGCGGGAGCTGACCGAGGCATGTCTGGCGCGGATCCGCGAGCGGGACGGCACGCACAGCCACGACGGCGACCCGGAGTCGATCAACGCCTGGATCCGGGTCTACGAGGACGACGCGCTCGCCGCCGCCAACCGCGCCGACGAGCGGCTCGCGTCGGGCGGCGCGCCCTCGCTGTGCGGGATCCCGATCGGGCTGAAGGACCTCTACGCGGTCGCCGGCAAGCCGCTGACCGCCTCGAGCCGCGTGATGGCGGAGATGCCCGACCGCGACTGCGACGTGTGGGCGTCGCTCTCGGCCGAGGGCATGGTCCTGCTCGGCCACCTGCACACGCACGAGTTCGCCTGCGGCGGGACCACCGACCAGGTCGGCAACCCGTGGTCGCTTGAGCGCTCCGCAGGGGGGTCGAGCGGCGGCTCGGGCGCGGCGCTCGCGGCGAGGATGGTCCCTGCGGCCACCGGCACCGACACGGCGGGTTCGCTGCGCATCCCCTCCTCGGAGTGCGGGACGTCGACGGTCAAGCCGACGCGCGGGAAGCTGTCGCTCCGCGGGATCGTCCCGCTCGCGTCCACCTTCGACCATCCCGGGCCGATGGCGCGCTCGGTCCGCGACTGCGAGCCGCTGCTGGCGGCGATGGCCGGCGAGCGGCCGCCCGCGGAGCGCCGCCCGCTCCGCCGGTACGCGGTCTCGCCGCGCGTCGCCGGCCTCGACCCCGACGTCGCCGACGGCTTCGAGCGTGCGCTCGCCGCGCTCCCCGCCGAACGGGTCGAGCCGCCGCCGCCCGCGGCCAGGCTGGATGTGCTCACGGAGTTCTTCGACCTCGTGCTCACCGAGATGCTCGCGTGGCACCGCCGCTACGACGACCGCCGGGACGACTACCGCTACTCCAACCGCGCCCGGCTCGAGCACGCCGAGCAGCGCGCGATGACCGCCGAGGAGTATGTCGTCGGCCAGGAGCGCCGGGTCGAGGACGCCGACGCCTGGCGCGACTGGCTCGCGGAGCACCGGGTCGACGCGATCCTCGAGCCGACCCTGCCGATCGTCGCGCCGGTGCGCGGCCGCGGCTACGAGGAGCCGTTCGGCGACCTCGACGACCTGTCGCTCACCCACTACTGGGACTGGACGGGCTTTCCGGTCGTCGCCCTGCCGTCGGGCGTCGGGAGCCGGAGCGGCCTGCCGGTGAGCGTCTCGCTGATCGGCGCCCCCGGATCCGAGTGGGACCTGCTCGCCTGGGGAGCGGCCCTGCAGGACGAGCTGGGTACGGTTGCGCCGTGATCGACCTCGCCGCCGTCACAGCGATCGACGCGCACGTCCACACGGAGCTGACCCGGGACGGGCACGACCCGATGCCGCCCGAGCTGCGCGCCGCCGCCCGGCGGTACTTCAAGTCCGACGAGGCGCTGCCCACCGTCGACGACGTCGCCGCGTACTACCGCGAGCGCGGCTTCGCGGCCGTGCTCTTCACCGTCGACTGGGAGTCGCAGAGCGGGATCCCGCCGATCCCGAACGAGGAGATCCTCGACGCCGCCGCGCGCAACCCCGACGTGATCGTGCCCTTCGTCAGCGTCGACCCGGCGCGCCCGGACGCGGTCGACCGCGCCCGCGCGCTGGTCGCCGCCGGCGCGAGGGGATTCAAGTTCCATCCCAACCTCCAGGCCTTCTTCCCGGACGACGAGCGGGCCTACCCGCTCTACGAGGTGATCGCCGAGGCGGGGCTGCCGGCGCTCTTCCACTCCGGCCACAGCGGGATCGGCACCGGCGTTCCCGGCGGCGGCGGCCTGCGGCTGAAGTACTCGAACCCGATGTGCCTGGACGACGTCGCCGCCGACTTCCCGAGCCTCCAGATCGTGCTCGCGCACCCGTCGTTCCCGTGGCAGGACGAGGCGATCTCGATCTGCCTGCACAAGGACAACGTGTGGATCGACCTGTCCGGGTGGTCGCCGAGGTACTTCCCGCCCCAGCTCGTCCAGTACGCGAACACGCAGCTGCGCTCGAAGGTGCTCTTCGGCTCCGACTTCCCGCTGATCACGCCGGACCGCTGGCTGGCCGACTTCGCCGAGGCCCCGTTCAAGGACGAGGTGCGGCCGCTGATCCTGAAGGAGAACGCCGCGAGGCTGCTCGGCCTCGGCTGACGCCTTACGGCTCGCAGGGACAGGCTTCGGCCTGTCCCTGCGCCTTCCGGTGGGCGCCGGCGAAAGGCCGTGGGACAGGCTGAAGCGTGTCCCTACTGGCCGATCTGCCCCCGCAGGTAGTCCCAGTCGCGCTCGAACCGGTACGAGTGGCGCGCCGGCGGCCCCGGCGCGGACGTCTCCAGCCACAGCACGCGCTCGCCGCGCGTCTCGTAGAAGGCGTGGATCGTGCCGACCCCCGTCCAGAAGACGTCGCCCGGCCGCAGGGTGTGCCGGTCGCCGTCGGCGACGACCTCGACCTCGCCCTCGAGCATGTAGTACGACTCCTCGAAGGGGTGGTCGTGCGGATGCGCGACCCCGCCGGGCGCGTAGCCGACCATGAACATCGTCGAGAGCTGCGCGTCCAGCCGCTGGTCGACGAGCATCTTGACCACGATCCCGCTGTAGGCGAGCGCGGCGGTCGCCATGCTCGCGGACACGGTCGGTGCGGCGACGGCCGCTCCCTCCTTCAGGCGGTCGAGGTCCATCTCGCCGTCGGTGAGCAGGAAGAGGTTGCGGTTGCGCGGGTCGCGGACGTCGAGCGGTGCGGTCTCGCCGTCCTGCGTGCCGCCGGGGAAGAACGTGTCCGGCGGCTGGTCGTCGGCCCGCGGCCGCGGGGCGGCCATCGAGATCCACCGCGAGGCGGCCTCCGACGACCACGCGTGCGGCACGCCGACGGGGACGACGCCGCACGCTCCCGGCCGCAGCCGGATCCCCCGCCCGTCCAGCTGCAGGACGGGCTCGCCCTCCAGCACGTAGAAGCTCTCCTCGAACGAGTGGACGTGCGTCTCGACGTGTCCGCCGGCGAGCTCGTCGAGCGCGAGCCCCATGTGCACCGACCCGTTGTGCCCGCCGATCAGCGGCGCACGCCGGAACCCGGCGCTGTGGCCGGTGTAGGCGGCGGCGGGCTCGATCTCCTCCCGGCGGATCAGGGCGTACACGCGCGGCCTAGGTGAGGAGCCAGCCGCCGTCGACCGGCAGGTTGACGCCGTTGACGGCGCCGTTCTCGAGCAGGAACCGCGCCGCGTCGACGATCTCGTCGGTGGTGACCAGGCGGCCGAGGGGCGTCCGCGCGCGGACGCCGTCGAGGACCGCGGCGGGCTTGCCGCTCCAGGTGGGCGTGTCGCCGACGATCCCGGGATGGAGCGCGTTCACCCGCACCGGCGCGAGCTCGATCGCCAGCGACCGCACCATGCTCGACACGCCGCCGTTGACGGTGGTGATCGTCGTCGAGCCCGGGTACGGGCGCATCATCGCCAGGCCGCCGAACACGAGGATCGACGCGTCGTCCCCGAGCCGCGGCGCCATGGTGTGGATCACCTCCGTGTACCCGACGAGCTTGAGGGTGACGAGCCGGGTCGCCCGCGCGACGTCGTACTCGCGCACCGCGTTGTCGTCGCGTTCGATCGCGGCCAGCACGAGCCGGTCGACGCCGTCGACGCCCTCGAGGGCCGCGCCGACCGACGCGGGCTCGGCGAGGTCGAACCCGCGCGCCTCGACGGCGGCGGAGATCGTCGCCGCCGTCTCCCGCGTCCGGTCGGGGTCGCGGCCGGTGATCACGACGTGCCGGCCCTCGGCGGCGTAGCGCCGGGCGAGCCCCAGCCCGATGCCGGAGGTCCCGCCGACGATGACGACGCTTCCCGCCACCGTGCCCGCGGTCCCCTAGAGCTCGTCGCGCACGATCCGCGCGCCCTCGACCAGTGCCTTCAGCTTCAGCTTCGCGACCGTCCGCGGCAGCGGCTTCATCCCGCAGTCGGTGGAGAGGGTGACGCGCTCGGCCGGGACGTGCTCCAGCACCTTGCGCGCCCGCCCGGCGATCTGCTCGGGCGTCTCGATCATCATCGAGCGGATGTCGAGGACGCCGACCGCGACCTCCTTGTCCTTCGGCAGCTGGGCGAGGAACTCGACGCCGGCCATGTCGCGGTTGGCGTAGTCGAGGACGAACTGGTCGATGCCCGGCGTGTCGAAGAAGTGGGGCAGGACGGTCTGGTAGCCCTCGGGGAAGTTGGCGCTGAGGATGTCGTTCCCCCAGGCGTTCCCGAAGCAGAAGTGCCAGCCGATGAAGGCGTCGACGCCCTCGCAGCACTTGCCGATCACGTCGCGGATCCACTCGTAGTCGGCCTCGTCGCCGGTGAAGAGCGGCAGCCAGGCGCCGAGGTCCTCGAGCTGGAGCCACTGCGCGCCGGCCTCGACGAGCGCCTTCATCTCCGCGTTGAAGATCGGCGCGAGCGCGTAGCAGAGCTCCTGCGGGTCCTTGTAGTGCTGGAAGTAGACGTGCCAGGCCAGGTTCACCGGGCCGGCGCCGACCGAGACCTTGACCGGCTTGTCCGTGTACCGCGTCGCGATCTTGTACAGGTCGACGAGCCGGATCGGCCCGTGGGTGACGGGGCCGCTGTTGATCACGCCGCCCCAGTCGGTGAGCAGGACGTTGACCTTGCTGTCGTCGCTCTCCTCGGTGACCGAGGGGTGCTCCTCGCGCGCCGGCTCGAACCCGCCGATGCGCTCGTACATGTACCAGCAGAACGAGCCGATCACGCCGACGTAGTCGTCGTACGACATCTGGCCGTCGGTGACGACGTCGAGGCCGGCCTCCATCTGGTCGTGCATGACGACCTGGGTGGCGTCGTGGTACGCCTCTTCGTGGCGCACCTCCTTGAACGCGACCCGCACGTCGCGGCCGAGCAACTGCTGCGTGTACCAGTTCGGGCGCGGGTACGAGCCGACCATCGTGGTCGGGAGAATGGTGTCGACGGGTTTGCTCGGCATGGGCAGCTCCTGTCGTTTGTCGGTGAACGTGTGGAGCCTACGACTTTGGCGCGAAGCGGGACGGGTTGACGGTCCGCGAGTCCATGTGCAGAATCGCTGAACAGGTCGAGGGCGGAGGGATGCCATGAACATTGCATCGCGGGGCGCGCGGACGGCGGTCGACTGGGAGCAGCGGGTCGACTTCGACCGGCT
>Ga0070741_10006074_pt1 | contig 26221 bp, 26 predicted proteins | sample Coa_R1_4_FD_66440 | JGI IMG/M metagenome (GOLD analysis project Ga0070741, IMG submission 66440) | Surface soil microbial communities from Centralia Pennsylvania, which are recovering from an underground coalmine fire - Coalmine... | ecosystem: Environmental > Terrestrial > Soil > Unclassified ... | reverse complement strand
CCTGCCCCTTCTTGCTCGTCGATGATTCCGCCATCTGCCTCTCCCGTGTGCTTGCAACGTGAGGACAGTGTGCACAAAGCGCCCCCGCCAGATCTATAACGCCGCCTGCTTACCGGTTACAATGTCGAGACGGGCCTCAGATGTCGCGTCGGTTGAGCATTGAGAGCACCTCTCCACCATTTAGGGTCAAGTCTTGCCTTTTGCGTTCAGGTAGAACATGAGGCTTGGCTCCTGCCGAACCGCGCATGCACACGATGCCTACCAGTTTGTCGGCCGGTACTGCGGCGATCTCCGTTATGCCGATGGTCTCGCCGACCAAGATGCATCGCTCCGGGAACTGTCTTGACTCCAGCATCCCCGGATTGGAGACCCACAAGGATACGCTGACCCATCTAATGGCAGTGCAGCAGATCTTGCCAGGACGCCGTCAGCGCTCACCGTTGCCCGAGCACCGCAAAACACCACGCACGGGCGACACGCGCACGGGCGAGCGTGCAGCGGCGCGTATCACGCGCGCAGGTCACAACGTTGCGGCGCGTGCCTTGAGCTTCTACAACGCGGTAGGCCAGCGCTTGGCACGCAATGGGAGGCGCGCATGAGCAAGCCCGCCGATTCTTCTCTGGAGCGCAGCCGTCGTCACCTTGTGGGCTTGACACTTGAAGACGCCTTTGCGCGCAGGAGAGCCTGCCAGACACGCTACAGCGCATCGAGCGCGGTGAGCTCTCCACGCTGGAGGCGACCGATGTGCTGCTCGCCGAAGAGCTCAGCACGCGCCCAAGCCGGCGCATCAAGATGGCGCTGCAAAGCGGCGTGCGGCTGACCTTGAACCTTCTCCGCATTAAGGACCGACCGGGAGTTCGGGGCACCTCGGTCTGTTGTCCAACCGCGTCAGTGAAGGAAGCCATCGCGAGATCATGATGGCACCGCGCGATTCTTCAACGAAGGACTATGCACCAGCGATTTCGCAACGAGGTAAGCTTGGCAAATGATGCTAACCTAACCTGACTGACAACAAGCCGACACCACGCGCATGCACGAAGAAAAGCAGACTGAACGCGTGGAAGCGTTCAGTGACGGGGTGTTCGGCATCGCGATGACGCTGCTTGTCATCGAACTCAAAGTACCCGGTCACGATGTGGTTGCGGCGAACGGGCTCGCGCGCTCGCTGACTGCGCTTTGGCCAAGCTACCTCGCGTTCGTGATCAGTTTCCTCACTGTGCTCGTCACTTGGGTGCATCATCATTGGATCTTCGCGTTGCTCAAGAGAAACGACCATGCTTTCCTCTACTGGAATGGTCTCTTGTTGCTCTTTGTCACGTTCGTCCCCTTTCCGACAGCTCTGTTGGCAGAGTACCTGCTCCATCCCGAGGCAAGAGTCGCTGCAAATCTCTATACAGGAACATTTCTGGCCACTTCCCTTGCCTTCGACGGGCTCTGGCGACATGCCTCGACAAGATTACTGTCGACCAACGCGACGAACGCGAAACAAGTCGAGGCCGCACAACTTACCAGGCAGTATCGGTTTGGCCCGCCTCTTTATTTTGGGGCCTTCGCAGTGTCATTCCTGTCTGAAGCTTGGAGCATTGCTCTTTGTTTGTTGGTCGCCTTGTTTCTTGCCCTCCGAGTTGGGCCTTGGGCTCGCACCCGGCCATAGCCGTCTGCGAAGCGCGGAGGCACTGCAGAATTAAACCGATTTTAGACCGGCCCACGCACCGAAGAAAATGCTGGGCGTACCGCATCAATCTGAACGCGCTCAGTCAATGACGAAGTCATATGTGGCGCTTGCCTAAGTGTGCCAGCGTACCGACCCAGGTTCGCAGTGTGCGTAAGATTCGTTCAGGAATCGCAACGCGCACTCACGATAATCGAAATGGTCAGCAACGTGCGCTCTTATCGGTGGCCATAAACCGGACCTAAAGGAATGATCATGAACCCAGTAACGATGAGCAGAACCACCATCTCCCTTGCGGTGATAGCGCTGTTTGGCGCAGGATGCAGCACGACACAGCCCATCGCGGTGCACGAGTCCGCGCAACCGGTGAGCTACGTTGGTGCTGCCGGTCCAAGCGGACCGGCCGGTGCAACCGGTCCGAAGGGCGCGGCCGGAGCCATCGGTGCATCGGGCACGGCAATCGCGGGACCCGCCGGAGCGACCGGTCCTGACGGTCCTGCGGGCATGCAAGGCCCGACAGGAGCAGTAGGCAAGGAAGGGGAGTGGGTGATGGGTCGTGCTGGCCCCTCGGGCCCACCGGGAGCGACAGGCGCCCAAGGGAATACTGGCGCCACGGGAGCGCAAGGCTCTCCTAGTGTGCCGGGCAGCGCCGGTGCTACGGGAATCAGTGGTCCTGCTGGCCCGCGAGGGGTAGTGGGAAGGACGGGCCCACAAGGCCCGGCTACGGAAGGTCCGACTGGACCGGCCGGCGGTACTGGGCCCGCTGGCGCGCAAGGTCCAACTGGAGATATGGGCGCGCGAGGTATCACGCCGCAAGCAGGCCTAACCGGCCCGACTGGCCGTACCGGGGCTGTCGGTCCGCAGGGCCCGATCGGTGAAACGGGGGCGCAGGGGCCGCGCGCAACGGTTGGTAGCGCCCCGAGCGGACTTACCGCCGCGGCTACACCCGGCGAAGATGTGGTGAGGGATGGGAACGTCAATGACCTTGGACTCGCCACGGAACGCTTCGGCCGCGAGTAATCCGTTTCTGAGAGATCGACAAAATGGCGGACGCCAATGGCGCCCGCCATTTTGTCGATAAGAGCACACCATTCGGTAGTAGTGGCACTGGGCACTTGGCAAAGCAAGCTCGTACTTCGGCGATAATCTGATAACGCTTCGCGCGTGTGGTGGCACCGGCTGCGCGCGACAGCTCGCCCTACCTGGCTAACGGAACGAAATGACAATGTCATGCACTAACGCGCGTTCGAGGAACGCCTGCCGACCAGTGCGTGGTAGAGAACCAGCACAAGTACTGCGCCAATCACAGCAACGAGCATGCTGTAGATGTTGAAGCCGGTCACACCTGCGGCGCCCAACGTCGTGAAGAGCGACCCCCCCACTATCGCACCAATAATGCCGATCACGATATCCAGGACGACACCCTGGCCCTTCTTATTGACGAGCTTGCTCGCGATAAACCCGGCGATCAGACCTAGAATGACCCAGCCGAGAATGGACATATAGACGCTCCTTGTGACAAGCCAAACTCAAATCCCGCGCGTACACGACGCTGATGTACTTGTGACGTACACAGGAGGGCTGGACGGCGAAATACGCCGAAATGCGCAAGAGCCTCGGGATTGGCGTCAACACGGGCCCTACGCTGACTACTATGGTTAGCATTACGCCTTCCCCCGCGTGCTTAGATTGCATCACCCTTCAGCCCTCGACGTCAACGGGTGCGCAGGGGAGTTTGATCCACCCCCTTAGAGTCGTGACCGCCCGATGGCAATGCGAAGGTGCCGGCGTATCTCATTACAGCTGTTGCGCCTTCTCGAACACTTCTTCGATCGTACCCACCATATAAAACGCCTGCTCCGGGAGGTGATGGCACTCGCCGTTCACGATCATCTTAGAACCCTTGATGGTTTCTCTAAGCGGCATAAACCTGCCCGGCGATCCAGTGAACACCTCCGCCACGTGGAACGGTTGCGACAAGAACCGCTGAATCTTCCGTGCGCGCGCGACGCTGAGCTTATCCTCGGAGGAAAGTTCATCCATTCCCAGGATCGCGATGATGTCGCGCAGCTCTTTGTAGCGCTGCAGTGTGGCTTGCACCTGCCGGGTGGTGTTGTAGTGGTCCTCCCCAATGACGTTGGGATCGACTTGGCGGGACGTCGAGTCCAACTGATCCACGCCCGGGTAGATGCCCAGCGCGGCGATATCGCGCGACAACACCACGGTCGCGTCCAGGTGCCCGTTATATGGAAGGCGAACCAGAGCCGCTGCGCGCGTTGGGACCTGTGCCCGCCGATGTGATCCTCTGGACGAGCCTTGCGACGTGTTTGACCATCAATGCTTTGCCAATTGCTTTGGAGGTCTTCTGTACTCGATGATCGAATCCAGCTTTGCACCATCCGCGCAGGACGCGCAGGTGCCGCGAGCACCAGGTCTGAGGCTTACTGCGAATCGGCCGCGCCGTCCTGCGCGGCTACGCCCGGAAGCAAACGGTCGAATTCGTTCTTGACCACTTTGTAGCACTCGCAGGCCTGTGCCTCCAACCCGGGTCGATTCACCACGGTAATCCGACCGCGCCTGTAATGAATCAACCCGGCATCCTGCAGCTTGCCAGCGGCCTCCGTGACACCTTCACGACGCACGCCTAGCATGTTCGCGATCAGCTCTTGCGTCATCGTCAACTCGTTCGACTGCAGCCGGTCCAGGCTCAACAGCAGCCAACGGCAAAGCTGCTGATCCACCGAATGATGCCGATTGCACACCGCAGTCTGCGCCATTTGCGTGAGCAGCGCCTGCGTATAGCGCAGCAGCAGGTGGTGCAACGCTGCCGAGCGCGTGAACTCACGCTTCAACGCCTGTCCTCTCAACCGATAAGCGTGTCCCGCACTTTGCACGACGGCTCGACTCGGCGTGGTCTCCCCGCCCATGAACAGCGCAACGCCGATGATGCCTTCGTTGCCGACCACGGCGATTTCCGCGGACGCGCCGTCCTCCATCACATAAAGCAGGGAAACGATGCACGTCGTTGGAAAATAGACGTGACCGAGCTGGCTGCCGGACTCATAGAGAACCTCACCCAGGGGCATCGGAATCAGCTCAAGGTCGCTGAGCAAGCGGTCGTACTCTGCCCCGGGAAGGGCGGCAAGAAGGTGATTCTGCAGAGGGCTGTGCGCCGTGGCCACGTGAGTAGCTCTCTAAAGCATTCGGTCAGGCATGGTGCGACGATGGATGGCCAAGTGACGTAGTCAATCAAATCAGTATAGGCGATCGTGTGCGCTAAAGCACAAAGCGCACACGAAACAAACCGTGTCGGCGCAAGCTTAAACGACGCCCATTGCTCGTCTTGACGACGCCGCGTGGCAGGTTGTGAGATAGGCGCGAATGGATGTGGTGCACTAGCGATGGGACCTTGCCTCGATTCCACATACACCAATTTCATGCCGCCATGTGCCATCACTCCGGGCGCCGGCTGACGACACCAATAGGCCACGCGTAAGGCATCGCTAACAAACTGCGTCTTAAGCCGCTCGGCCATCGACCAGCCGACGATGTCACGAGTACCCAAGTCCAGGATGCAAGCGAAGTACAGCCAACCCTCGCCAGTGGGCAGTGGAGTGAGAGACCGGCGTAGTCGAACTATCTCCCGGTCTCTCCTCCCCAACCGCACGCGCACCTCTTAGCGCATCCCGCTCTCCCTTAAGTGTTGCTTAGAGCAAAGGCAACGTCAGCGAAACGAGACTCGATCAATTGACGTTTCGAGTCGTGAATGAGGTAGGGATTCTGTTCTGGAGTTCGCCGCCTGAACTGCCCTTGTGGGTTGTGAGCAGACGCCGAAGCGCCCGCTCACCATACCAGCCTCGACTGTTCTGCCGCTTCAAAACCCAAGTCGCCGCACGGCCCGGTTCTTGACCGAGAACTCGCTGATGGACAGCTGCCCGGCCGCAAGCTGCCTGCCCGATCGGTGAAATCGGCGGTTTGTTTTTCTTATGCTCGCGGAAGCCCAGGCAGCGCGTGTTCAATGCCCAAAGGATATGCTAGAAGTGCTCGGGTTCAACGTCCGCAAGATAAGCTCGGTGCGCTGCTTGCTATCGGTTGTCGAGCTTCACACGCTCGCATGCGGGATCACTGGATCTGTATGCCGGCTCTCGAGTCCTGGGGATCGCGGCCACGGTGTCCAAGTGGAACACGTGCCGTAGAGGCCTGTGTCACAGGAGGGCGCCTCGAGATGCCCGTAGCGCGGTCGATTCTTGAGCACGAATGGATCTTCGGAGCGTTTTTGCTTCTGATGTGGATACGCCTCACATCAGTCGATTCGCTCACCTCGGCCGATGCTGCCGTATTCGGGCTTCTTCTCATCGCGAACGCGGCGGTGGTCTTCGCCACGGCTTCACGCGACACATTTCTCGCGTGGCGACTCCGCTTAGCTTTTCATCCGCTTGCCATCGGCATCGTTTTCGTACAAATGCGCTCTGCCGTGCCGGCGGTCAACACGTGGCGAGCGGATGGCCTGCTGATGCGCCTTGATGAAGCGATTCTCGGTGCGACACCCAGTTTGATAGTGCAGCCGTTCGCAAACCTCATTCTTTCCGAGTTCTTCAGCCTCTGCTATTTGATCTTCTTTCCGTACCTGATCTCCAGTATCGTTATTCGTTTCTTCGGCTCGACCCTTCTGCTTCGTAAGTTCTGCGTGGGACTGTTCACCGTCTATGCAGTGGCATTCTTGGGTTACATGTTGGTGCCCGCGGTAGGTCCGCACCAGGCGATAGCAAACGCGTTTACCTTGCTACCGACCTGGAAGATAAGCGAACTGACTGGTGCGGTCGTCAGCGCAGGATCCAATGGGGTCGACGTCTTTCCTAGCCTTCATTGCGCGGTACCGTTGTTCCTCCTCGCCTTCGATTGGCGGCATCGTCGTCGACGCTTTTGGCTATACCTGCCATGGTGTATTGGAATATGGTGCTCAACGCTGTACCTTAGATATGACTACTTCGTCGATTTGGTTGCCGGGGCTGCACTCGCAGTTGTTGCGATCTACCTCGCACACCGCCACCCCTCTTGCAGTCAGTCAGAAAGCTCGCAAAGCGCAACAGCGCTCACGAACCAGTGAAGCGGCGCGGCGCGACTAGTGGTGATTCAACTTCCGTTACGCAGAATGGGCCCCTCAGCTCAGACTCGAGGACCGGCATCGATGACGCTCATCCAGCGCTTCGGTTCCGCGGCCAATCTCAACATTCATCTGCATTGCCTGGTCCTCGATAGTGTGTATCGCAGCAGCGCGGGCGAGCTGGGCTTTCATGAAGCGCGCGCTCCCAGGCTAGTGACTAAGTTGCTGTACGTTGGTAGGCGGTGGGAGATTCGAACTCCCGACCAACGGATTAAAAGTCCGCTGCTCTACCGGCTGAGCTAACCGCCCGGAAAAAAGAGCAGCATTTTAAGTATCCGCCCAGGGGGTGTCAAACCAAGATGCGACGCGAGAACTCGTGTAACTACCGGAACTTTGCCAGTCGCTGACGCGCTTTTTCGGCCGCCTCGCTCTGCGGAAAGCGCGCGACCAAATCTTCCAGAGTCTTGCGCGCATTCGCATTCTCGCCCAACGCCAGCTGCGCGCTCGACAAGTTCAGCAGTGCGTCGGATACCTTTGGGCTGTCGGGATAATTGTTGACCAGGGCCTGCTGTGCAGCGGCGGCCGCGCGGAAGTCGCGGAGATTGAACCAGGCATCGCCGATCCAGTATTGCGCATTGGGTGCCAGCGCATCACGCGGATAGCGCTTGACGAAAGCATCGAAGGCGGTAATGGCGCCTTGATAATCGCCGCTGCGATACGTGTTCAACGCAGCGTCGTAGGCGCGCCGTGCGGCGGCCGATTCGGTGCCAGACGACGCCGCGCCCGCGGGCGTCGGCTTCTGCACACTGGGCGTGCTCGGCACAGTAGGGGGCGTTGGTGCCGGGACCGCAGGCGCTGCGGTGCTGACCGGGGGCAAAGGAGCAGGCGCTGACGCAGGCGGACTGGCGGTGACCGATGGCGCACCGGGCGCCAGTGCTTCCAGCCGTTTCACGCGCGCATCCAGTTCGCTTAGATCACGGCCGCCATGTGACCCGGATGCTTCTTCGAGTCGCTTGATGCGCGCTTCCAGATCGCCGCTCGACTTGTCCGACTTCGCTGCACCTTCCGGCGCGGCCTCGAGGCGGCGCAATCGGGTGTCCAGATCGAGGTACATGTCGCGCTGGCGGCGCTGCGCGTTCTCGAGTCCATTGTTGATCACTTCGAGATCGCCGCGAATCCGATTCAGCTCCGCGTTGAGCGTCTCGATCTGATTCATCAACTCGATTACGCCACGATTCTGCGGTGTCGCGGGCGTCTGCGTCTGACCATGCGCGCCGGGTGCGAGCGCCGCCATCAGCGCAACAGCCGTGCATACGCCCCTGGAGCGCGATTTCATGAGCTTGATAAACCCTTCGCTTCCTTACTGCGCGTCGATGCCGACGTAGACGATATCGCTGCGCCGATTCTCCGCCCAGGCCTCTTCGTTGCTGCCAGTGGCCTTCGGCTTCTCTGCTCCGAAGCTGACCGTCTCGATCTGCTGAGCCGGTACGCCGAGCAGCGTCAACGCGCGCTTGACTGCGTCGGCGCGGCGTTGCCCCAGTGCCAGGTTGTACTCGCGGCTGCCGCGCTCGTCGCAATTGCCTTCGATCCGCACCCGCAAGTCCTTGTGGTCACGCAACAGTTTAGCGTGCGCTTCGACGATTGGCTGAAACTCTTCGCGGATGCTGTACATGTCGAAATCGTAATACACGCTGCGCTTACTTAGTGGGCTGGCTGGGTCCTTCAGCGCCGAAACTGGATCGGTGATCGCACCGCCCCCTACCCGTGCCTCGGGAAGAGGCCGAACAACGGGTTGCTCCGCCGCTTTAGCAGCGGCCTCCCTTGCGCGACGCTCGGCCTCGGCTTTGGCGCGCGCTTCGTTATCCGCGCGCGCTTTGGCCTCCTCGGCTGCTGCGGCCGCAGTCGCGGGCGCGCCCTTCTGATCGAACACGTCCTTTTGCTCGACGGTTGCCTTCTTTCCGCCCGTCGCACCACAACCGGCCATCAACAGGGCAACGCATACTCCGATGAAAAATCTCTTCATGCCAAACTCCTGAGTTCGAGTCGTTCGATAAGGCGTGGAGAAGGGAACAGACCAGGACGCGGATCTGCCCAAGACGAAGGCGAGGCGACGACGTGGGGCTGAACCGAGACCGACGTTGTGTCGGAAGGACGCCTGCACGCGAGCGCGACGGGATAGCGCACGGACTCAGCGATTCCCCACCAGTGGCCCCCAGGCCGGCTCGCGTACGTCTTGCGCCGATGCAGTGATCTTCTGCTTGATTCGGCCATCGCTCGAGACCGCAGCCAAGATACCGCGGCCCTTCACGATCGATGCATACAGCACGAGTCTTCCGTTCGGTGCGAAGGTCGGCGAGCCGTCGAACTGGCCGTCCGTCAACGCTTGCATCTGGCGCGAGGCGAAGTCCATGATCGCGAGGCTATATCGACCTTGGGCGCGTTGGATGAAGGCGAACGACTTACCGTCCGGGCTGTAGCGCGGCGTGACGTTATAGTTGCCTTCGAAGGTCACCCGTTCTGCCGCGCCGCCGCTCGTTCGCATCCGATAAATCTGTGGGCTGCCTCCCCGATCGGAGGTAAACAAGACTGTCTTGCCGTCGGGCGAGAAGCTCGGTTCGGTATCGATCGCATTGCTGTTGGTCAAGCGCACCAAGTCGTTGCCGTCGGGCCGCACGCTGTAGAGCTGCGACACGCCGTCTTTCGACAGCACCACCGCCAGCCGCTCGCCGTCCGGCGCCCAAGCCGGTGCGCTGTTGCTGCCTTCATAATTGGCGACGATCGTCCGGGTACCCTTCTGCAGGTCGTGCAGGAAAACAATCGCTTTGCGCTGCTCGAAGGACACATACGCGATCCGATTGCCCTCCGGCGACCATGCCGGCGAGATAACGGGTTCGCGATGCGCGAGAATGAACTGCGAGTTGAATCCGTCGGCGTCCGCCACGTGAAGCTCGAAGCGATTCGGATGACGCGCGACATAGGCGATCCGCGTACTGAACACGCCCGGCTCGCCGGTCAGTTTCTCGTAGATTTGATCGGCGATCTTGTGCGCCGTCGCTCGAATTTGTGCCGGCCCAACCGTGTAGGAGTAACCGAGTAACTGCGCTTCCTTGGTCGTGTCCATCAACCGGAAGCGGACGTCGATCTTGCCGTCGTTGCGCTCGCTCAAGCGCCCGATGACGAGCGTCTGGTTGCCCTGGTTCTTCCAGAATCGATAGTTGACTTCGCCCGGCTCGGTCGGCAAGGGACGCACGCTTCCGACTGCTTGCAGTTTGAATCGCCCGCTGCGCGCCAAGTCGGCGGCGATGACTTCGCTGAGGCGGTTTGACTGCGCCTCCTCGGCGCCGAAAGGAACGACGGTGATCGGGATCTGGTCTGCCCCGCCGCCGATGATTTCGATGGTGAGTTGGGCGGCTAGTTTTCCCGGGATAGACAGACCGAAGGCACCGACGGGGGCGGATAATGCCAACGCCTTGAGGACCCGGCGACGCTGTGCGCTGCCACGTAGGCTAAGATCAGGAGAGCGCGGATCAGGCTTGAGCAGAAAATTCATCGGCCAAAAGTATAACATCCGAGTGTGAAAAGTCGTGCATGCGCGGCGTGAAAATACTGCGCGAGCCGTGAATCAGTTCGGTCTGAACACCAAGTTGAGTTCGCGCAACTGCTGGAATAGTGCGGGATCACTCGGTACCGGCAGTGGCGAAGCCGCTCGCACCGCGCGCTCGACCGCAGCGTCATAGGCCGAAAAGCCGCTGCTCCGCCTGAGCTTGACGCTCAACACGTCGCCACCTGGGATGATGGTGATGGTGTATTCCGCTTGGGCATGGTCCGGTACGCCAGGTGGTAACACGACTTTGCTGCGCACCCGCTGTTGGATGCGCGCCTGCCAAGCCTGCAGCTCTTTCTCCCGCGCCGCGATCCGCTCGGCCTCTGCACGCCGGCGCGCTTCCGCCTCGGCGCGCTCGCGTGCGGCGGCCGCCAGTTTCTGCTGCTCCTCTATGATCGCCGCACGCCGCGCTTCTGCTTCGCGCTCCAGCCGCGCTTCTTGTTCCCGGCGCGCTTCCTCCTGCTTGCGTTCATCTTCTTTGCGCCTCGCTTCTTCCTGCTTGTGCGATTCTTCTTGGCGTGCTTGCTCTTCGCGCTTGCGCTTGTCCGTTTCTTTCTGCGCTTCTTCTTTCTGTCGCTTCTCTTCAGCCGCACGCTTTTGCTGTTCTTCTTGCCGCTGCAGCGCTTCCTTGCGCTTGGCCTCCTCCGCTTTCTTCTCCTTGAGCTTGTCCTCTTGCTGCTTGCGCTGTCGCTCCTTCAAGTCGATGTCGGCCTTCGCGATCTTAGGCTCGACACGCGCAGGAGGTGGTGGAGTTTGGCGCGCAAGTTTCGGCGGCTCGGGAAGTTTCGCCGGCGGTTCCACCCGCGGCTCGGGTTTGGGCGGTTGGGGCGGTGGCGGTTCCACCTTGAGCGGCTTGGGCCGCGGTGCGGGCAGATCGCTCCATAGCTCGGCCATCAGCGGATCCTGCACCTTGGGCCGCCAGCTGACGCCGAAATACAGAAAACAGAACAGCAGAATATGGACAGCGACCGCAAGCACTGCGGACGCGGCCAAGCCTGGCTCTCGTCCCGCTACGCGCATCGCCTCGTTAGCTCGACAATGGTCGAGTCAGTAAGCCGACGCGCGCCACGCCGTTGCTCTGGAGCATGTCCATCACTTGCACCACGTGCCGATACGCCACGTCGCGATCCGCCGAGATCACGACCGGCTGCGCCCGATTGCGTCCAAGAACTTTCTTGACCTCGTAGACCAGTGTGTCGTAGTCCACCGGCCGCTCTGCACTGCCCGTCTCGCGGTCTCGCAACAATATCCGACCGTCCTTGCGGATCATCACCTCGAGAGGCGCGGCTGGGGGCTGATTGGTTCGGCTCACCGACGGCAGTTCGATGAGACTCGTATTGATGAGCGGTGCAGTGACCATGAAGATCACCAGGAGCACGAGCATGACGTCGATGTAAGGCACCACGTTGATCTGGCTCATCAGCCGCGTCTTCTTGCGTAGCTCGCTCATGCTGATGACTCCGTGTCGTTAGCGGGCAATGCAGCGCTTGTCCTACGCTCAATGCGGCTCGATCCTTCAGGTTGCAACAAACTCTTCATGCGGCCACCTCCCTCATGTCGCGCCAAGTCCAAACACGATGAGTCGGTGGCGGGGCCGCATTCCGCTGGTCGATCCCCGCTTCGCGGGACCCCTCGCCCCACGCTTCATGCGGCCCCCTGCGCCGCCACGATTCCGACGCCGCCTTGGCGCTGCAGAATGTTGGAGAACTCTTCCATGAAGGTCTCGAATCGCGTCGACAGCCGATCGATCTCGCGCGCATAGTAGTTGAAGGCAACGACTGCGGGAATCGCGGCGAACAGACCGATCGCGGTGGCGATCAGCGCTTCTGCGATCCCCGGAGCGACTTGGCCCAGCGTAGCTTGCTGCACGTTCGCCAGACCGCGAAACGCGTTCATGATTCCCCATACGGTGCCGAGCAGACCCACGTAGGGGCTGACCGAGCCGACCGTGGCAAGAAATGACAGATGCGAGTCGAGGTAATCGATCTCGCGCTGGTAGGTGGCGCGCATCGCCCGACGCGTCCCGTCCATTACGACCGCGATCGACAGTCCCGTCTGCCGCCGCAGCTTCACGAACTCGCGGAAACCCGCCTCGAAAATGCGCTCCATGCTCCCCGGCGCACGCCGCCCCCCGACGATGGTCTGAAACAGCTGATTGAGATCCGGACCGCTCCAGAAGGTGCGCTCGAAGTCCTCCGACTTGCGCCGTGTGTTGCGCAGCACGAACGCTTTACGAAAGATGAACCACCACGAGATCAAGGATACGCCGAGCAACACCAGCATCACCAGCTTGACGAGCAAGCTGGCTTGGCCGATGAGCGTGACGAGCGAAAGATCGTGCGAGACGTTCACACTTGCTCCTTTGGTTGGTCCTCGTGCTCGAGGACGGTTGCCAAGCTCGCGTAGAGGCGCTGCGGCAACCGCAGCGGCTTGAACGAGCCGCACGATACGCACGCCACGTTGATCGAGGCACACACCAATTCTTCTTGCGATCGCAACACGTCCTGCCCGAGCGTGAACTGCGCGCGGCCGAGCCGCTCGACCTTGACGGTGACGTCGAGCAGATCGTCGAGGAGTGCCGGTCGCCGATAGCGCACGTTGGCCTCACGCACGATGAACAGCACGTCGTGTCGCTCGGCCATTTCGCGCAGGTCGAATCCCAGGTGGCGGAGCCACTCGGTGCGTGCGCGCTCCAAGAAACTTAGATAGTTCGCGTGAAAGACGACACCGCCGGCATCCGTATCCTGGTAGTAAACGCGCACTGGCAAGCTGAACGCGTAGGCCGTCACGGCGCAGGCCGACTCATCAGCTGGTCGCGTCCCACAAGTCCCCGCTGCTCGTCGTCGTGGGCGCCGCGAGGCCGAAGTGACGGTACGCGAGCAAGGTGGCAAGCCGGCCGCGCGGGGTGCGCTGCAGATACCCTTGCTGGATCAGATAAGGCTCCAACACGTCCTCGATCGTGTCCCGCTCTTCGCCGATTGCAGCGGCGAGATTGTCCACGCCAACCGGCCCGCCGCTGAATTTCTGCAGCACGGCCAAGAGCAGTTTTCGATCCATGATGTCCAAGCCCACGGGATCGACATCGAGCATACGCAGCGCTTCGTCCGCGATCGGGCACGTCACCACACCTTCGCCTCGCACCTGTGCATAGTCGCGCACGCGCCGCAGCAGACGATTCGCGATGCGAGGCGTCCCGCGCGATCGAGAAGCGATTTCGAGCGCACCGTCCGCATGGACCTCGACAGCGAGCAGGCGCGCGGAACGCTCGACGATGCGAGCGAGCTCCTGCGCCGTGTAGAACTCGAGCCGAGACACGATGCCGAAGCGATCGCGCAGCGGATTGGTCAGCATGCCTGCGCGTGTGGTAGCTCCAACCAAGGTGAAGGGCGGCAGATCCAACTTGACCGAGCGCGCGGCCGGGCCTTCGCCGATCATGATGTCGATTTGGAAGTCTTCGAGCGCGGGATAGAGGATCTCCTCGACCACCGGCGATAAGCGGTGAATTTCGTCGATGAACAAGACGTCGTTGGGCTCGAGGTTGGTCAGCAGTGCGGCAAGATCACCTGGGCGTTCCAGTACGGGCCCCGAGGTCTGCCGCAGGTTGACGCCCATCTCGCGCGACACGATGTGCGCCAACGTCGTCTTGCCGAGACCTGGCGGGCCGAACAGCAGCACGTGATCGAGCGGCTCCTTGCGCCGCCGCGCCGCCTCGATGAAGATCGACAGCTGCCCGCGTATCTTCTCCTGACCCACGTATTCGGCGAGCTGCTTGGGGCGCAGCGCCCGCTCCAGCGCCTCTTCCTGCCGAGAAGCCGGTTGTGGAGCAATCAGGCGATCGGTCTCGATCATCCGCGCGGTGCACAGCGTAGACCGCGGTGCGCTGGACGATTTGCGACCGTCATGATTGAGCCGATCGCGCCTGCCGGTAAGCGTCGACCGCCGCCTGGACCTCGGCCGAGGAGGTATCGATATGCGCGGGCAGCTGCGATGCCATTTGATAGAGACGCCGGCTCACCAGACCGCTCACCTTCAGGACTGCGTTGACGAAGTATTTCTTGCCGACCGGAGAAAAGGCGAACTGAGTGCCTTCCGGGTTCTCGTTGTGGTTGAAGCGCATCGCATCGTCCTCCGCGTTGTAGAGGTCCTGCATACGCTTGCGGTCCGCCTCGGTGCCTTGGAGATGCTCCTGGATCTTGCCGGCCATGCTGAGCGAGGCCATGACGTGAAATGCCACGGTGTGATCGACGATCATCGCCTGCTTGCGGCCGACCTCCGAGGAGAAATGCGCCAGCAACATATCGAGCTCGGGCTCGCTGAACTCGGCTTGGTTCATCTGGGACCACGCTTCCGACAACCACTCCAAGCTGGAAAAGTCCTTGTTCACTTCGCGCATCAGCTTGATCACGATGGCGGCTTCGGCTTGCTTCCAGTATGGGTTACTCGGATTCCAGTCGCGGCCGAGATTCTGTGCACGCCCAATCTTGCTCAAGACGTCTCGGGCAGCCAGGATGGCCTCCTGCTTGAGGTAATAGTCACCGATGGCCACGGTGGTCTTGAGATCATGCTGATTGACGAGCCGCTCGCTCTTTTCCAAGCTGGCAGCGAGAGTCCACTGGTTAGGCGCCGCCGCCCAGACGAGCAAGAGCAGCAGAATCATGCGCAGTGTGATCATCGGTTCGATTGTCCTATTTCGCGTCGGTGCTGCGCCGATCGCGCTCGGAATGCCGCGGCACCGCTGGGCGCTCGAAGAATCCGCTCATTGAAGTGCGCGGCATCATAACACTCGGGAGAGCAGTCGCAAGGCCTGACGAATGGTCTCCGCCATCGTCAGTTCGGGGCCGAGCTTGTTCAGAGCAGCACTCACTTCCTTTTCGCTGTAGCCCAGTGCGAGCAGTGCGCTCAACGCGTCGTCGCGCGCCGATGGACCGGCCTCGGCGCTCGCGCTCGCCGCTTCGGGCACCAGCTTTCCCTTCATCTCCAAAAGCAAGCGCTCGGCAGTCTTGCGCCCGATGCCCGGCACTCTGATCAGCCGGGCGCTGTCTTGTGCCGCAACGGTCTGGCTCAACTCCTCCACGGTCATGCCCGATAGCACGGCGAGCGCAGTGCGCGCACCGATTCCACTGATGCGCACGAGCTGCCGGAAAGCATGACGCTCGCCATCGGTGGCGAAGCCGAACAGCAACTGCGCGTCCTCGCGCACGATGAAATGGGTATACAGCATCGTGCGACTGCCGGTCGCCGGAAGCTGATAGAACGTGCTCATCGGCACATCCAACTCATAGGCCAATCCCTGCACATCGATGAGGACTTGCGGGGGGTGCTTCTCCAGCAAAATGCCGCTGATTCGACCGATCAATGCCGATGCCCTCGTAATGACTTCATGTCAAGCGTCCGCCGCGCATGCGGTAGCCGGCAGTGGGCACAGCACCCAAGCCCTGACCTCCATGTGCATGACATATGGCACATGCCAGCGCATCGGCGCTATCGGCTAAGGGATCGCCGGGCAATCCAAGCAGCCGCCTCACCATCGCTTGCACTTGCTCTTTGGCAGCGTGGCCGTTTCCGACCACCGCTTGTTTGACTTGAAGCGCGGTGTACTCGGCGACCGGCAATCCGCGCGAGACCGCGGCGCAGATCGCGGCACCACGAGCCTGGCCCAACAACAAGGTCGACTGCGGGTTGACGTTGACAAACACTTTCTCGACTGCCACTTGAGTCGGCCGGTGCTCCTGAATCACCTCGCAGAGGCTATCGAGGATCGCTTTGAGGCGATACGGAAGCTCGGCGTCTGGTGTGCGGATCACGCCGCTGGAAACGTAGATCAAGCGCTGCCCGATCCGGTCGAGCAGACCAAAACCGGTCACCCGCAGGCCGGGATCGATGCCGAGAATCCTGACCGCGGATTCGCTCAACGTGCGGCCGCCTCACTGGGCCTGACCGTCATCCGGTCTGTTCCTCGATGACCGCAGTGGTGTGCACCTCCTGGACATCGTCGAGCGACTCCAGCGCGTCTAACAGCTTCTGCATGCGCGCGGCATCCTCGCCGGCAAGCACGCTCTCCGTCGTCGCCTTCATGGTGACTTCGGCGACCTCGTGCTTGAGACCGGCCTTCTCCAGTGCAGCCTTCACGGCAAGAAAGTCGGACGGGGAGGTAATGACTTCGATGCTGCCATCGTCGTTGACGACGACATCCTCGGCGCCCGCCTCGATCGCCACCTCCATCACCTTATCCTCGCTGGTCCCCGGCGCCAGCACGAGTTGGCCGCAGTGCTTGAACAGGAACGACACCGATCCTTCGCTGCCTAGATTGCCGCCGTACTTGCTGAAGGCGTGACGCACGTCGGCGACGGTGCGCGTGCGATTGTCGGTCAGACAATCGACCAGCACAGCAGCACCGCCGACCCCGTAGCCTTCGTAACGGATCTCCTCGTAGTCGACGCCTTCCAGCTCGCCGCTGCCGCGTTTGATCGCGCGCTCAATATTGTCTTTCGGCATGTTGGCTTCATAAGCCTTTTCCACTGCCAGGCGAAGCCTGGGGTTCATGCCGGGATCGGCCCCTCCAAGCTTGGCCGCAACCGTAATTTCCTTGATCAATCGGGTGAAGACCTTTCCGCGCTTCGCATCTTGGGCGGCCTTCTTATGCTTGATGTTGGCCCACTTGCTGTGACCTGCCATAACCACCTTCTTGCGCGCCAGATGGCGTGCCGAATCCTTGCGTTTTCAACCCAAAGCTGGACGTGATCGCAGCGGCATTGCCGTGCTTGGCCGATCGACACACATCGCTGGATATAATTAGAAAGTATACCGTCCTCTGGGAGTACATCGATGCCTGCCCCGCTGCCGATCGCCAAAGCAAAGGACGAAATCTGCCTGCTGCCCGCATTGGCCAATCGACACGGCTTGATCACTGGTGCCACCGGAACCGGCAAAACCGTGACCTTGCAGCGGCTCGCCGAACAATTCAGCCGCACCGGCGTGCCGGTGTTCTTGGCGGACGTCAAAGGCGATCTGTCGGGGTTGAGCCAAGCCGGAGAAGCGACCGCCAAGCTGAAGGAGCGACTCGACGCACATCAACTACCGGCGCCGGCGTTCGCCGCATGCCCGGTTGCATTTTGGGACGTGTTCGGCGAGCAAGGCCATCCGGTGCGCGCCACCATCTCGGATCTGGGTCCACTGCTGCTCGGGCGGATGCTCAACTTGAACGAGACGCAGACCGGCGTCTTGACGCTGGTGTTCAAGATCGCCGACGACAACGGATTGCTGCTGCTCGATCTCAAGGATCTGCGCGCGATGTGCCAGTTCGTCGGTGACAACGCCAAGACCTTCACCACCGACTACGGGAACATCTCCGCCGCCAGCGTCGGCGCCATCCAGCGCGGTTTACTGCAGCTCGAAGAGCAAGGCGGCGACAAGTTCTTCGGCGAACCGGCGCTCGACATCGACGACCTCATGCAAACCGATGCGAACGGTCAGGGCATGGTCAACATCCTCGCCGCCGACAAACTGTTGCAACAGCCGAAGATCTACGCGACGCTGCTGCTGTGGCTGTTGTCCGAGCTGTTCGAACGTCTGCCCGAAGTCGGCGACCCGGACAAGCCGAAGGTGGTCTTCTTCTTCGACGAGGCACACCTGTTGTTCGCCGACGCCCCGAGCGCGCTGCTGGAGAAGATCGAACAGGTTGTGCGACTCATCCGATCGAAGGGTGTGGGGGTTTACTTCATCACGCAGAACCCGCTCGACGTTCCGGAAACCATCCTCGGACAACTCGGCAATCGAGTCCAGCATGCTCTGCGCGCCTACACGCCGCGCGATCAGAAAGCGGTCAAGACCGCCGCCACGACGCTGCGCGCGAATCCGGCCATCGACACCGAGAAAGCCATTACGGAGCTGGCGGTGGGCGAAGCGCTGGTTTCGCTGTTGGACGAGAAAGGCCGCCCCTCCGTGGTCGAACGCGCCTGGATTCTCCCGCCCGGATCGAGGATCGGTCCCGCCACAGCTGCAGAGCGGCAGAGCGTAATCAAGGGGTCCGCGCTCTACGGGCGTTACGAAGCGACCGAGGATCGCGAATCCGCTTATGAGAAGCTCAAGGCACGGGCGACCAGCGGAGAAGCGGCGGCGCCGGGTGCCGCGCCCGCAGCCAAGAGCGAAGGCGGCGGGCTATTGGATATGTTGGGCGGACTGATTACCGGCTCGACCGGTCCCCGCGGCGGCCACCGAGAAGGCGTACTGGAAGCCGCCGCCAAGAGCGCGGCGCGCTCGGTGGGTTCTCAAGTCGGCCGCGAGATCATGCGCGGGGTGTTGGGCAGCTTGATGGGCGGCGGCAAGAAGCGATAAGCAGCGTTCTCAACGCGCGCTAACGAGCGCAATGCGGTTATCATTCGCGGCGGCGACGCGCTGCCTCGGCATCGCGTCCATCGAAAACCCGCTGAGATTGACTATGACGCTCAACTATCCTGCCGCGCTCGGACTCACCTGTCTCGTATTGGCTGCCTGCGCCGGAGGTGGTGGAGGCGGTGGCGGCAGCAGCCCGCCACCGACCTATACGCCGCTTACCGGCAACACGACCGCACTGCTCGGCCAGTCGTCGAACTATGACGTGGATCTGTTGACAGGGCAATTGACCAGCCGGTCCGGAACGGTGCAAGGCAACGCGACGCTCACCGCGGCCGGGGTGCCGGTGAGCGGAACCCTCAATGTCTCGACGACGAGCGTGTCATTCACCGATACCTTTTCTTTCTCTGGGGTGACGCCGGGAACCGTTAACGGTGCGACGACCGGCACTGCCACCGCTCAGCTGTACACGCAGACCAAGACAGCGACCGACAGCTCGCAGCGCCAGCTCACGATCCTGGATCCCGCCAGCGTCGGGTTGAGCTATTCGAGCTTCGGTCAATGGGCGTATGCGCCACCGAGCGCAACGTCGTTCAGCGGTGGCAACTTCGTCATGGGATTCCCCACCCGCGCGGGCGATCTGCCCAACGATACGACGGCCACCTACCAAGGCATCATGATCGGAACCTACGCCAACGGCGCGAACATCTACAGCGTCGGTGCGACCGCCAACGCCACGGCTAACTTCGGCCATGGCGCCGGCAGCATTGTGTTGACCACGACCGGCACCCAAATCACACCGCTCTTCGGCGTACCCACTCCCGCTGCGCGGTCCGACCTCAATTTGTCCGGCACACTGACCTACGCGGCGACGAACAATCTGTCGGGCACGCTTAGCACTGGCAGCGGCATGACCGGCTTGAGCGCGGCCCGCTTCTTCGGGCCGGCAGCGGTCGAACTGGGCGGAACGCTGTTCGTCAACAAGACCGGCGAGCAGATGTCGGGTGGTTACGTGCTGAGAAAGCAGTAGAGCGCCACTGCATCTCCCGATCCTTTCCTCATCTCTGGGTACAGGGCGAGCCGAACGCGCGTCTCTTTACTCCTTACTCCGCGAGAACCTTACCTAGCCTTGCGAGACTGTCGCCCGCCTGTCTATTCTCCGGCAAATACCGTCAAAGCTTACACTTTGTTAGGTTAGAGCTAGACGGTCCACGTGCCTTGATGGCAGCATCGGTCGAGTACCAGCTGCCGCTGCACGCGGCAACGACCAACCGACTGTCTCGAGCGAGGAACATGAACGGCGTCGCCACGCCACCGATCGGCGCGATCGATGTGATGCGTCTCCCCTGCATGCCCTTGGTATTGTCCAGTGCCATTCGGCATGCCAACGATGGCAGTGCGCTCGGCGCGCTGGTCACGACGGTTGCCTCCGACCCCGTGCTCGCTGCTCGAGTCGTCGCCGCGACAGGACTGAGAGGTGCGCAGGACAGCAGCCTTTCCCTCGTGCGCCACATGCGACGGCTGGGCAGCGGCCTGATCCAATCGATCCTCTCGCGTGCGGCAAGCGATCGGCTGCGCAGCACCACGCCACTTCCCACGGCCCCCAACGCGGTGGCGCTATGGGCGCATTCCCTGCACTGCGCCCAGATCGCCAAGGCGCTCGCCCAGGCGTCTGGCTATACCCATCCCGAAGAAGCCTACTTGGCGGGCCTGTTCCACGACATCGGCATGCTCGCCCTCGCCGCGGACCTTCCGCATACCTACGCCGCCACCTTTGCTAGAGCCAGCCTGGAGGCCGAGCTGGTAACGGTCGAGCTCGACCAACTCGACACCACGCACGCCGAAGTAGGCGCCGCTCTGATGACGCGCTTGGACGTGCCGAGCCATCTGTGCGACGCGATCCTATTGCAGCACGCGCCATACGATGACTTGGTCGGTACGCACAAGCTGGTGCGGCTGCTCTGGGTCGCCGAGACTTGCGCGGGAGGCGGTGCGCCGCAGGTCGACCTCGAAAGGCTGGGACGATTGATCGGTCTGACGGAAGGCGCACTGGCTCGAGCGCTCGCGCTCGGCAACACCGCGTTCCAACGCCGAACGCTGGAGCTCAACCCGCCAGCCCTTCCCGATTCGGCAATGTGGCCGACGCCGGCGCTGCTCCACCGTGCAGCCTCCCCGCCAACCAGCAGCGAACCTACGCCGAGCGCTTGGCAAAGTGCACTGGACAGCGATCTGCTCGGTGCTGTCACGCAGAGCGCCTCGTTGCATCAAGTTCCGCAGCTGCTGAGCGATGCCGAAGATGCCGCGCAGATTCTTTCGCGTATCTGCAGTATCACCTCCGCGCTGTCTGGCCTCGACCGCTATCTTGCCTTCATGCATGACCCTGCGCGGGCGATGCTGATCGGTTGGCGCATTGAATCGGACCGTCTCTCCCCGACCCAACTCGAAGTTCCGCTCTGGGCCGTATCGAGCCTGCTCGTGAAAGCTGCGGTGGAAAGGCGCATGTTGGAAATCCGACCGAGCCGCGGAAAGCTCACGCTTCGGGGCGTCGATCTTCAGATCGGACGCATGCTCGAGGCCGAAGCTCTTGTCCTGATTCCCATGCTCGCCGGCAGCGCCATGCTGGGCGTTTTGGTGTTCGGCCTGGACCATGATCGCGCAGCGCGCATGGCAACCGACGCGGATCTGCTCGCTCGCCTGACCGCCGTTGCGGGCCGTGTCCTCGCCGACCGAAAGATCAGCACGGCGCGGCGACAGGCCAAGGAGGGCGAGATGAGCGATCGCTTGCGCGAGGCGGCCCGCCGCCTCGTGCACGAAGCGCGCAACCCCCTTACGGTCATGAAGACGCAGCTGGAATTGCTCGGCGAGCGGGCACGCAGCGGTCAGGCAATCGACCGCGACGTCCAGGTGTTACGTGAGGAGATCGATCGCGTGACCGAGATCGTCGGCAAGATCGGCACGGCGGAGCTGGGAATCGATACATCGCCTGCGCCGATCGACATCAATGCCCTCGTGCGCGAGATGATGGGCATCTACAAGGAGGCCTTGTTCACCACCCGGGCGGTCGAAGTCGAGCTGGCACTCGATCGGCGGATTCCCCAGGCGCTGGCAGATCGTAGCGCCCTCAAACAAGTGTTGCTCAACTTGTGGATGAACGCGTCCGAGGCGATGCCCAGCGGTGGCTGCTTGAGCGTGCGTACGATCGATCGCGTCAATTGGGAGGGCAAGTTAATGGTCGAGCTATCCGTTTCCGACACCGGACGCGGAATGCCAGCCGAGATCATGGACAACCTCTTCTCGCGACGTCTCGCTACAATGGGATCGAGTGATCGAGGGTTTGGTTTGAGCAACACGCTGACCTTGATCAAGCAGCTGAACGGGCACTTGCTCTGCCGCAGCGAGCCCGAGCTGGGAACCACATTCACCCTTCTGCTTCCGCGCGTCACCGAAGCGCGTGAGAAGGCCAACTAAGCATCGAGGAGCCGTAGCGCGTGCAAATCTCGGATTTCGGTCCCTGTCTGTATCCCCCCGCTCCACTCGTTGTCCCTCCGCCGTCCTGCATTCTCCTCGTCGATGACGACGTGCGCGTGCGCGAAGCAGTGGGCGAGCTGATCGCGCTGCCGGGCCGCGAGATCCTTACCTGCGGCAGCGGCGAAGAAGCGCTCGCCTTGCTCAAGCGGGAACCGATCGATCTTGCGCTGCTCGATATCCGCTTGCCCGATATGACGGGGATGGACGTCATGGATCGCATCCAGCGTGACGGTCTGAACGTTCCCGTTATCGTGGTAAGCGCCGACGATCAGGTCGATTCCGCCATCGCGGCGCTGCGCTACGGCGCGTACGAGTACGTTCGTAAACCGTTCGAACCGGCAGCACTTCGCCGCACCGTCGACCACGCGCTCGAGCAAGTGCGTCTGCAACGCGAAAACGCGGGAATGCGCACCCGACTGGAGCAGTCCGAACGCCTTCACCGCTATCTGATCGAGCAGTCGCCGGACTTGATCTATACCTTGGACCGGGCCGGCAACTTCACTTTCGTCAACGACCGCTTCAACCGCCTGCTGGGCTTCAAGCGAGAGGAACTGCTCGGTTCGCACTATGCGTCGATTGTTCATCCAGAGGACCTCAAGCGCGCAGAATATGCGTTCAACGAACGGCGCACGGGCAAACGCGCATCCAATAACATCGAGCTACGCGTTCGACGTAAGAACGCCGACGCGAACTGCACCGTCGTGTTGAGCGCGGTCGGCATGTACACCACCCCGAGCCAGGGTGCTGACACGCCGAGCTTTATCGGAACCTACGGTGTCGCGCGCGACATTTCGGATCGAAAGCGCGCCGAAGAGTTGGTGAGCTATCACGCTTACTACGATTTGCTCACCGGTCTGCCGAACCGCACGCTGTTCCGAGATCGCCTCCGGCAAGCTATCGCTTACGCCCGCCGGCACCGAACCCGGCTCGCCGTAATGTTCATCGACCTCGACCGGTTCAAGCTCATCAACGACACCTATGGTCATGTGCGCGGCGATTTGTTCCTGCAACAGGTTGCAGGCCGGCTGCGCCGCCAGCTGCGCAGCAGCGACACGCTGTGCCGACTCGGGGGCGACGAGTTCACCGTGTTGGTGCCGGAGTTGCGCCACGGCGAGGATGCGGCTGTCAAGGCCCAGCAATTTCTCGATGCATTGCGCCGCCCCTTTACGATAGAAGGCGAGGAATTCAGCACGAGCGCAAGCATCGGCTTGGCGGTCTTCCCAGAACATGGCGCCAACGAGGACGAGTTGATCCGCAACGCCGATCTCGCTATGTATGAGATCAAACGACGCGGAAAGGACGGCGTAGGCGTGTTCGCACGGGAGATGAGCAGCATCTACACCGAGAAGATCAACCTCGAGGCGGACCTACGTCGCAGCCTGCAACGCCAGGAGTTGCAAGTGCATTTCCAGCCCATTCACGAAGTGAGCAAGGGTGTTGTGGAGTGCGCCGAGGCGCTGGTACGGTGGGATCACCCCACCTTGGGATCGTTGGACCCGTCTCGCTTCATCTATATCGCGGAAGAGACCGGCTTGATCTCGCCGCTAAGCGACTGGGTGCTGGACTGTGCATGCATTCAATTGCGCGAATGGCGGCAGGACGGCTTCACCACCATGCGAGTGGCGGTCAATGTGTCGCCGCGCGACTTCGAGCGAGGAGATTTCGCCGAACGGGTCGTTCAGGCACTCGCGCGGCATCGCGTGCCGGCGAGCGGCTTGGAGCTCGAGATCACCGAGAACGTACTGATCGAGGACATCGATGCCGCGGTCGACAAGATCCGGCAGCTACGCAAACAGGGGGTGCGCATCTCGATCGATGACTTCGGTACGCGCTATTCGTCGCTGGGCTACCTGCAGCGGCTGCCGGTCAATACGATCAAGATCGATCAGGTCTTCATCCGGGAGCTGGGCGAGGTGCCCGCTCACACGCCGATCGTGCACGCCATCGTTGGCATCGCGAAGGGATTGGGACTCCACTTGATCGCCGAGGGCGTGGAACGGCCGGCACACCGCGATGCCTTACGCCAGCTGGGCTGCCACAGCATGCAAGGCTTTTTATTCAGCCCTGCCCTACCCGGCTCGGAAGCGAGCCGCTATCTGCAGCGGATGCGCGAAGGAAGCGCGTTACAATAGCCCGCCGGTCAGACGTTGAATCTAAAGTGCACGACGTCTCCGTCGCGCACGACATACTCCTTGCCTTCCAGCCGCATCTTGCCGGCCTCCTTGGCAGCCTGCTCGCCCTTCAACGCGACGTAGTCATCGAACGCGATCACCTCCGCACGAATGAAGCCTTTCTCGAAATCGGTGTGGATTGCGCCCGCCGCTCGGGGTGCCGTATCGCCCTTGTGGATGGTCCAAGCGCGTACCTCCTTGGGGCCGGCGGTGAAGTAAGTCAGCAGCCCAAGCAGATCGTAGGCTGCCCGGATGAGACGGTCGAGCCCGGGCTCTTCCAGGCCGAGATCGGCGAGAAACACTTTCTTGTGCTCGTCGGAAAGATCCGCAATCTGCGCTTCGATCGATGCACAGATGGCGACCACCGGAGCACCTTCCTTGGCAGCCTGTGCACGTACGCGATCGAGCAGCGGATTGTTCTCGAAACCATGCTCGTCGACGTTGGCGACATACATGGTCGGTTTCATCGTCAGCAGGAACAGCGGACGCAAAACCTCTTTTTCTTCTTCGTACAGCGGAACCGAGCGCGCCGGCTGTGCTTCGTTCAGTGTGACTTGGACTTTCTCCAGTACCGCGACGAGCCGCTGCGCGCTTTTGTCTCCTCCGGCCTTGGCGACCTTGCTGTACTTCGCCAATTGCTTCTCGACGGTTGCAAGATCGGCCAGCGCCAGCTCGGTGTTGATCGTCTCGATATCGGAAATGGGGTCGACCTTGCCGGCGACATGCACGACGTTAGGATCCTCGAAGCAGCGTACGACATGCGCGATCGCGTCGGTCTCGCGAATGTTGGCAAGAAACTGGTTGCCCAAACCTTCGCCCTTCGATGCCCCTGCGACCAAGCCGGCGATGTCGACAAACTCCACAATGGCGGGAACCGCTTTTTGAGGCTTGACGATCCGGCGCAACTGCTCGAGGCGGGGGTCGGGGACTTCAACGATGCCGACGTTGGGCTCGATGGTACAAAAGGGGTAGTTCTCGGCCGCGATGCTCGCCTTCGTCAAGGCGTTGAACAGCGTCGATTTGCCAACGTTCGGCAGCCCGACAATTCCGCATTTCATGATCGTGTTTCCGATGTGGCAATACTGTTCGATGTCGCGGGTCACGCGGGGGCCTACGCCTGCGCACACTCCAGGTTTCCCAGCGCCCGCGGTTTACGGCGACGCCTGCGTGTGGAGACGATGCATCGCCTTTTCCATTTCGCCGGAGGCGATCAACGGCCAGACTTCGAGCGCGCGTTCGATCGCGGCGGAAATCAGCGGCGTTTCCGCTGCAAGGGGAGGATGCAGGACGAATTCCATCACCCGCGCGCGCTCGCCTGGATGGCCAATACCGATGCGCAGTCGCCAAAACTCGGGGCCCAGGTGACGGGCGATGTCCTTTAGGCCGTTATGCCCTGCGGTCCCGCCGCCCTTCTTCAGCCGTGCGACACCCGGCAGTAGATCGAGTTCGTCGTGCACCACCAAGATCTCATCCACCTCGATCTTGTAGAATCTGGCCATTGCCGCCACCGCGCGCCCGCTCAGATTCATGAATGTCTGAGGAAGCAGCAACCAGCAATCGTGTCCCCCGCCCGTGATACGTCCAACGCGCCCGTGAAAGCGTGGCTCGTTCTTGAAACGCACCCGGTGCACGTGTGCGAGATTTTCGACCCACCAGAATCCGGCGTTATGCCGCGTCGCCTCGTACTCGGCTCCCGGGTTACCCAGCCCTACGACCAATCGCATGCTGCCGCCTGAAAACGACGAAGCCCGCGCCGGCGGGCCTCGTTGAACTGGAGCAGAAAGAGGTTAACGCTATTTCTTCTCTTCCTT
>Ga0070741_10006073_pt1 | contig 26221 bp, 25 predicted proteins | sample Coa_R1_4_FD_66440 | JGI IMG/M metagenome (GOLD analysis project Ga0070741, IMG submission 66440) | Surface soil microbial communities from Centralia Pennsylvania, which are recovering from an underground coalmine fire - Coalmine... | ecosystem: Environmental > Terrestrial > Soil > Unclassified ... | reverse complement strand
CTTGAGCCAAGAGGAGGCCGTCGGCCTCGTCGTCAACGGCTTTGTCAAGGACGTGCTGCAGCAGCTGCCGATGGAGTTCGCCGTCGAAGCGCAGAAGCTCATCTCGATCTCGCTCGAGGGATCGGTCGGCTAATGGTCGTCCTCACGGGCCCTGCCGGTCGCGGCTCGCAGCGGAGGACGCCTTTTTCAAGGATCAAGACGAATGGCGTTACTTGAAGTCAGAGATTTGCATGTCCGGGTCGAGGAGCGCGAAATCCTTCACGGGCTCGACCTCACCGTCGATCCGGGCGAGGTGCATGCGATCATGGGGCCGAACGGCTCCGGAAAATCCACGCTCTCTCATGTCATTGCCGGCAAGCCCGGTTATGAGGTCACGGAGGGCCAGATTCTGTTCAGGGGCGAGGACCTGCTCGCGATGGAGCCGGATGAGCGCGCCGCCAAGGGCGTGTTCCTGGCCTTTCAATATCCGGTGGAAATCCCCGGTGTCGCCACCATGAACTTCCTGCGGACGGCACTGAATGCGCAGCGCAAGGCGCGTGGCGAGGAAGAACTCGACACTCCGAGCTTCCTCAAGACGGTGCGCGAGGTCGCAAAGTCGCTCAACATCCCGCAGGACATGCTCCGCCGCGGCGTCAATGTCGGCTTCTCCGGCGGCGAAAAGAAGCGCAACGAAGTGCTGCAGATGGCGCTGTTCCAGCCGAGCCTGTGCATCCTCGACGAGATGGATTCCGGCCTCGACATCGACGCGCTTCGCATCGCCGCCGACGGCGTCAATGCGCTGCGCTCGCCTGACCGTGCGATGGTCGTGATCACTCACTATCAGCGGCTGCTGAACTACATCGTGCCGGATTTCGTGCACGTCATGTCGAAGGGGCGGGTCGTGAAGAGCGGCGACAAGGAGCTGGCGCTGGAGCTGGAGGCTTCCGGCTACGCCCAGTTCGAGGACGCGGCCTGAAGGATGTTCCGATGAACCTGGTTCTGGCAAAAACCGATACCCAACGCGCGGCGGACACGACCTTCACCGCCGCGCGGGGGCGGCTGCCCGGCGCCGGCGCTGTTGCAGACGCCCGCGCCAAGGCGTTTGACGCCTATCAGCGCACGGGCCTGCCGCACCGGCGGATCGAGGAATGGAAATACACCGACCTGCGCGCACTGGTGCGTGACGTGCTGCCGTTGGCCGCCGGGCCCGACGCGGCAGCGCTTGCGCGCGCCAAGACCGCGCTGGCGCAGCACGGGGCCGAAGCTGCCGCAAAGCTCGTTATGGTCGACGGCGCTTTTGCTCCCGAGCTGTCCGACCTTGCCGCGCTTGGTGACGGCGTCAGCGCAAAGACGCTGCGTGAGGTGCTGGAGAACGGTGCCGATCGGGCAGCCAGCGATCTCCTGCTGACATCGGCAACCGATCCGATGCTGTCGCTGAATGCCGCGATGGTGACCGACGGCGTGATTGTGGCGATTGCCGACGGCAAGTCACTGGACCGTCCGATCCAGATCGTCCATGTCGCAACATCATCGACAGCCGCGGCGTATACGCGCTCGCATGTGAAGCTTGGCAAAGGATCGCGTGCGACGCTGGTGGAGAGCTTTGTCGCGGCCGAGGGCGCGACCGCCTACCAGGTCAATGATGCCGTGATCCTGTGGATCGGCGATGGCGCCGAGCTGTCGCATGTGCGGCTGATGACCGACGCGCCGGACAGCGTAAATATCTCGTCAGCAATCATCACAGCGGGCGCGAAGGCGAAGCTGAACTTCTTCAACATGACCGGCGGCGGCCTCGTCAGCCGCTACCAGGGTTTTGTCACGCTCGCCGGCGAGGGTACCGATCTCTCCGTCAACGGCATCAACCTGCTCAACGACAAGCAGCACGGCGACACCACGCTGGTGGTCGACCATGCCGTGCCGCATTGCACGAGCCGTGAGAATTTCCGCGCCGTGGTCGACGACCGCGGCCATTCGGTGTTCCAGGGCCGCATCATCGTCCGTCCCGGCGCGCAGAAGACCGACGGCAAGATGATGACGCGGGCGCTTTTGTTGTCCGACGAGGCTGAGGCCGACAACAAGCCGGAGCTCGAGATCTTTGCCGATGACGTCACCTGCGGCCACGGCGCAACGTCAGGCGCGCTCGACGACAGCCTGCTGTTCTATTTGCAAGCGCGCGGCCTGCCGGAGAAGGAAGCGCAGGCGCTGCTGATCCAGGCTTTCCTGGGCGAAGCGATCGAGCAGATCGGCGACGACAATTTGCGTGATTTCGTGTCGGCGCAAGCCGAGCACTGGCTGAAGGCGCGGCGATGAGCACGCATCCCGCAGTTCTCAACGGCACCTACGACGTAGCGCGCCTGCGCGAGGATTTTCCGGCGTTGGCCATGCAGGTCTATGGCAAGCCGCTGGTCTATCTCGACAACGCGGCGTCCGCGCAAAAGCCGAAGGCGGTGCTCGACCGCATCATGCTGGCCTATACCAGCGAGTACGCCAATGTGCATCGCGGCCTGCACTACCTCGCCAATGCCGCGACCGAAGCCTATGAGGGTGCCCGCACCAAGGTGGCGCAATTCCTCAACGCCCGTCGCAGCGAGGAGATCATCTTCACCCGCAACGTCACCGAGGCGATCAACCTGGTGGCGTACTCCTATGGCGAGCCAAACATCGGCGAGGGCGACGAGATCGTGCTCTCGATCATGGAGCACCATTCCAACATCGTGCCCTGGCATTTCCTCAGGGAGCGTCATGGCGCCGTGATCAAATGGGCGCCTGTCGACGACGACGGCAATTTCCTGATCGAGGAGTTCGAGAAGCTCCTCACCCCCCGCACCAAGCTCGTTGCGATCACCCAGATGTCGAATGCGCTCGGCACTGCCGTGCCTGTCAAGGACGTGGTGCGGCTGGCCCATGCGCGCGGCATCAAGGTGCTGGTCGACGGCGCACAGGGCGCGGTGCATCTGCCGGTCGACGTGCAGGACATTGATTGCGACTTCTACGCCTTCACTGGCCACAAGCTCTACGGACCGACCGGGATCGGCGTTCTCTATGCCAAGCACGATCTGCTCGAGGCGATGCGGCCCTTCAACGGCGGCGGCGAGATGATCCGCGAGGTGGCGCAGGACTGGGTCACCTATGGCGACCCGCCGCACAGGTTCGAGGCGGGAACGCCGCCGATCGTCCAGGCCATCGGGCTGGGAGCTGCGATCGACTACGTCAATTCGATCGGCAAGGAGCGCATCGCCGCGCACGAGCACGATCTGGTGGAATATGCGCAGGCGCGGCTGCGCGAGATCAATTCGCTGCGGCTGATCGGGACGGCCAAGGGCAAGGGGCCGGTGATCTCCTTCGAGCTGAAGGGCGCTCATCCCCACGATGTCGCGACCGTGATCGACCGGCAGGGCATTGCGGTGCGCGCCGGCACCCATTGCGTAATGCCGCTGTTAGAGAGGTTCAACGTGACGGCGACCTGCCGCGCCTCATTTGGCATGTATAATACGCGTGAAGAAGTCGACCATCTGGCGCAGGCGCTGATCAAGGCGCGGGAATTGTTCGCATGACCGACATGACCGACACGGCTGAATTCAAGGCCAATCCAATGGAGACGCACTCCGCGTTGCCGGCGGAGGAGACCGAGCGGCTGACCAAGGACATCGTCGCGGCGCTGAAGACCGTGTTCGATCCGGAAATCCCGGCAGACATCTACGAACTCGGCCTGATCTACAAGGTCGACATCAAGGACGACCGCTCGGTGGACGTGGTGATGACGCTGACCACGCCGAACTGCCCGGCGGCCGGCGAGTTGCCGACGATGGTTGAAAACGCCGTCGCCAGCGTTCCGGGCGTCGGCGTCGTGAGTGTCAACGTGGTGTGGGAGCCCGTCTGGTCGCCCGAGCGCATGAGCGACGAGGCGCGGCTTGTGCTGAATATGTGGTGATGCGCAGCTGACGATGATTGAGCAGCATTGATTTCCCGACGGAACTGACCACATGAGTGACATGACACAGGCACAAAATCCCGCTTCCAAGCCTGCAGCTTCCAAACCCAAGCTGCGCCCGCGGCCGCAGGTCATGCGACTGACCGACGCAGCGGCGCAGCGGGTGCTCGAGCTCACAAAGCGTGCCGATTCCGAGATCGTGGGCCTTCGCGTCGGGGTGAAGAACGGCGGCTGCGCCGGGCAGTCCTACACCGTCGAATATGCCCATGAGATCCGTCCGACCGACGAAGTGGTCGAGGACAAGGGCGTCAAGATCCTGGTGGATCCCAAGGCCGTGCTGTTCCTGCTCGGCACCGAGATGGACTACAAGGCCGACAAGATGCAGGCGCAGTTCGTGTTCAACAATCCGAACCAGATTTCCGCCTGCGGCTGCGGCGAGTCGGTGCAGCTGAAACCAGCCGAGGTTTAACTATTGAGCCAGGAGTTCGCGGTGAAGCGAGCCGTCATTGCGAGCCGAGCGAAGCTATCCAGAGTCATTGAGCGGCTCTTCATTGCTTCGTCGCTTTGCTCCTCGCAATGACGGAATGCGGGCGCGATGGACCGCGAATTCCTCATCGACCTGTTTGCGCAATTCGGCCCCGTCACGATCCGGCGGATGTTTTCCGGCTTCGGCATTTCGGCCGACGGCACCAACTTTGCGCTCGCACTGCGCAGCGGACTCTATTTCCGCGCTGATGACGAGACGATTCCGCGCTTCGAGGCGGAAGGTTCAAAGCCGTTCCAGTATCAGACCCGCGCCAAGACGGTGACCGTAGCGTCCTACTGGGAACTGCCGGCACGGCTGTTCGACGATGGCGAGGAGTTGGCCGTGTGGGCGAGGGCGGCGCTTGCCGCAGCCCAGCGCGCGGCGCTGAAAAAGCGGCCGAAGGCGGCTAAGAAAGTCGCCAAGAAGACGGACCGTAGGGTAGGCAAAGCGAAGCGTGCCCACCGTTCTTGATGGCTCGTGAAAAAATGATGGGCACGGCGCTTACGCGCCTTGCCCACTCTACGGCATCTCGACTGGGGTTGAAATCACGCCACCTGGCTGCGGATCTCGGCGGAGTATTCCGGATCGACTTCGCAGATAACCCGGTTGCGGCCGGCGCGCTTGGCGGCATAGAGGCACGCATCCGCCCGCTCGATCAGCGAATCGGTGTCGTCGCCATTCTTCAACATGGAGACTCCGACAGAAATCGTCACCCGGCCGAGAATCTCCCCGGTGGACTTTTTCTTCAATTCCTTGGCCATCACCGCGCGGCGGATGTGGTCGGCGACCGTCAGCGCCTGGCGCAGTGCAGTGTTGGGCAGGACCACCGCAAACTCTTCACCGCCATAGCGCGCGGTGATGTCCTGGCCCTTGATGGTCTGTTTCAGCGACATGCCGACCAGCCGCAGCACCTGATCGCCGGTGAGATGGCCATAGGAATCGTTGAACGATTTGAAATGGTCGATGTCGAACATCAGCAGCGACAGCGGCTGGCTATTGGCCAGCGCGTTCTGCACCTCGATCTCGATCATGCGATCGAAATATTTGCGGTTGCCAAGTCCGGTGAGCGGATCGGTCAGGCTCTCGGCGCGGATCGCCTCGAGGCTCTGCTGCAGATTACTGATCTCGGTCTTCGACAGCGCGAGCCTTGTCTCCAGCGCCTTGTTGGTGTCGCGCATCTGTCGCGTCGATTTGACCAGCGTGTCGACGACATCCTTGACCTGCGCGGCAGTGTGGGCGGTCGCGAGCTTCTTCGACGCGCCGTCCAGGCTGGCGTCATAGGTCTGTGCGGTATCGAGTGCCTCCGAGATCAACGTCATCACGCCGTCGATCTCGCCGATCACACGTGAGCCGACCTTGTCGATGCGGTCGGTGGTTTTGATGTGGGAGAGATAAGTGTCGTAGATCTGCTCGAGATCGGCTTCGGTCAACTTGCCGTTGCGCGCCAGCGTCTCGTTGATGATCTTGTTGAGCGGGGCGTTGTAGCCGGTGGCGTAGACGTACCAGATCTCATAATTGCGCGGGATGGCAGTCTGGCGAAGGGATTTGATCTGACCCAGAGCGACTTCGGCAAACGCCATCGTGCGTTCGTGTTCGTCGAGCACCTTGATCACGGTACTGTCCCCAACGGCAGGACAGGCCCGCCCGCGTGCAATCATTCAAATTATCGCCGCAGGTTAACGGACGATCGTGAATGACCCGTAAACAAACGGGGGTCAGACGCGGGCGCGTACGGGCCGCAGCAGGAACGCGGGAAGGTGGGAGTGATCCGCGGGCTCGGCGTCGGGCTCGCGCTGCGGCCGCCGCGGCTCGCTACGCTGCATCTGCGGTGCACGTTGCGGTTGTTCAGCCGTGCCGTGGTGGCGTCCGTTGGCATGGCGCGGCTCGCGCTCGCGGCCTCCCTCGCGACTGTTCTTGCGGCCGCGGCGAGAGGATTCGCGCGACCTTGGCTCGTGCGTCTCTTCGCTGGCTGCGGCTTTGCCGGTGAAATCGCCTTCCGCGCGCGGAATGTTCTGGCCGATCAGCTTTTCGATCGCGGCGACAGACTTGTGGTCCATCGGCGTGACAATGGAAATTGCCGTTCCGCTGCGCCCGGCGCGGCCGGTGCGGCCGATGCGGTGCACGTAATCGTCGGGGTGGTGGGGCACGTCGAAATTGAAGACGTGGCTGACTTCGGGAATATCGAGGCCGCGCGCAGCGACGTCGGAGGCGACGAGCAGCGGCAGCTCGCCCTTGCGGAACTGATCCAGCGCCGCCATGCGCGCCGGCTGATCCATGTCGCCGTGCAGCGCGCCGACGCTGAAACCGTGCTTCTGCAGCGATTTGTAAAGCACCGCGACTTCGCGCTTGCGGTTGCAGAAGATGATCGCGTTCTTCAGATCCTTGGCATCGCGTAGCAGGCGACGGAGCACCTCGCGCTTTTCATGCGGCGCGCTACGGGAGGGCACCTGCGACTGTGTCACCGTGATGGCTGCGGTCGCGGGCTTGGAGACCTCGACCTTGACCGGATTGTGCAGGAAGGCCTCGGTGATGCGGCGGATTTCCGGCGGCATCGTCGCGGTGAAGAACAGCGTCTGGCGCGTGAACGGCACCAGCTTGCAGATGCGCTCGATATCGGGGATGAAGCCCATGTCGAGCATGCGGTCGGCTTCGTCGATCACCAGGAGCTCGACGCCGGTCAGCAGCAATCCGCCGCGTTCGGTGTGGTCGAGCAGGCGGCCGGGGGTGGCGATCAGGACGTCGACCCCGCGGGTCAGTTTGGTATCCTGGTCGCCGAACGAGACGCCACCAATCAGCAGCGCAACGTTGAGCTTCTGGCCGGCGCCATAGCGATCGAAATTCTCCTTCACCTGCGCCGCGAGCTCGCGGGTCGGCTCCAGGATCAGGGTGCGCGGCATGCGTGCTCGGGCGCGGCCCTTTTCGAGAATGGTGAGCATCGGAAGCACGAAGGCAGCGGTCTTGCCGGTGCCTGTCTGGGCGATGCCGAGCACGTCGCGTCGGGTGAGGACGTGAGGGATCGCCTGTTCCTGAATGGGAGTAGGGGTGGTGTAACCGGTGGCCGCAACAGCAGCCAAAACCTTGTCGGACAAACCGAGATGGGAAAAGGACATTGAGCCTCTAGTCGAAACCGCCGTTTGGAATCGAGGGTAAAAAAGGCTGTCGCGTGCTGCCCCGAAACGGCGTGCTTTCAAAAGCTGGGGGCGCTGATTACGCTGACCGGCGGCGGTTTCACGGAATCGCTTTTCTTGCGAACGTTGCCGCTTCGAGGCGGAACATAGGTTGAAATGGCCCAAAGTCAATGGAGCAGCTGCGGGAAGCGCTGAAAAACCCTAATGTTTTTGCATAAATAGCGGTCAATTCGATGGTTGCCATGTTCTCCAAGGCCCGTTTGGACACCTTAAGCGACGGTATTTTTGCGGTCGCCATGACGCTGCTTATTCTGGACGTGAGGCTGCCTGAGGAATTCCGCCCCAAGGACGGCGGGGAACTCGTCGCCGGGCTCGTTGGGCTATGGCCGAAGCTCTTGCCCTATTTGCTGAGCTTCGGAGTCCTGGGACTGCGCTGGCTCTCCAACATCCAGGTCCGCACGCGCGCTGAATATGTCGGGCGCGAATATGTCAACTGGTGGTTGCTTTATCTGCTGTTGATCACCTGCGTTCCCTTCACCACCATTGTGGTCGGTCGCTACGCCTATCTGGCGCCGGCGATCTGGCTCTATGCCGGTCACACGCTCCTGATCGCGCTGGTCGGTATGCGCATGACCTTGCTCACGCCGGAGCTTCAGAAGGACACGCATCTGCGCCGCTGGCAGCTGTCGGCGATGCTGCTGGTCATTTCGTCGTTGCTCGCGATTGCGCTCAGCTTCATAAGTCCGCGGAACGCGCTGTTTGCGCTCGCGCTCAATCTGCTGGCGCCGCTACTCCGGCGCTGGACCGACAGCGCGGCCGCGGATTGAACCGCCGGCGCGGCTCGTTCGACTATTCGATCAAGGTGTTTGAGGCAGGACTCTCGCATGACATGGTCGTCGCTCAAAATCGCGATGCTATGCGCTCTCGTGGCGGCACTCAACGCTTTTGCCCTGCCGGCGCATGCGGAAAAGCGTGTCGCGCTTGTCATCGGCAACAACGACTACAGGAACGTTCCCAAGCTACAGAAGGCGGTCAACGACGCCCGCACGATGGGCGATGCGCTCAAGCAACTCGGCTTTGAGGTGATGGTCGCCGAGAACCAGAACCGGCAGCAATTTTCGCAGACGCTGCTCGCGTTCGACAATGCGGTCGGCCCGGGCGACACCGCATTCTTCTTCTATGCCGGACACGGGTTTGAAATTGCCGGCCAGAACTATCTGCTGCCCACCGACGTGCCGGCGGCCACCGAGGGTCAGGAAGAACTGGTGCGCGATGCCTCCGTGCTGGCCGACCGCATCGTGGAGCGGTTGCAGAACAAGCGCGTGCGCACCTCGATCCTCGTCTTCGATGCCTGTCGCAATAATCCGTTCGAACGATCCGGAACGCGGGCGGTGGCGGGGGGCGGGGGGCTCGCACCGATGACGCAGTTGCCGGAAGGCGTGTTCTCGATCTTCTCGGCCGGCTACAAGCAGACTGCGCTCGACCGGCTCTCCAATGATGACGCAAGCCCCAACTCGGTGTTCACCCGCACGTTCGCCAAGGAGCTGTTGCAGCCTGGCGAAAATCTGGTCGAGGTCGCCCAGCACACCCGCAAGCTGGTGAGCGAGATGGCCGACAGGGTCGGCCACAAGCAGATCCCGGCCTATTCCGACCAGATGGTCGACAATGTCTTTCTCAACGGCCTTGCCAAGGATTTGGCAAAGGCGGCAACGCCCGCCGAGACCGCGCCGCAGAAAGTAGCGGCGCTGCCGCCGGTCTCGGTGCCGCGCACCGCGCCACCGAACGACAGTGTCAACGCACCGATAGCGGCCTTCTCGCGCCATAGCGGCGGCTGGACCGTGTCGTTTTCACTCGCCGATCCCGCGATCGGAATCTCCTGGCGCATCGGAGGGGCCGGCGATTTCCGCGAGACCGGCTTCATCGACACGCTCGACCCGCGCACGCGCAAGCGCATGCCCAATCCGTCGATCGAGCTGCCCCCAGATCAAGGACCCGCGACGATCGAGGTGCGTTATGTCGATGCATCAGGCGAGATGCAAGGACCGTTTCCAATCAGGTTCGATCCCGAGGCGGCGCTGATCCGCGACCAGCGCAAGATCCTGGACATGACGGCGACGAGCTGGCTGTCGTTCCGCCAGTTCAACGGGCTGCTGGTCTATTTTACGCATCTGATGTCGTATCGCTGCGCGATTCGCGAGGCGCGCATCGGCATCGACACTGCCGTCCCCGACCGCGTGCTGAACATGCCGCCCTGCGACTTGAGGGAGCCGAACGAGATTCCCTACGGCGCGCAGCTCTATATGAAGCTGCCGCCTGCGACCCAGTTCATGTCGGTGGAGCTGACCTACCGCGACGGCAGCGTGTCCGAGGTCAAGAGCTTTCGGACAGCGAATCGCAGCAACAACTGATCGCTGGCGCGCTCTGTCCCGCGACGTGGGACCGCCGTGTTCAGCCCATGATCGAGTAGCCGCCATCGACGGGAATCGCGGTGCCGGTGACGAAATCCGACGCGGGCGAGGCGAGGAACACCGCAATCCCTGCGAAGTCGGAAATCTCCCCCCAGCGCCCTGCCGGCGTGCGCGCGAGCACGCGCTCATGGAGGCCGCTGACCTCGACGCGGGCGCGCCTGGTGAGATCGGTGTCGATCCAGCCCCGGCAGGATCGCATTGACCTGGACGCCATCGGCAGCCCAGGCGCAGGCGCAAGCGCGGGTGAACTGGACGATGCCGCCCTTGCTCGCGGCATAAGCGGGCGCGAAGCTCGCCCCGAAGATCGACATCATCGAACCGATATTGATGATCTTGCCGCCACCGCTGCTCTTCATGGCGGGATGGACCGCCTTGCTGCACAGGAAGGCGCTGGTGAGATTGGTGTCGATCACGCGCGCCCACTCGTCGTGCTCGAGCAGATCCGGCGGCTTGCGGATGTTGATGCCGGCATTGTTGACGAGGATGTCGACGCGGCCGAGTTCGCGCGTCACGCGTCCGACCATGGCATCGACCGCATCCCTGTCGGTGACGTCGGCGGTCACGGCAATCGCCTTGATGCCACAGGATGCGAGATCGGCTACCGCCTGCTCGGATTTCGCCGCATTGCGCCCGACAATGGCGAGCGCTGCTCCAGCGCCACCGAGGCCGCGGGCCATGCCCAGCCCGATACCGCCATTGCCGCCGGTGACGATGGCGACCCTGCCGCCGAGATCGAACGGTGTTGTTGTCATTGTCGATCGTACTCCAGAGAATGATCAGCGCTTGGCTTGCCAGATGAAGATCAGCCCAAGCGCCGCCAGTGCTACGCCGTAACCGGCCCACTGGATTTGGCTGATCATGAAGCTCGTCTGCGGCCATTTGATCGTGCCGGTGCCCTGGCCGATCCAGAGCAGGCCCATGGCCAGCGCGAGCAGGCCGATAACAAGAAGCGCGGTACGCATGTGTTTCTCCCCGAGACCGTCATTCATTGATACGGCCATCCGAGAGCTGGTGGCGTGCACCGAGTCTCGACGCGCCTTGTTAAAGGCGAGGGTAGCTGCGCTTTGAGAATGTTGCAAAGCCCGACAGCTCTTCGCGCGCGCTCAAGTGCTCCCCGACCACTCGCTCCAGCGTCGGACAGGTCGGAATGAAAGAGGCGCAGAATCAAAAAGCCCCGGACGGTGCCGGGGCTTTTAAGTCTTCACAACGCAGGGAGGAAATCAGTACTTCGCAACCACCGGGCCGGTCCAGTTGAAGCGATAGACCAGCGAGGTCGAAATGGTCTGGTTCCAGGTGTTGAAGCGGAGGTCGCGGCCGACCAGCGCATTCGTACCGTCGACCAGTTCGTTCACGGTCTTGCGGTCGTAGAAAGCCGAGCGGTATTCGGTCTTCATGAACCAGCCGGGCGCAGTGATGCCGAAGATGTTCAGGTTGTTCTCGACGCCGCCGCCAATGAACCAGCCGTTCTGGTTGAAGCCGTTGGTGTGCACGCCGCCCGGCAGGCCGGTCGTGGTGCCGAGCAAGGTCATGCCCGAGAAGTGCGCGCCGGAGTAGCCGCCGTTCACGTAAGACAGCACGTTCGGAGCCACCAGGTAGCCGAGGCGGACGCCAGCGGCCCAGGAGTCCTGAAGCTTCTCACTGCCGGTCAGTCCACCCACCGCGATCGGATCCTGCAGCGTTCCCTTGATGCTGCCGAACTGGCCGTCACCGAAGATGCCGGCAACCCAGGAGCCGTTGAACTGCCAGTCGTAGCCGGCACCAACCGTGCCGAACCAGCCCGAGCCACCCTGGCGCTGGTCGATGGTCAGCGGAATGTTGGCGCCGGTAACCTGAACGTGCTGGTCAGCCGCCCAGAGGCCGCCACCGCCGCCGCCGAAGATGTAGAAGCCGGTCCAGCTCGGCGCCACCACGGGCGGGGGAGCCTTGGTGTAGGTGCGGGGGGCGAGGTCGGCCGCGTAGGCCGATCCGGTCATGGCTGCCACCGCGGACAGGGCGAGCGCGAGCTTCTTCATTGTTGGTCCCTCAATCTCTTAAGCGTTCAAACTGACCGCGTAGGATAAACTCGGTGGGAGAACCGATCCCCAGCTCCCCCGGTGCCTTCAATATAGCCGCATTGGGCCAAAAAGCTGTTGCAGCGCAGGCACAGTTAGCCGAAAACCACTCTTGGTAGTCCAAACAGGATTTTCGCTAAGTGGCTGGAAACGAGAGGGTATTTCTGCTTTCAAGCTGGAACTTTGTGCGGCGCCTACACGGCACGGTTGTTGCCGCCTAGACGTCCAACAGGTCCTCGTTGGCGAATTCCGCCTTTTCGGAGATGAAAGCGAATCGCGCCTCCGCCTTGGTGCCCATCAGCCGCTCGACGGAATCAGCCGTGCCATCGCGGTCGTCGGCCAGCAGCACCACGCGCAAGAGGGTGCGCTTTCTCGGGTCCATCGTGGTTTCCTTGAGCTGCGCCGGCATCATTTCGCCGAGCCCTTTGAAACGATTCACCTCGACCTTGGCATTGGCATTGAAATCGCTCTTCATCCGTCTCTCTTTGTCGGCCTCGTCGGTGGCGTAGACGGTCTTGCTGCCATGGGTGAGCTTATAAAGCGGCGGCACCGCGAGATAGAGATGGCCCTCGTCGATCAGCCGCGGCATCTGCCGGTAGAAGAAGGTGATCAGGAGCGAGGCGATGTGCGCGCCGTCGACGTCGGCGTCGGTCATGATGATGATGCGTGAGTAGCGCAGATCCTCTTCGCGATATTGCGCGCCGGTGCCGCAGCCGAGCGCCAGCACGAGATCAGACAGCTGCGCATTCGCCATCAGCTTGTCCTTGCCGGCCGAAGCGACGTTGAGGATCTTGCCGCGCAGGGGAAGAATGGCCTGGGTCTTGCGGTCGCGCGCGACCTTGGCCGTGCCACCGGCCGAATCGCCCTCCACGATGAAGATTTCCGAGCCATCCTGCGCCGAGTCGGTGCAGTCGGCGAGCTTGCCTGGCAGGCGCAGCTTCTTCACTGCGGTTTTGCGCGCGATCTCCTTTTCCTGGCGGCGGCGGATGCGTTCTTCCGCGCGCTCGACCACGAAATCGAACAGCCTGTTGGCCTGCACCGGATTCGCCGACAGCCAGTGATCGAACGGGTCTTTGACCGCCTGTTCGACAATGCGCTGCGCTTCGGCGGTCGCGAGCCGGTCCTTGGTCTGGCCCTGGAATTCAGGCTCGCGCACGAACACCGACAACATCACGGCCGCACCGACCATCACATCCTCGGAGGTGACATTGGCCGCGCGCTTGCCCTGGCCGACACGCTCGGCATGGTCCTTCAGGCCTCGCAGCAGCGCGCTGCGGATGCCAGCTTCATGCGTGCCGCCGTCGTGCGTGGGAATCGTGTTGCAGTAGGAGGACACGAAGCCGTCCGCGTCTGCCGTCCACGCCACCGCCCATTCGCAGCCGCCATGACCACCGACGCGCCCGGATTTGCCGGAGAAGATGTCCGGATGCACCAGCGTATCGGCGTGGATGGCGGCGGCAAGATAATCCTTCAGGCCGCCGGGGAAGTGAAAGCTCGCTTCCGGCGGCACATCCTCGACGCCCTTCAAGAGTTCGGGCGCGCAACGCCAGCGAATCTCGACGCCGCCGAACAGGTAGGCCTTCGAGCGCGCCATCTTGAACAGGCGCTGCGGCTTGAACGTGGCCTTGGCGCCGAAGATGTCGGCGTCAGGCTTGAAGCGGACGGTGGTGCCGCGGCGGTTGTTGACCTTGCCGACCTCTTCCAGCCTGCCCTTGGGGTGGCCGCGTTCGAATGCCATGCGATAGAGCTTCTGCCCGCGCGCGACCTCGACCTCCAGCCGCGACGACAGCGCATTCACCACGGAGACGCCGACGCCGTGCAGGCCGCCCGAGGTTTCATAGACCTTGGAGTCGAACTTGCCGCCCGCATGCAGCGTACAGAGGATGACCTCGAGGGCGGACTTCTTGGGGAATTTCGGATGCGGGTCGACCGGGATGCCGCGGCCATTGTCGGTCACGCTCAGGAACCCGTCCGCGCCCAGTTCCACCTCAATGCGGTCGGCGTGCCCGGCAAGCGCCTCGTCCATCGAGTTGTCGATGACTTCGGCGAACAGGTGATGCAGCGCCTTTTCATCCGTGCCGCCGATATACATGCCTGGGCGCCGGCGCACCGGTTCCAGGCCCTCGAGCACCTCGATGTCGCGGGCCGTATATTCGCCTTCGGCCCCGGAGGAGCGTGCCGCGGCCTTGGCTGCCGGCTTTGCTTTGCTTTCGCCGGTCGCGAAAAGGTCGGCGGATGATTTTTTTGCAAGCGCTTTCAGTGGTTTGGCCATATGTCTTCATATATTGCGCGCAGCGGCGCGAGGATCGAATCGGCTGTTGCTGACTATGCCATGGCTGGGCTTAAAAAGTGACGGCGCGGCCCGCAAGGGGTGTAATAAGCGGGAACAACGGCACCGTCCTTTGTGACTTGAACCGCATATAGTCGCCGGCTTACCTGATTTTTAGGCATCGGGCGCTAGGCCGGGTTCCAGGTCAACGGGGTGGGAAGGGAATCTAAGGATATGGAAGAGCACACCCGCGCCCTGGCCGATTTCGTGCGCGACCACCAGGCCTGGGCGTCTCCGATCGTCCTCCTGCTGGCCTTCGGCGAATCGCTTGCCTTCATCTCGCTGCTGGTCCCGGCCTGGGGGGCCCTGGTAGCCATCGGCGCGCTGATCGGGGTCAGCGGTATCAATTTCTTCCCGATCTGGATCGCTGGCTCGATCGGGGCGGCGCTGGGCGACTGGGTCTCCTACTGGTTCGGCTATCGTTACAAGGAACATGTCGCGCAGATGTGGCCGTTGTCGAGCTATCCCGAGATATTGCCGCGGGGCGAGGCGTTCGTGCGGCGCTGGGGCGTCCCGAGCATCTTCATCGGCCGTTTCTTCGGACCCTTGCGCGCCTCGGTGCCGCTGGCCGCCGGCATTTTCGAGATGCCGTATTGGCAGTTTCAGGTCGCCAATTTTGTCTCCGCCCTGGTGTGGGCGGCGGCACTGCTGCTGTTTGGCGATGTGATCGCGAAGGCGTTGGAGTGGTTGTGGCGCGTGTTTTAGCCAAAACGGAATAGACTGAGGCGGGCAGGGGTTAGGTGAAAGGAAACGCTGGAAGCCATCCTGTCGCTGGGAGGAATAACGCCATGCAGTTCACACGACGCCAAGCACTCACCTCGGCTGCTGCCATTGCGGCCGCGCCGCTGTTGTCATCCGTGCCAGCCAGAGCCGCCGCGCCGCCTGCCGAGAAGCAGGCGCCGAGCTTCTATCGCTACAAGATCGGCGACATCATGGTCACCGTCGTCTCCGACGGCAAGAATGTGTTCAAGCTGGACGAGTCCTTCATCACCAATGCCAGGAAGGACGAGGTGAGCGCGGCGCTGGAGCAGGCCTACATGCCGGCCGGCATGATGACGATCTACTTTGCGCCGCTGGTGCTCAACATCGGCGGCAGGGTGATCGTGATCGACACCGGCAACGGTCCGCTTGCCAAGCAGACCAGCAAGGGCGCCAACGGCCTGTTCGCCGACAACATGATGGCGGCCGGCTTCGACCCGCAGGCCGTAGACATGGTGGTGATCTCACACTTCCACGGCGATCACGTGAATGGCCTTCTCAACCCCGACGGCGCGCCGGCATTCCCGAACGCGGAGGTGCTGGTGCCGGCGGTGGAGTGGAAATTCTGGATGGACGACGGCGAGATGAGCCGCGCTCCGGCGGGCCGCATGCAGGGCCTGTTCAAGAACAACCGCACCGTTTTCGATGCTGGCCTGAAGCGCAAGGTGACGCCCTACGAATGGGGCAAGGAAATCGTGCCCGGCCTGACGTCCGTCGAGACAGCAGGCCATACGCCTGGCCACACCTCCTACGTGCTGTCGTCGGGCAACGACAAGGTCTTCATCCAGTCGGACGTGACCAATAATCCAAACCCGTTTGCGACCCATCCGGAGTGGCATGCCTTCTTCGACCAGGATGGCGAGCAGGCGGAAAAGACGCGCCGGCGCGTCTACGACATGGTGTCGGCGGAAAAGCTCCTCCTGCAGGGCTTCCACTACCCGTTCCCGGGGCTTGCCCATCTGGAGAAGGATGGCAACGGCTATCGGGTGATTCCGATGCCTTGGAATCCGACCATCTGATTGCAGCACACACCGTCATTCCGGGGCTCGCGCAAAGCGCGAGAACCCGGAATCCAGAGGCCGAGGCACGAGACCGCGGGTTCGCTCGCGGCGCGATTGCGCTGGAATGACGGAACCGGTCTTGACGCCAGACGCCCACGGCCTTATAGGGCGCGCGCATGATCAACGCCGTGACCATCCGCTTCATGCGCCGCCGCCGCACCTTCGCGGCATGGGCGGTTGTCGGCGTTTGAGATCATCGCCTTTGCCGCCGGATACGGTCCTGCGGCAATTCCTCCTTCGAAAAGCGCAACGTCCGGATCCGGCGGCTCCAAGTCAAACAGGAGCTGGATATGGATACGTCCCCTTATTACGTTTCCCGGGTCGACATCGGTTCGCAACAGATTGCGCGTCTAATGCGCGACGTGCGGCCACAGGCCCTTGCTGATGACCCGAACCGGCTCGAAAGGAGCGCGCAATGACCCTCTCCGAAACCGCTTCCTCCGCCGCTGCGACGACCGCAAGCGTGTTTGTGGACGGCGCATCCGGAACGACCGGGCTTGGCATCAACGAGCGCCTCAGGCTGCAGAAGGACGTCGTGGTCAAGACCATCGCCGAGGACAAGCGCAAGGATCCCGGTGCCAAACGCGCGCTGATGGAGGAGGTGGATCTTGTCATTCTCTGCCTGCCTGACGACGCCGCCAAGGAGACTGTCGCGCTGATCGACAGCATGGGCAACGCCGCGCCGAAGGTGCTCGACGCGTCCACCGCGTTCCGGGTCGCGCCCGACTGGGCCTATGGCTTCCCGGAATTGACCTCCGATCAGGCAGACAAGATCAAGCTCGCGACGAAAGTCTCCAATCCCGGTTGCTACCCGACCGGCGGAATCGCGTTGCTGCGGCCGCTGGTCGATGCGGGTCTGCTGCCTGCTGACTATCCCGTCACCGTGAATGCGGTCAGCGGCTATTCGGGCGGCGGCAAATCCATGATCGCAAGCTTTGAGGAGGGCACTGCGCCAGCCTTCGAGCTTTACGGTCTCGGCTTCGAGCACAAGCACATTCCGGAGCTGCAGCTGTATTCCAGGCTGACGCGCCGGCCGATCTTCATTCCGTCGGTCGGCAACTACCGCCAGGGCATGCTGGTCTCGGTGCCGCTGCAACTCGACACACTGCCGGACAAGCCGTCCGGGGCCGATCTGCAGGCGGCACTGGCGGAGCGATACGCCGGCAGCAAATACGTCTCGGTGATGCCGCTTGCGAGTGAAGCCGCCAAGGGCGGGCGGATCGAGCCGGAGGCGCTGAACGAGACCAATCAGCTTGAGCTCTATGTCTTTGCCAGCGACAAGCACCACCAGGCGGTGCTGGTCGCGCGGCTGGACAATCTGGGCAAGGGCGCTTCGGGCGCCGCGGTGCAGAACCTGCGCCTGATGCTGGGGCTTGCAGACGCCTAGCCCTCCGAAAGCCGGCACCAAAGATTCCGGGTCGGTTGCTCGCAACCGGCCTGGACGAACGCGCTATACTATCCGAGTCTGAACGAGGCTGCCCTATGGCTGACGATGCCACGCGCATCGCTGCGCACGAACTGCCTGTCACGCCGGCCGACGTGACCGCTGCGGCCGCGGCGATCAGGGATTCGGTGCTTGTCACCGAGTGCAACGAAAGCCGGACGCTTGGCGAGATCTGCGGCTGCAGGATCTGGCTCAAATTCGAAAACCTGCAGTTCACGTCGACCTTCAAGGAGCGCGGCGCGCTGAACCGGCTGAAGGCCCTGTCTGCCGACGAGCGCCGCCGCGGCGTCATTGCGATGTCCGCCGGCAATCATGCCCAGGGCGTTGCCTACCACGCCAAACGCCTTGGCATTCCCGCAACCATCGTGATGCCGATCGGCACGCCGATGGTGAAGGTCGAGAACACCCGCCGCCATGGCGCGGAGGTCGTGATTTCGGGGGCGACGCTGGAGGAAGCAGGCGAGTTTGCGCGCAGGCACGGCGAGGCGCATGGCATGACCATGATCCACCCTTACGACGATCCACTGATCATCGCAGGGCAGGGCACCATCGCGCTTGAAATGCTGGAACGGGTCCCGCTGCTCGACACGCTGGTCGTTCCCATCGGCGGCGGCGGACTGATCTCCGGCATTGCGATTGCAGCGCGCGCCATCAAGCCGAGCTTGCGCATCATCGGCGTCGAGGCTGCGCTGTATCCTTCGATGTACAACGCCATCTACGACGTCGATCTGCCGATGCGCGGCGATACGCTTGCCGAGGGCATCGCGGTGAAGTCGCCCGGCAAGATCACGACCGAAATCGTCCGTCAGCTGGTGGACGAGATTGTGCTGGTCAGCGAGGACCAGATCGAGCGCGCGGTCGCGAGCCTGATCTCGATCGAAAAGACGGTCGCCGAGGGCGCCGGTGCCGCGGGCCTCGCCGCGGTCATGGCCAATCCCGAACCGTTTGCAGGCCGCAATGTCGGCCTGGTCCTGACGGGCGGCAATATCGACACGCGGCTGATCGCCTCCGTCCTCACCCGCGAGCTTGCCCGCGAGGGCCGGCTGACGCAGCTGTCGCTCGATATCGTCGACCGTCCCGGCCAGCTGGCAGCCGTCTGCACCCTGCTGGCGGAGGCCGGCGCCAACATCATCGAAGTGTCACATCAGCGGACGTTCTCCGACCTGCCGGCCAAGGGCACCTTGCTCGAGCTCGTCATCGAGACGCGCGACCGCGCCCATCTCGATGACGTGCTAGCCAGGCTCGCCGCGGCAGGACTGAAGGCGCGCTGCCCGTGATGTCTAGAAGACCTTGAAAATCGCCAGCGCCAGCACCGCCTGTGCGAAGAAACCGACCGTGAACGCAACCGTGCGGAACACCGGCAGCCCGAGGGTGTAGACGATCAGATGCGCCGCGCGGGCCCAGAAATAGACCGCCGTGGCATAGACCGTCCATTTGGTCGAATAGTCGATCTCGTTCAGGATCAGCACCAGCGGCGCGAAAATCACCAGATTTTCCACGGCATTGTCATGGGCGAACATCAGCCGCGTCGCCCATGGTGCATGCGGCTTGGCATCGCGCGTCGGATTGCCCATTGCGCCGGAGAGACCGCGGACCTGGCAGCGGTTGATGATGTAGGGGATCCACAGGATCCCCGTCAGAATGACCGTGCAAGTCAGCCAGAACAGTTCGGGTGTCAGCAAGCCGGGCGTCATGGTGTCCCCCTCAACGCGTCAGGAAAATCGCTCGCCTGCTTATAGCCGAGGGCACGATGTCGCGCTATGCGCGAACCCGAACATAGCTGCCGGGCGCGTCCTCAATGGGCGGCAGCGATTCGCTGCCCACGCTGCGCGGCGCGACTTCCTCGGCATCGATGCTGGCCAGCCATTCGCGCCAATCCGGCCACCATGACCCCTTGTGTTCCTGCGCGGCCTTGAGCCAGTCCTGCAGTGAAATGTCGCGGATGTTGTCGTTGGTCCAATACTGGTACTTGTTCGCTGCCGGTGGATTGACCACGCCCGCGATATGGCCGGAACCGGACAGCACGTATTTCACCGGGCCGCCGAAGAATTGCGAGCCATAGAGCACGGAATCGGCCGGCGCGATGTGATCCTCGCGGGTGGCGAGGTTGTAGACCGGCACTTTCACCTTGGACAGGTCGAGCAGCGTGTTGTCGAGCACCATGGTGCCTGCCGTGAGCCGGTTCTCCAGATAGCAGTTGCGCAAATAATACGAGTGATTGGCCGCGGGCATCCGCGTGGCGTCCGAATTCCAGTGCAGCAGGTCGAACGCCGAGGGCGACTGCCCCTTCAGATAGTTGGAGACCACATAGGACCAGATCAGGTCGTTCGAGCGCAGCATGTTGAAGGCCATCGCCATCTTGGCGCCTTCGAGCACGCCGCTCTCCTGCATGTCGCGTTCGAGCGCGGAAATCTGCCCCTCGTCGACGAACACCAGGAGATCACCCGCATGAGTGAAGTCGACCTGGGCGGCCAGGAACGTCGCCGAGGTCACGCGCACCCGGCGCTTCTCGGCAAGCCAGGCGAGCGTCGTGGCGAGCAGCGTGCCGCCGACGCAGTAGCCGAGCGTGTGCACCTTCATCTCGCCGGTCGCCTTCTCGATGGCGTCCATCGCCGCGAGCGGACCCTTCTTCATGTAGTCTTCCCAGGTCTTCGCTCCCAGGCTCTTGTCGGGATTGACCCAGGAGATCACGAAGACGGTGACGCCCTGGTCGACGCACCATTTGATGAAGGATTTCTCGGGGCGCAGATCGAGGATATAAAACTTGTTGATCCAGGGTGGCACGATCAGAAGCGGCGTTCGCAGCACCTTCTCCGTCGTCGGCTCATACTGGATCAGCTGGATCAGCTCGTTCTGATAGATCACCTTGCCCGGCGTGGTCGCCATGTTGACGCCGAGTTCGAGATTGGCGGGATCGGATTGCCGGATCTTCAACGTGCCTTTGCCGGCCTCGATGTCCTCGGCCAGCATCTCCATGCCGCGGGCGAGGTTGGTCCCGGAAGACGCCAGCGTCTCGCGCAACACCTCCGGATTGGTGAGCACGAAATTCGACGGGGCCAGTGCATTGGTGATCTGCTGGACGTAGAACTCCGCCTTCTTGCGCGTGTGCGGGTCGAGCCCGTCTGCATTGCGCACCAGATCATGCGCCCATTGGGTGGTCAGCAGATAGAGCTGCATCATGAAGTCGAAGAACTGGTTCGACTTCCATTCCGGATCGGCGAAGCGCTTGTCGCGCGGCGAGGGCGTGATCGCCGGCATCGCCTCCTGTCCGGCCAGTCGACGGGCCGCCGAGCCCCAGAGATCGAGATAGCCCTTGGCAATCCGGGTCTGGATGTCGGAGGCGCGTTCATTGTCCGACAGCCAGTATTCGGCGACCGTGGTGAGGGTCTTGATGACCTCGCTCATCTCGGTCGGCTGATTGTCTTTGAGCTCGCCGCTCTCGCGCGGCTTCAAATAGGCGGCAAGCGCCTTGCCGCCGTTCTCGAGCGCACGGGCGAGGTTCATCGCAAATGCTTCGGCGTCGAATTTCTTCGCCGCCTCGTTACCAACTGTCACGTCATCCATGGCAAGACACTATCGATTCATTTTGCTCTCGTCACCGCGAGATCGCATTAAGCGTTGTTCGAGTTAACTTTTTTGGCATTGCGGTTGTTGCGCTGCGATATCCATCTTGGTTCCGTCACAATCCCGCCGCATCGCTTCCGTCTACTGTTCTGGCTTTAATCTGTTCCGACGACAATGGCTTGAGCTGCAGCAAGACTGGGCGCCTCATTGTCGCCGTGGGGTGGGACTTGCATACAACGATGTCGCTGCATCGGCAGACGAGGGCCTTTGCCTTGGGCATGCTGGCTGTGTCAGCGGCAGTCTTGGGCTGCACACTCGTGGGCTGCTCGTCACCGATCGCGGACATGCCTTCGCTGGACTCGGCGGATACGTCGGCCAAGCCCAAGGATGCTTATTTGCCGGTGCATGACTTGCCGCCCGATCGGGATGATGCCGTGATCACGCCGGACCAGCGCGCCAAGATCGAGGCCGAACTGGCCGCCGCAAGGGACCGCCAGACGCAGGCCTCCGCTGCACAGGCCCCAGGGGCCCAGAGCACCGCGGCCCGCAACGCGGCCCCGCAGAACACAGCCCAGAACGCCGCCGCGAAGTGAACGCTGGCACTGCCGCCGGGTCGTGCTACAAGGAACGGATCAACCGCAATCGGGGCGGGCTCGCCTAACAATTTCGTCCCTGAAATCGTGTTAACATGCTGTATTTGCACGGTTTTGGGGTGTGGTGGGCTGCTCGCGCGATCAAGGCCAAGGGGCCTTTCGCGATTCTGCCCGGATGATTGCCGGAGCTAGGGACCCATGGAAGATTTTTACCGCATCCGCCGTCTGCCGCCTTATGTCTTCGAGCAAGTGAACCGGGCCAAGGCGGCCGCGCGGAATGCCGGCGCCGACATCATCGACCTCGGCATGGGCAATCCAGACCTCTCCGCTCCGCCGCACGTGCTTGAGAAACTCAAGGAGACGCTCGGCAAGCCGCGGACCGACCGCTATTCCGCCTCGCGCGGCATTCCCGGCCTGCGCCGCGCCCAGGCCGCCTATTACGAGCGTCGTTTCGGGGTGAAGCTCAATCCGGAGACCCAGGTCGTGGCGACCTTGGGCTCGAAGGAGGGCTTTGCCAATGTGGCACAGGCCATCACCGCACCGGGTGACGTCATCCTGTGTCCGAACCCGAGCTATCCGATCCACGCCTTCGGCTTCCTGATGGCGGGCGGGGTGATCCGTTCGGTCCCGTCGGAGCCGACCCCGCAATTCTTCGAAGCGGTCGAGCGCGCCATCGTGCACTCGATTCCAAAGCCGATTGCGCTGGTCGTCTGCTACCCCTCCAATCCGACCGCCTATGTCGCGAGCCTCGACTTCTATCGCGACCTCGTCGCCTTCGCGAAGCGTCACGAGATCTTCATCCTGTCCGACCTAGCTTACGCTGAGGTCTATTTCGACGATGCCAATCCGCCGCCATCGGTGCTGCAGGTTCCCGGCGCGATCGACGTCACTGTCGAGTTCACCTCGATGTCCAAGACCTTTTCCATGGCCGGCTGGCGCATGGGCTTTGCTGTCGGCAATGAGCGCATCATCGCGGCGCTGGCGCGGGTGAAATCCTATCTGGACTACGGTGCCTTCACGCCGGTCCAGGTGGCCGCGACCGCGGCACTCAACGGCCCGGAGGACTGCATTCGCGAGATGCGCGACACCTACAGGAAGCGGCGCGACGCGCTGGTCGAATCCTTTGGACGCGCGGGCTGGGAGATTCCACCACCTGAGGCATCGATGTTCGCCTGGGCGCCGCTGCCCAAGGCGTTCGAGGCGCTCGGGAGCATGCAGTTCGCAACGCTGATGGTGGAGAAGTCGGGCGTCGTGGTGTCGCCAGGCGTCGCCTTCGGCGAGCACGGCGAAGGATTTGTCCGCATCGCCATGGTGGAAAACGAGCAACGTATCCGGCAGGCCGCCCGCGGCGTGCGCCGCTTCCTTGAAAGCGGCATCGAAACGTTGCACAACGTGGTTCCGCTCGCCAACCGGCGCTAACTTCTCCTCCGGCAGGTCTGTTATGGTTGCCCCCCTCAAAGTGGGTCTTGCGGGCCTCGGCACCGTGGGTGCTGAGGTCGTCCGCCTCATCGAGGGCCAAAGCGCCGCGCTGGCCGCGCGCTGTGGCCGGCCGATCCGTGTTGTCGCAGTCACCGCGCGTTCCAAAGCCAAGAAGCGCGGGCTCGACCTGCGCGGCATCAGCTGGGCCAAGGATCCGCAGGCGCTCGCCGAAAATCCTGAGGTCGACTGCCTGGTCGAACTGATCGGCGGCGCCGGCGATCCCGCGTTGTCCGCGATCGAGACCGCGCTGAAGTCGGGCAAATCGGTCGTGACCGCCAACAAGGCGCTGATCGCCAAGCATGGCTTGCGGCTTGCCAAGGCGGCCGAGACACATGGTGCTGCGCTCAACTTCGAGGCCGCGGTGGGAGCTGCGATCCCGGTGATCAAGACGCTGCGCGAAGGGCTCGCCGGCACCACGATCAGCCGCGTCTATGGCATTCTCAACGGCACCTGCAACTACATCCTGACGCGGATGGAGCAGGAGGGGCTGTCGTTCGCCGAGTGCCTGGCGGACGCGCAGCGGCTCGGCTATGCCGAGGCCAATCCGTCTTTCGACGTCGACGGCCACGACACCGCGCAGAAGCTCGCGATCCTCGCCAGTCTTGCCTTCGGCACCAAGGTGGCGGAGAGCGCGATCTATGTCGAAGGCATTTCCTCGATTGCCCCGGAGGATCTGCGCGCGGCTGCCGATCTTGGTTACCGCGTCAAGCTGCTCGGGGTCGCCGTGCGGACCGCCAAGGGCATCGAGCAGCGGGTGCATCCGACCATGGTGCCAAAATCCTCCTCGATTGCGCAGGTCATGGGCGTGACCAACGCCGTGACCATCGATGGCGCAGGCATCCCGCCGATCACCCTGGTCGGCCCTGGCGCGGGCGGCGCCGCCACCGCGTCGGCCGTGGTTGCGGATATCGCTGATGTTGCGCGAGGGGTGCGGGCGAGCCCGTTCGGTCGTCCCGCGGAGAGCCTCAAGGCGACCGAGAAGGCGCCGATGGAGCGGCACGAAGGCGGCTACTACATCCGCCTGATGGCGCGTGATTTCCCCGGCACCGCGGCCTCGATCGCGACCCGCCTTGCGGAACAGAAGATTTCCATCGAATCCATCGTGCAGCGTCATCCCAACGGGGAAGCGCCGAAGGGCGGAAAATCCTCGCAGGTGCCTGTGATCCTGATTACCTATGCGACCCACGAAGATGCGGTCTATCGCGCGCTGAAAGCGGTGCAGCAGGACAAGGTGATCAGTGGCCGGCCGCAGGTGATCAGGATTGAAAAGAATTGACGACAAACGAGGCTGTTTGTGCGTTGATTGATTGACCACGGGCCGGCAAGGCCCAACAAGATCGTTTGAGGAGTCCGCCGATGTCGACCCATATTTCCGTTCCGCCGCAGTTGCTGCTTGAGCGCATTCTGACGCTTGAACTGGTGCGGGTGACGGAACGGGCGGCGGTTTCGTCGGCCCGGCTGCGCGGCCATGGCAACGAGAAGGCGGCCGACCAGGCCGCGGTCGACGCGATGCGGCGCGAACTCAACAAGCTGCCGATCGAGGGTACGGTCGTGATCGGTGAGGGCGAGCGCGACGAGGCGCCGATGCTTTTCATTGGCGAGAAGGTCGGGCTCAATGCGGGGCCGCAGGTCGATATCGCGGTCGACCCGCTCGAGGGCACCACGCTGTGCGCCAAGAACATGCCGGGCGCGATCGCGACCATGGCGATGGCCGATGGCGGCACGCTGTTGCACGCTCCCGACGTCTATATGCAGAAGCTTGCGATCGGCCCGGGCTATCCCAAGGGCGTGGTCGAGCTCGATGCAACGCCCGCGGAAAATGTGCGCCGGCTTGCGAAGGCGAAGGGTGTCGACGCGTCTGCTATCACCGTGCTGGTGCTCGACCGTCCGCGCCATGCCGACATCATCCAGGGCGTTCGCTCGACGGGTGCCGCGGTTCGTCTCATTACCGACGGCGACGTCGCGGGCGTCATTCATTGCGCCGATCCTGACAACACCGGCGTCGACATGTATCTCGGCACGGGCGGCGCGCCGGAAGGCGTGCTCGCGGCGGTGGCGCTGCGCTGCATCGGCGGCCAGATGCAGTGCCGGCTGATCCTCGACAGCGAGGAGAAGCGCGAGCGCGCCCACAAGATGGGCATCACCGATCCGAAGATGGTCTACGGCATCGAGGACTTGGCGCGCGGCGACTGCCTGTTCGCCGCAACCGGCGTCACCACGGGCTCGCTGCTGTCCGGCGTCAAGTTCCGCAAGGACGGCGTGATCGAGACCGAGACCGTGGTGATGCGCTCCGTCACCGGCACGGTGCGCTATATCAAGGCTGAACACCGCGAGCTCGCCAAGTTCCACCTGGACTAAACCCGCGCACCGTCATTCCGGGGCGCGCGTCAGCGCGAACCCGGAATCTAAAGGTGGTAGCGCGAGATTCCGGGTTCATCGCTGCGCGATGCCCCGGAATGACAACAAGAAAAGCAGGAGCCACGCATGTCGGATCTATCCGCCGTCAAAGCCCTCGTGTTCGACGTGTTCGGGACCGTCGTCGACTGGCGCACCAGCCTGATCAACGACTTCAGCAAATGGGGGGAGACGCGCGGCATCAAGGCCGACTGGACAGCCCTGGTCGACGGTTGGCGCGCGGTCTACACCGCCTCGATGGACGACGTGCGCAAGCATCCCGAGCGCGGCTATGTCATCCTCGACGTGCTGCACCGTCGGTCACTCGAGAAGCTGGTGCAGAGCCTCGGCATCTCGGGCTTGACCGACGCCGATCTGCACCATCTCACCATGGGCTGGCATCGCCTGCATCCGTGGCCCGACAGCGTCGCCGGGCTCACGCGGCTGAAGACAAAATACATCATCTCGCCGCTCTCCAACGGCAATGTCGCGCTGCTCACCAACATGGCGAAGTT
>Ga0070741_10006072_pt1 | contig 26227 bp, 23 predicted proteins | sample Coa_R1_4_FD_66440 | JGI IMG/M metagenome (GOLD analysis project Ga0070741, IMG submission 66440) | Surface soil microbial communities from Centralia Pennsylvania, which are recovering from an underground coalmine fire - Coalmine... | ecosystem: Environmental > Terrestrial > Soil > Unclassified ... | reverse complement strand
GGGGTCAGACTGGAGTCAGACTGGGGTCAGACTGGGGTCAGACTCGGGTCAGACTCGGGTCAGACTCGCGCCGGAACATGCCGTAGACGGCCTACGTCTATAGCCGTAGACTGTCTACGACTATGGCCAAACGCTCAGACGAAGAACGCCTGGAGTTGCTCCAGGGCACGCTCGACATGCTGATCCTCCGCACGCTGCAGTGGGGTCCGCACCACGGCCACGGCATCGGCCAGGCGATCCGCACACAGTCCGATGATCTGCTGAAAGTCGAGACCGGATCGCTCTATCCCGCCCTGCACCGCCTCGTGAAACGCGGGTGGCTGAAAGCGGAATGGGGAATCAGCGAAGCCAACCAGCGTGCGCGCTTCTATCAGCTGACGGCCGAAGGCAAAGCGCAGCTCGTGCGCGAGCGCGATCGGTGGGCGCAACTCGTGGACGCAATCGGACGGATCATGAACCCCGCTCGGACGGCGAAGGAGTAGCGCATGGGACCACGCGACGACGAACTCGACGACGAGATCCGCGGACACCTGGCGATCGAGGAGCAGCAGCGACGCGAGCGCGGCGAGGACCCGGCGTCGGCTCGCCTCGGCGCGCTGAAGGATTTCGGCAACGTCACGCTGACGCGCGATGACATCAGGCGCGTCTGGCGCCCGCAGTGGTTCGACTCGCTGGACGCGCTCGTCCGCGACATGCGATTCGCGTTTCGATCCCTGATGCGCGTGAAAGGCCTGGCGCTGACCGTCGTCGTCACGCTCGCGCTCGGGATCGGCGCCAACGCCGCCATCTTCAGCGTGGTACGCGGCGTCCTGCTGCGACCGCTCGTCAATCGCGACGAAACCCGTCTCGTCTACATTCGCCAGGCACGACCGGGGACATCAACCGCGAACTTGAATTTCTCGGTGCCGGAGATCCGGGACATCCGGTCCCGCACGAAGACGATTGCGGCGCTCGGTGAATTTTCGACGCTCGACTTCAACCTGGTCGGCGTGCTCGGCGAGCCGCGCATCGTCAAAGCCGGTGTCGTCAACGGCGCATTCTTCGACGTGATGGGTCTGCGCCCGGTGCTCGGCCGCTTGATCGACGCCCACGACGATGGACCGAAAGCAGCGCCGGTGCTGGTGCTGACGTACCGGTTCTGGAACGAGTTGCTGAACGGCGATCCGTCGATTGTCGGTAAGGTCGTCCGTCTCGGTCCCAGTGCCGCGACGGTCATCGGCGTGCTCGAGCCATCCGTGCCGTACCCGACCGACACGCAAGTCATCGCGAACATGGTGTCGAGCCCGCACCACCTCGGTGCAACGATGGTCACCAATCGCACGCACCGGATGACCGAGCTGTTCGGCCGTCTGACGCCCGGAGCCACGATCGACGACGCGCGCGCAGAGCTCGCGTCGATCGAAACCGCGCTCGTCCACGAACATCCGGAGGATTACTCGAAGCGCGCGCCGACCGTCCTCACGGTCAACACGCTGCGCGAGCAGATTGCGGCGCCGGCCCGGACGATTCTCTTCGTGCTGCTCGCGGCCGCCGCCGTCATCTTCATCATCGCCTGCTCGAACGTCGCCAACCTGATCCTCGCGCGATCGGTGCGCCGCGAGGGCGAACTCGCCGTCAGAGCGGCGCTCGGCGCTGGAACCGGCGCGCTGCGGCGCACGCTGCTCGCGGAAAGCATCGTGTTGTGCGGCGCCGGCGCCGTGTTCGGCGTCGTCCTCGCCCGCCCGCTCGTCGGCGCGATCGGACGATATGCCGGACGCTATTCGATCCGCGCGCTCGACGTCCCGGTGGACAGCACGGTGTTGTTCGTCGGCGTCGGCCTCGCGATTGCCGCGGCCATCCTCCTCGCGTACGTGCCTCGGCTGCCGTCGGCGCACGCGCCGAACGGACTCGGGCTCGCGAGCAGCGGTGTTCGTCTGACGCCGGGCACGAACCGTCGTCTTCGGATGTTCGCCACGGTGCAGATCGCATTTTCGTTCGTGCTGCTGGCTGGCGCGAGCATGCTCGTCACGACGCTCGTCACGTTGCAGTCCGCGGACACCGGTCTCGACATGCACCATGTGCTCGCGTTCGACATCCCGACGGCGGCGACGGGCGTGGTCGGTCCGGCGCAGGTCGCGTTTTTCGCCGAAGCGCCGCGCCGGATCGCGGCGCTGCCTGGCGTGGAATCGGCGGCCATCGGCAGCACCGTCCCGTGGCGGGACGCCGGGGCCACGCTGCGCATCCAGTTCGCCGTCGAGGGGTATACGCCGCCGCACGGCGAAGAAAATCCGATCGCCGACATGCGCGTCGTCAGCCCGCATTTCTTCACGACGCTCGGCGTCCCGATCCTCGAGGGACACGATTTCTCCGACGACGACACGCAGACGGTCATCGTCAATCAGACGTTCGCGCAGCGTTTGTTCCCGAACGGCGATGTGCTCAACCGATCCGTGCACTGGACCGGTTCGCTCGCGAAGATGATGGGCCAGGACACGCCGCGCCGGATCGTCGCGGTAGTCGCTGATTTGGATGACGAGCATCTCGTGCGCGAACCAACGCCCATCGTCTACCACACGGTGCGCGACCTGCCGATGGCGGCGGGACGGCTGTTTGTGCGAACCGACGGCGATGCGTACGCGCTGGTGCCGGCGGTGACGCGCGCGATCCGGCAGCTCTCGCCGGATCAGCCGGTCGAACATGCGGCGACGCTCGAAGACGTGCGCGCGCAGGTCTTGTCGCCCGAGCGCGTCGACGCATTCGTCTTCTCGACGTTCGCCGGCATCGCGCTGCTCATTGCCGTCGTCGGGGTGGCCGGCGTGCTCGCATTTTCAGTCAGCGCGCGGACGCGCGAGTTTGGCATTCGCCTGGCCGTGGGATCGGCGCCGCTGCAGATCCTCACGCAGGTGCTGTCGGAAGGCGCAGGCATCGCCGCCGTCGGCATCGTGACCGGGATGATCGCCGGATTTGCGCTCTCCCGCATCGCCGTCCGCCTTGTCGGAACAGTGCAGCTGCCGAGTAGCGTCGCTATCGTGGCGGCGACGACGCTGCTCGCCGCGGCGGCGATCGTCGCGTCGTTGATGCCCGCAGCGCGCGCGTCACGTGTCGACGTGCTGCAGGCGCTACGGTCGGAGTGATCATGCAGCACGAGGTCTTAGCCGAGCGACATCACACCGCGATGATCGCAGGGCTCTTTTATCTCGGCACGTTCGTCACTGGCTTCCTCGCGTTTGGCGCCGGCGCCAGCGCAACGGTCGCGAATCTCCTCGCGACGTTGTGCTACGTGGGCGTGACCGTGCTGTTCTACCGGCTCTTCGCGCCGGTCAACCCGACTCTGTCGCTCGTCGCGGCGATGTTCAGCGCGATCGGCTGCATCCTCGGCTTTCTCGCGCCGTTCCACATCACGATTTCAATTGGCGCGCTTCCGTTTTTCGGCGTCTACTGCATCTTGATCGGCTATCTGATCGTCGAGTCGACGTTCATGCCGACGTGGCTCGGCGTCGCGCTGATGATCGGCGGCCTGAGCTGGTTGACGTTTGCGTCGCCGGCGCTGACGGCGAAGCTCCGGCCGTTCAACTTCGCGCCGGGCATCCTCGCCGAGGCGGCATTGACCGTCTGGCTGCTCGCCAAAGGCCGCACCTCGTGACGATCCGCACGAACGCGCGCGTCGCCGGCGTGACGTTCCTCGTGTACATCGCTGCGGGCATCGCACCGATGGCGCAGCCACTCGGTCCGCTCGCGCACGTCGTGTCGCAGCTCCTGCAATGTTTTTCCGCGCTGACGCTTGCGGCGACGCTCTACGCGATCACCAAGGGTGAAGACGAGGATCTCGCACGGTTCGCGATGATGTGCCGCGTCGGCGAAGGCGTGCTCGGCGCGACGACGGGAACGAACGTCGACATCGGCGCGACGTTCTTCGCGGTCGGCAGCACGATCTTCGCGTATCTGCTGTTGCGCGGCCGGATCATCCCAACCGTGCTCGGGTGGATTGGCGTCGCGGCGTCGCTGCTCCTCGTCGTTTGCCTGCCGGCGCACGCCGCCGGTCTGCTGCCGAAGCCGCTCGGCATGGGCATGTGGCTGCCCATGCTTGTGTTCGAAGTCTCGCTGGCGCTGCTCTGGATCGTCCGGCCGCCGCGATGAAGGCCGTCGTCTGGACGGCGTACGGCCCACCCGATCTGCTGCAGGTACGTGACACACCGATTCCGACGCCTGCCGACGATGACGTCCTGATTCGAGTCCGCGCGACATCGATCAATCCATTCGATTGGCACATGATGCGCGGCGAACCGTTCCCGACGCGGCTCATGAGTGGACTCCGATCGCCGAAGCTGCAACTCGGTCGTGATGTCGCGGGCGTGGTCGAAACCGTCGGCGCCAAGGTAACCGAGTTCAAGCCTGGTGACGAGGTATTCGGCTGCTGCCGCGGCGGCGCGTTTGCGGAGTACGTCTGCTCGCCGACGAAATTGCTCGCCCCGAAGCCGACGCGATTGACGTTCGAGGAAGCGGGCGCGGTCGGCATCGCCGGCTTTACCGCGTTGATCGCGGTCCGCGATAAGGGACAGGTGCGCGCCGGTCAGCGCGTCCTGATCAACGGCGCCGCGGGTGGCGTCGGCACGTTTGCCGTTCAGATCGCACAAGCGCAGGGCGCGGAGGTGACGGCCGTCTGCAGTACAACGAATGTCGATCTGGTTCGATCGCTCGGCGCCGATCACGTCGTCGACTACACGCGCGACGATTTCACGGCCGGCAGCGCCCGCTACGACGTCATCCTCGACAACGTCTCGACGCGCTCGCTCGCGGCGTGCCGGCGCGTGTTGAAACCGGGCGGCATCCACGTCGCCGTTGGCGCGCTGTCGATGTGGCGCATCGCGACGAGGCTGCTTGCGGCGCCCATTGTCTCGCGCCTGTCATCGAAAAGACTCGTCCCGGCCATGGTCGCGCCAGGCAAGTCCGATCTCCTCGCGTTGTCGGAGCTGCTCGAGACGGGCACGGTCCGCCCGGCGATCGACCGCGTCTATCCGTTGGTCGACATCGTCGAGGCGATGCGGTACGTAGAAACCGGTCACGCGCGCGCGAAGGTCGTGATGACCGTCGTATGATCGCTCGATGCCGCTGCTGCAGACGTTCATCGTCAGCACGAGACCCGGGCGGAAAGGGGACGCGATCGCAAGATGGTTCGACAGCGTGGCGCGCCGGCACGGCGGCTTCGACGTCGAGCTGGTCGATCTCGCAGAGGTCAACCTGCCGCTGTTCGACGAGCCCAAGCATCCGCGGTTTCGAACGTATCAGCACGATCACACCAAGCGATGGAGCGAGCGCGTCTCGCGCGCGGACGCGTTCGTCTTCGTCACGCCTGAGTACAACTACAGTCCTCCGCCGTCGCTGATCAACGCGCTCGACTACCTGGCGCACGAGTGGGCATACAAGCCGGTCGGCTTCGTCAGCTACGGCGGCGTGTCAGGCGGCACGCGATCGGTGCAGATGTCGAAGCTGCAGGTCACCGCGCTGAAGATGATGCCGATTCCCGAAGCGGTCTCGCTGCCCTTCTTCACCAAAATGTTCGCCGCCGACGGCACGTTCGCGCCCGACGAGACGCAACACAAAGCGGCACACGTGATGCTCGACGAATTGCGGCGATGGACGGACGCGCTCCGCCCGCTGCGAGGAGAGAAATGACCGAATCGACGACCGGCGAGGTTCGACGCAAACTGTGCGCGTCGTGCGGTCACGCGTTCGATTGCTGCGCCGGGCGGATGCTGGTGTGACACCGTTCCGTTGACCGACGACGCTCGCGCACGATTGCAAAAGAATTTCGCGGACTGCTTGTGTCCCACGTGCTTGAAGCAGCAGGGGAATTCGGAGAGAGTGGGATTCGAACCCACGGTAGAGTTTCCCCTACACACGCTTTCCAAGCGTGCTCCTTAAACCACTCGGACATCTCTCCGCGCTAGAGAACAATTGTGTCAGAAACGGTGGCGAAATTCACAACCGACCGCCTGATGATGCGGGAGCTGACCGCAGACGACGCACCATTCGTCTGCGCGCTGATGAACGAACCCTCGTTCATCGAGCATATCGGCGACCGCGGCGTTCGCACGGTTGAAGACGCGCAGCGTTATATCGACAGCGGTCCGTGGACGCGGTACGCCACGCTCGGTTTCGGCCTGTGGCTCGTCGAGTTACGCGAAACCGGCGAACCGATCGGGATCTGCGGATTACTGCAACGTGAGACGCTGCCGTCACCCGACATCGGCTTTGCGTTCCGGCCGCAGTTCTGGGCGAAGGGATACGCGTCGGAAAGCGTGCGCGCAGTCATGACCTTCGCGGCAGCCACGCTTCACCTCTCCGAGATTCTCGCGATCGTGAGTCCGTCGAACGCCGCGTCGATTCGCCTGCTCGAGAAGCTCGGCTTCACAAGTAGTCGCGAGACCGTCAACCCGCTGCAGGCGCGCGGCGTGACGCTGTACGTCGCGCCCACAGGATCTGCACCGACAACACGAGCGAGAACAGCCCGGTGACGCCGAGCGTGATGAGCGTCCACACGAAGAAGTGATATCCGCTGGTATTCGCGACCCGGCTGGTGGCCCCGATACCGCGTCCGCTCATATGGATGATCGGGAGGCCGAGTGCCAGGAGCGACCCGACGAGCATGATGATGCATCCGGACACGCGGTCCCTCAGCACCAACGTCCCGTACAACCACACCACGAAGATCGGCAGCGCGTAGAGGTTCCCGAGCGTGCCCGGTTCCCAGCCGTGCACGATGTCATCGGCGAGATGCCACGTGGACAGCACGATCGAAATCATGGTTGCAACGATCAACAGCGTGCTGGTTTTCATACGGTATAGAGAGTCTATACCCTAACGGCATCCAGGGTCTATACTCGCGACAGTGAAGTACGACCTCGGCGATCTCTTCGAGATCTTCCCCGACCTCCCGTGGAACCGCACCGCGATGACGGCGCGATCGGCGGCGTTACGGCACGTCCCGATGTCCGAACGTGTGATGGCGACACGCCAGAGCGCGGCACATGCGCGCGAGCAGTTCTCGGACGCGATCCGCCGCTACGCGATCGAAGCCGCACGCCGCCGCGAGTCGATCCGGCGGCGCCGACGGCCTCGCTGACGCGACGCTGTCGCGTTTCTGATACGCACCGTTTCTTGCAATCATCTAGTGTCCATGGCGGACACGCTGCAACCCATTCTCGTCGTCGACGATTACCCTGACGGCCGACAGCTTCTCGCGGAGTATCTGCAATTCCGCGGCTTCCACGTCGTCACCGCAAAATCCGGCCGTGACGCGGTCCAGACCGCACTGCGCATTCAACCGGTCGCGATCCTGATGGATTTGCGCATGCCCGACATGGACGGGTGGGAAGCGACACGCCATCTGCGCAAGCTGGAAGAAACGCGGGACGTGATGATCGTCGCCGTCACCGCGGCGGCGCTGAACGACGAGGTGCGGTCGGCGCTTGATGCGGGATGCGACGCGGTTGTCGCGAAACCGTACGATCTGCTCGCGTTCGGTGATGCGCTCGCGACCGCGCTCGCGGATGGTGTCGAGGCGTTCGCTGCGATCGGCGCTACGGTACAGCCGGCGTCGCGCTCTCGCCGTGCGAGCGCGCCGCGCGGATCACGCGCGAAAGCCGCTCGGGCTGCACAGGCTTGACGAGGTGCACGTCGAACCCCGCTTCGCGCGCGCGCGCGGAATCTTCAGGACGTCCGTAGCCGGTGATCGCGATGAGAAACGCGTCGCGGCACCCGTCGGTCTCGCGCATCGTCCGCGCGACCTGATATCCGTCGATTCCCGGCAAGCCGATGTCGATGAGGGCGACCTGCGGCCGGATGCGTCGCGCGAGCTGCAGCGCTTCGAAGCCGTCGGCCGCCGACGTCACCTCGTGACCGACTTCCTCAAGCCACGCGCGCAACGTTTCGCGCGCGTCGCGATTGTCCTCGACGAGCAGGATCGTCAGCGGTGGCCCCATGTCGGCCGCCTCTGACATGTCGAGCCCCGGATCCGCAATCGTGGTTCCGACTTCGACGGCCATCAGCGGCAACTCGAGCACGAACGACGATCCGCGACCGGGACCCGGGCTTTCGGCGCGAATCGTTCCGCCATGCAATTCGACCAATCGCCGCGCGATCGTCAGGCCGATACCCAGACCGCCGAGCGATCGCGCGAGCGATTGGTCCACCTGAAAGAACAGATCGAACACCGAGTCGAGCTTTTCCTTCGGGATGCCGATGCCTTCGTCGCGGACGACGATGGTGGCGCGGTCCCCGCTGGTGCGGCGGCACTCGACGGCAATGCGCGCGGCCGGCTCGGAGTACTTGCTCGCGTTCGACAGCAGGTTGACGAACACCTGCTCGAGCCGCAGCGCGTCGGCGTTGATCGGCAGCGGGTCGGCCGGCAGCGTCAGATCGAGCTGCTGCTGGCGCGCTTCGATCGTCGGACGCGAGTTATCGACGGCGGCGCGCAGCACCTGCACGAGATCGTTCGGCTCCTGCTGCAGCCGCATCTTCCCGCGCGTCACGCGCGAGACTTCGAGCAGGTCGTCCACGAGCCGCGCCAAGTGCCGCGTCTGCCGGCGGACCGTGTGGCGCAGCCGTTGATTGCGCGGATCCTGCGCACCGACGCGGTCCATCAGGCTGTTCGCCGCGGCGATTGCGTTCAGGGGATTGCGCAGCTCGTGCGCCAGCATGCCGAGGAATTCGTCCTTGCGCCGATCGAGCTCGGCGAGCTGAGCGGCACGGGACCGATGATCTTCTTCGAGCTGTCGATGCTCGGTGATGTTCGACACGATCAGGACGACGCGCTCGGCGGCGCCGTCGGCGTCGAGGATCGGATCGGCGACGAGCCGGAGCAGTTGCCGGTCGACCGACAACTCCGCAACGGTGCGGACTCGGTTCTGCACCGCGCGCGTGATCACATCGCTCGTCGTCATGCCGTCATGCGGCATCAGCTTCGGCGCCGGCGCACCGGCGAGCGCCTCGGGCGACTTGCCGGCGAGCCTCGACATCGCCTCGTTGCAGCGGATCACCGTCAGGTCGGGCGCGACAATCGCGACGGCGTCGGCAATCGCGTCGAACGTCCGCCGCCAGTCTTCGCTCGCCTCTTTCAGCTCCTGTTCGACCTGCTGCGTCCGCAGCAGCGATCGCACCGTCGCGACCAGTTCGGGCGGCTCGATCGGCTGCGCGAGATACGCGTCGGCGCCGCTGTCGAGCCCTTCGACGCGGCGCTCGGCCGAAATAAAGGTCGCCGACGTCTGCAGGACCGGAATCTTCCGCAGTTCCGGATCCGCTTTGATCCGGCGGCAGACGTCGAGACCGCTGATGTCGGGCAGCTTGACGTCGAGGACGACGATGAGCGGTTTGCGGCGCGCGAGCATCAACGCTTCGCGTCCGTTGGCGGCCTCGGCGACGGCGTATCCCGCCTGCTCGAGAATCCGCGTCACCATGTAACGGTTCGCCTCGTCGTCGTTGACGTTGAGGACGAAGGGACGCCCGTCAGACACCCGTGGTTTCCTCGTGGTTGGTGATGAAGCCGGTCTTGGCGAGCACTTCGCGGATGCGGCCGAGCGCGACTTCGCGATTCAAATTCTGCTTCGGCAGAATCGTCGCGGCTTCGGCAGCGAGCCGTTGCCGCTCCTCTTCGGCAAGATTGCGCGAGGTGTGGATGATCACGGGAATGTTGCGCGTCGTCGCGTCGAGCTTCAGCTCGTCGAGCACGTCGAAGGCCGTCATGCCTGGAAGCACGAAGTCGAGAAAGATCGCCTGCGGCTGGCGCTCGCGCGCGAGGCGCACGCCGTCGGCGCCGGTCGCCGCTTCGATCACCTCGTAGTGCGTGTCGGCCAGCAGCTTGCCGACCATGTACCGCGCCACCTCGTCATCGTCTATGACGAGGATGCGATTGATCGGACCGCGGCGACGCGCGAGCGAGGCGAGCTTGCGCGTCAGCCACTGATGATCGAGCGGCTTGATCACGAACTCGTCGGCGCCGAGCGCGCGCGCTTTCTGCTCGCGGTTCGTGACGGTGACGACCATGATCGGGATGTCGCGCGTGTCGGCGGCCGCTTTCAGGTCGGCCAGCAGCGCCCACGACGTTTCCCCTTCGAGCATGATGTCGAGGACAATCGCGGCCGGCCGCATTCGCGTCAGCGCGTCGCGTGCCTCCTCGACGGTCCGCGCCGGAATGATCTGGAACCCGGAATTGCGCAGGTACTTCTCGTAGAGGAACAGCGTCTGCCGATCGTCTTCGACGACGAGGATCGGCGGCTTGCCTGACTCGAGCGTGGCGCTGCGTTGGGTGAGGCCCGCCATCTCCTGCACTTCGGGATGGACCCGCGGCACGACCAACGTAAACGTCGATCCAGCGCCGGGTGCGCTCGTCACCGTCAGCGTTCCGCCGAGGATTTCCGCAAGCCGCCGCGAAAGCGAGAGTCCCAGTCCCGTGCCCTTCACTTTCTTCTGCAACGGGTTGTCGATCTGCGTGAACTCTTCGAACACGCGTTCCTGATCGTCGATCGGGATACCGATGCCGGTGTCGGTCACCGAGAACGTCACCGAGCCGTTCGGGCCGGCGGAGGCCGACACCGTTACCGAACCGCGCTCGGTGAACTTCAACGCGTTCGAGATCAGGTTTTTCAGAATCTGCGAAATCTTCCCTTCGTCGGTTTCGAGTTCGCCGACTTCCGGCGTGTCGACGAAACTCAGCACGAGGTTCCCGTCGTGCAGCGGTTTGAACATCCCGCGCAACGCAGCGAACAGCGTCGGCACGGTGAATTTCTGCGGACGCAGTCCAACTTTCCCCGCCTCGATCTTGGAGAGGTCGAGCAGATCGTTGACAAGGTCGATCAGGTTTTCGCAGCTGCGGAGGATGAAGCCGACTTGTTTCTTCTGCTCCGTGTTCAGATCGCCGTCGTTCCCCGACAGCAGCAGCTTCGACAGGCCGATGATCGCGTTGAGCGGCGTCCGGAACTCGTGGCTCACGTTCGCGACGACGCGCGATTTGACTTCGGTGATGCGGCGCAGCGAGTCGGACGTTTCGGCGACTTCGCTGTGCAGCGCGATCACCCCGCGCGCCGAATCGTCGAGCTCGCGATTGAGCCGCAGCAACTCTTCGCCGCGGTGCAGCAGCTCGCGCTGTTGACGCTCGGATTCGCGCGAGAGTTCGGCGTGATCGTCGGCCACGAGGCTGCCGACGAGGACGAGGCCCTCGAGCGTCGGCTGCGCCGAGAACACCATGTGTTTCGGCGAGCCGTTGACCGTCAGCGTCAGCTCCCATCCGTCGACGCGGTTCTGGCGTCCGTGGTCGAGGAGCTCTCGCAGCCGTTGCTCGCATCCGGGGGCGGCGTATGTGATCAAGCGTGCGCCGACCGACGCGCCAAGCAGCGCTTCCGCCGCTTGATCGGCCCACGTGACGCAGCCTTCGGCATCGCACGCGAGCACGAGCTCGCGGCGCAACGCAGTGACAGTTCGAGAATCGGGAGCGGGAGTCACACCTAGAAGCGCAAACGCGATGCAAGTAATTTGCCTAAGGTTTCCGGAGGGAATCCGTCAGAAAACCGTCACGTTTCTTTACACCGTCGTCGTACGTATGTATTCAATTGCTGGAACGCCGCAAGCATTTCCTGATAGGAAAAATTGGCGTTGCGTCCACTCGGATTGGGGAGGACAAAAATGCGCGCCCCTTCCAACGTCTCCTGTTGCAACCCGAGCGCGACCGCTTCGCTGTGTTTTTTGCCGCAGACGGATCGATATAACGTGACGCCGACGAAGGCGACGACGTGCGGCTTCCACCGCTTGATCTTTCGCCGCAGCGTCACCGCGCCGGCGACGTATTCGTGCGGACGTAACGTGTCGATCCCGGGCGTCGCGCGCGGAACGAGGTTCGTGATGCCAAATCCCCACTCGGGCAACCGGCGATCGTCTTCGCTGCGGAGTGGTTCCGGAATCAGTTTCGACTCGTAGAGTAGCTTCCAGAACCGATTCGAGTAGCCGGCGAAGTGATGGCCGATCTCCGCCGAGCGGATCCCCGGATTGATCCCGACAAACAGGACGCGCACCGGCGGGCGCACGCAATCACGTAGAATTCGCGGCATGAACTGGTTGTTCAAAGAGGAACCGTCGAACTACAGCTACGACGCCTTCGCGAAGGACGGCAAGACGCAGTGGTCGGGCGTCAAGAATCCGGTCGCGCAACGCCATCTCCACGCGGTGAAGAAAGGCGATCGCATCTTCTACTATCACACCGGCGACGAGAAGCAGATCGTCGGCATTGCGAAAGCGCTCGGCGATGCGTATCCGGATCCGAATGACTCGTCCGGCAAGTTCGCCGTTGTCGACATCGGTCCCGTCAAGAAACTGAAACGGCCGGTCACGCTCAAAGAAATCAAAGCGCAACCGGCCTTCAAGGATTTTCCGCTCGTGCGGATTTCACGGTTGTCGGTGATGCCCGTGAGCCAGGCCGAGTGGGAGCGCATCGAGAAGATGGCGGAACAGGCGGGATAGGCAGGAAGGGCGGGACCGGCAGGAAGGACGGGAAAGGCAAAGTGCCTTTCTCCTCGTGCATCTCGGTCTTTGCTCCCCGTCCTGCCCTTCCTGCCCCTCCTGCCCTTCCTGCCCTACTTCCCTTCTTTGAACCCCGCCGGCACCGCGACGTCCGCGGCGGTTACGTCGCTGGTCACCTTGACCACTTCGTTGTTCAGCGTCATGACGGTCGAACGTGGATTCGAGTCGTCGCTGCCCATTTTCTTCTGCGCCATGCGACGCGCGAAACCGCCGACGAGACCGCCGACGCCGCCCTTCGCGTCGTTCTTCGAATCGTCCGCTTTTTCCTTCTGGGCTTGCGCCATCTCTTCGGCCGACTTGACGCCGTCGATCGTCGTCGTCGTCTGAATCGCGGTGCCATCGAGCTTGCCGCCCTCGGTGGTAACGCGGCCGAGCATCGACTTCAGTAACGGATAGAGCGCCATCGCCGCCGCCATCTGTTCGGCAGACACGTCTCCGATGACCGGTCCGTACAGTTTCTCGTAGTAGCGGCGATCGAAGTCGGCGATCTCTTTCATGGCGGCGATGGTCGGCGCCATCCACATGTCGGACGTCAACACCATGCCGCCGCTCTCTTCGACCTTCTTCCCTTTTTCGTGCGCCGTGATCGTCAGGATCACTTCGTGGGTGTCGAAGCCGTTGATCGACTTCTTCTGACCGGTGTTCTTCACGTCGACGTCGATCTGCATTTCTTTTTCTGGCTTCGACGCCTGCTGCGGCTGCGGCGGCGACGGCTGCTCTTTCTGCGCGTCGGCTTCCGCCTTCTTCTGCGCCTCTTCCATGCGCCGCCGCAATTCGGCGAACGTCGTCACCTTCACGGTCTTCTTCCTCATGTCGAGGTCGTAGATCTTCTCTTCGCCGAGATCGATGATCTGCCCCGTCATGTCGTTGAGCCGTGCCTTGCGGTCGCCTTTGACCGCGACGGTCGACGTCACGCCTTCGCGCGCGCCCTTGCCGCCGAAGATGTTGACGAAGCGGCCGAGCGCGCCGCCGAATTCAACTTTTGATTTTTCATCCGTGCGCACGTCCGCCTGCACGGCCGCCGTCAGTCCGATCACGACCACGAGCGTCGCCACTCTTCGCATCACGTCCTCCGAGCCAACAATATTGCCACGACGATCAGCAGCGGACCCCAGGCGATTGCCATCGGCGTAAAGCCGATGCGCTCGAACAGGAACCCGCCGGCAGCGGGACCGGCGAGCAGTCCGGCGCCCCACGACAGATTATAGAGACCGTACGCCACGCCGAACGATTGCACGCCTGCACGCGACGTCGCCTCGCCCATGAACGCCAACGAAGGTGTAATCGCCATCGACGCGAACGATGCGTGGACGATGAACAGCGCGACCGCGGAGCGAAAACTGTAAGCGCGGCTCAACACGGGCAGCATGCCGCCCGCCAGCGCGAGGCCAAGCGCCGTCATCCGGCGCGCGCCGAAGCGATCCGCGGCGTGGCCGTAGAGCGGATGCAACAGCGTGGTGAACACCGCGGCGATGCCGTACACGAGTCCGATGCGCGCCGGATTCACGCCGAGCCCGCGCAGGTGCAGCGCAAGGACCGGCTCGAGCATCGAAATCGTCGACGCGAGCGCGAGGACCGCGACGGCGCACATCGCGATCTCCGGGACGCGGATCACGAGCGACACCGGCACGTGCTCGCGCTGCTCGTGCAGCGACGGGATCTCGATCCACACAAACAGCATCGTCGCGACCGCGGCCATGACGGCGACGGAAACAAACGGCATCCGGATGCCGCCGAGTTCGTACAGCCAGCCGCCAAGCGACGGGCCGATCATGAAAGCGAAGCTCGTGCCCATCATGACGATGCCGGTGATGCGGCCGCGCGATGCGGACGGATAGAGATCGGCGATCAAGGCGAAGCCGACGACCCATGTGACCGCGTCGGCAGCGCCTTGCGCGAGACGCGCCGCGAACAACCACGGCAGCGTCGACGAATATGCGAAGAGGAGCGACGCGCCGGCGAGAAGGATCATCCCGCCGACGAGCGGCGGCTTGCGGCCGATGCGATCGGAGAGCGCGCCGCTCGGCATCGAGACGGTGAGGAGCGTCACGCCAAACGAGGCGAACAGGAATCCGATCATCGTCGGCGACGCGCCGAGACGGCGGCTCAAGTCCGGCAACACCGGGACCGCGATCGAGTACGCGACGATGTCGGTGAAGGTCGCGAAGGTGACGAACGCGACAGCGACCGATCGAGAGCGGCGGAGAGTCAATAAACGGACGAGACCACGAAACGGTCAGGAAAAGCAACCACGGAACGCACGGAACACACGGAAATCAACGCAACCGCAGAATTCGCGGAACGCGCAGAAAAGACGTTAACCACGGAAGACACGATGGACGCCGAGCCGGACGGACAGGCGTGCGACCGGAGGCCGGCGAAGCCGGCCCGCTTCGCGCCCGCTACGCGGGCCGGTCGCACGCGACCTCTTTCGCGTCCTTCGCGGTTTGATTTCGTGTGTTTCGTGTTTTCGTGTGTTTCGTGTTCTTCGTGAACTTCGTGGTCAGCGTTTCTTCAGATACAAACACCCCAGCGGCGGCACCATCAATCGGATCGACTGGTCGAATCCGTGGGCGGCGACCGGTTCCGTGTGGACGCCGCCGCCGTTGCCGACGTTGCTTCCGCCGAACGCACCCGAGTCGCTGTTCAGAATCTCCGCGTAGAACCCCTCGGCGGGGACGCCGATGCGGTACTCACCACGCACCACCGGCGTGAAGTTGAACACCATCACGATGAATTCGTGCGGGCTCTTCGCGAAGCGGATCGTCGACACCACGCTGTTCTCGTTGTCGTTGCAGTCGATCCAGCGGAATCCGGATGGATCAAAGTCGTTCTGGTGCAACGCGGGCTCGGTGTTCACGAACCAGTTCAGCGTCTGGACGTAGCGTCGCAACCCGTCGTGTGCCGGATCGTCGAGGAGATGCCAGTCGAGGCTGCGATCGTGGTTCCATTCGCGCCACTGCCCGAACTCGCTCCCCATGAACATCAGCTTCTTCCCCGGATGGCCGTACATGTATCCGTACAGCGTGCGCAGGTTCGCGTACTTCTGCCACGCGTCACCCGGCATCTTGTCGAGCATCGACCGTTTGCCGTGGACGACCTCGTCGTGCGAGAACGGCAGGATGAAGTTCTCGGTGTACGCGTACAACATCGAGAACGTCAGCTCGCCGTGATGCCATCGACGGTGAATCGGATCCTGCTCCATGTACTGGAGTATGTCGTGCATCCAGCCCATGTTCCATTTGTAGGTGAACCCGAGGCCGCCGAGATACACCGGCTTGCTCACGCCGCCGAACGCCGTCGATTCTTCCGCCGCCGTGATCGTCCCCGGATAGTCGCCGTGGGTCAGCGTGTTCAGTTCCTGCAGAAAACTGATCGCGTCGAGATTCTCGCGTCCGCCGAACTTGTTCGGGATCCACTGCCCGTCTTTCCGCGAGTAATCGAGGTACAGCATCGACGCTACCGCGTCGACGCGCAGCCCGTCGATGTGGTACTCGTCGAGCCAGAAGAGCGCGTTCGACAGCAAGAAGTTGCGCACCTCGTTGCGCGCGTAGTTGAAGATCAGCGTCCCCCAGTCCTGGTGCTCGCCCTGACGCGGATCCGCGTGTTCGTACAGCGCGGTCCCGTCGAACCGCGCGAGCCCGTGCTCGTCCTTCGGAAAATGTCCCGGCACCCAATCGAGGATCACGCCGAGGCCGGCGTTGTGACACTCGTCGACGAAGTACTTGAAGTCCTCCGGCGATCCGAAGCGGCTCGTCGGCGCGAAAAATCCGAGGACCTGATAGCCCCACGACCCCGAGAACGGATGCTCCATCACCGGCAGCAGCTCGATGTGCGTGAAGCCGAGATCTTTCACGTACGGCACGAGCCGGTGCGCGAGCTCGCGGTACGACAGGAACCGGTTCCCTTCTTCCGGCACGCGCGCCCACGATCCAAGATGCGCCTCATAGACCGTCATCGGCCGATCGAACCAACGATTCCGATCGGCGCGCGTCGTCATCCACTGCCGATCGCGCCACTGGTACCGCGATATGTCGCGCACGATCGATGCCGACTGCGGCGGCACCTCGAACGCGACCGCATACGGATCGCTTTTCTTCAGAATCTGGCCGGTGCGCGAGCGGATCTCGAACTTGTATTTCTGTCCGTCCGGCAGATCGGGAATAAAAATCTCCCAGACGCCCGATGGGACGAGCGTTCGCATCGGGTGCACACGACCGTCCCAGCCGTTGAAGTCGCCGATGACGCTGACGCGCTCGGCATTCGGCGCCCACACCGCGAAATGGACGCCGACGGTCGATCCGACGCGGATCCGGTGCGAGCCCAGTTTCTCGTACGCGCGGCGGTGCGTCCCTTCAGCAAACAGGTGCAGGTCGAAATCGGTCAGGACGCGGCCGTACCGATACGGGTCATCGAGATCGACGACGTGATCGCCGGGGTACGTGATGCGCAGGCGATAATCGGGCGCGCCGTCGGACGTCGTGTCCGACTTCAGCCGGACCTCATATAATCCGGCGGGATCGACCTTCTCCATCGGACGAACATCGCCAGTGGAGACGATGCGCACCTCGATCGAGCGCGCGGACGGGTGGAACGCGCGGATCACCGTCGCGTTGCCGTCGCGATGCGGACCGAGCAGCGCAAACGGATCGGCGTTGCGCGCGTCGACCAGCGATTCGATAGCCGGACTCATCTCAGCGAGGATACCTCATGAAAAAGGGACGACGACGATTTCTCGCGACGGTTGGCACCGCAGCGATTGCACCTGTGTTGCCATCATTTCCCGCGGCGGCTCAACAACGCGACGCCGCGCCCGCCGGACGCGTCGACAAGAACGCGCTGAAAGGTGGCGAGCAAATCGCGGGCCTGCACTTCACCGATGCGCAAGAGGACGCGGCGCTCGCCGGCGTCAACCGCAATCTCGGCAGCTACGAGACGTTGCGCGGCGTCCAGGTCCCGATGAACACGGAACCGGCGATCATCTTCCGCCCGATTCGGGGTCTGACACCTCAGAGTAGTCAGAGGAGTCAGAGTACTCTGGCACCGAAAAAGATCACCTATACCAGACCGCGCCGGGTAGAAATTGCCTCGTCGATCGAAAGTGTGGCGTTCGAGCCGGTGACCGTGCTCGCTTCGCTGATCGAATCGCGCAAAGTGAGCTCGACCGATCTCACCAGGATGTATCTCGATCGGCTGAAAAAGTACGGCGATAAGCTGCACTGCGTCATCACGCTGACCGAAGATCTCGCGCTGCAGCAGGCGGCCAACGCCGATCGCGAGCTGAAGAGCGGACACTATCGCGGCCCGCTGCACGGGATCCCGTGGGGCGCCAAAGATCTGCTCGACACGAAAGGCATCCGCACGACGTGGGGCGCCGCGCCGTACGAACAGCGCGTCCCGGACGTTGATGCGACCGTCGTCGAGCGTCTGCGCGACGCTGGCGCCGTGCTCGTCGCAAAGCTGTCGATGGGCGCGCTCGCGCAAGGCGGCGTGTGGTACGGCGGATCGACGCGCAATCCGTGGGCGCCGGATCAGAGTTCGAGCGGATCATCCGCGGGGCCAGGCGCCGCGACGTCCGCAGGCCTCGTCGGCTTCGCCATCGGGACCGAGACGCGCGGCTCGATCATCTCGCCCTCCTCGACGTGCGGCGTCGTCGGACTGCGACCGACGTACGGGCGCGTCAGCCGCTACGGCGCGATGGCGCTCAGCTGGACGATGGACAAGCTCGGGCCGATGTGCCGAAGCGTCGAGGACTGCGCCATCGTATTCAACGCGATCTACGGATCCGACGGCCGCGACGAAACCGTCGTCGACGCGCCGTTCGACTGGAACCCCGACGTGCCGCTCTCGAAGATCCGGTTCGGCTATCTGGCGAACGAGTTCGAAGTCCAGCAGCCAAATGCCGGCCGCGGCGGTGGTGGCGCCGGCGGCGGACGCGGCGGCGGTCGCGGCACCGTCGATCCCGCGACGCTACGGCGCCGCGCAGAAGAACGCAGCACGCTGTTGAAGGACGCGCTCGAGGTGCTGCGCTCGCAAGGCGCGAAGATCGAGCCGGTCACGCTGCCGGATTTTCCGACCAACGCGATCAACTTCATCCTCGACGCCGAAGCCGCCGCCGCATTCGACGATCTCACGCGCAGCCCCGACATCGAGAAGATGACGAACAGCTCGTGGCCGACGACGTTCCGCGAGTCGCGGTTCATCCCCGCGGTCGAATACATCCGCGCACAGCGCGCGCGCACGCTGCTCTGCCGCAAGATGGAAGCGTTGATGTCGACCGTCGACGTGTTCCTCTCGCCGAGCGGCGGCGCGAGCCTCGGCATCACGAACCTGACCGGTCATCCGGCCGCGTGCCTGAAAGCCGGATTTGTGGACGGACTGCCGCAGGCGCTGATGATCACCGGCCGCTTGTACGACGAAGCGACCGTCCTGCGCGTCGCGCTCGCCTACGAGCGCGCGACGAAGTGGCACACGATGAATCCGGCGCTGGACGAGAACCTGCGGAAGATGACGACGGCGGACGCAGGGCAGGATGGGCTGGCGAGGCAGGTCGGGCAGGTGGGTGAGGTCGCGGACGGGCACGACCTGTGAGTCTTTACCTGCCCCACCCGCCCGACCTGCCCCACCCGCCAGGCGTGGGCTATTTCTCGATCGTCGCTTTCTTGACGTAATCGAGTTTCGGGAAACTCTTCTCGAGGTACGCGTTGCCTTCGGTGCGGATCTGGCCCTGGTCAGGTCCGCGCCCACGCGGCGCGCCTTCGCCGTAGCCGCTGTACAACTTGTCGACGACGTCGTCCATGCCGGAGGTGACTTCGCCGAACGGCGAGAAGCCCTGCTTGTCGAGGCTCGCGTTGTTGCCGAAGTTGATGAAGAACTGCGTCGTCCGCGTGTTGGGACCGCGCGTCGCGAAGCTGACGAAGCCGCGTTTGTTGCTCTGCGTGACCGGATCGTCTTTGATCGCCGACGCGTCCCACGCGGACTGCACTTGCGGGTTGCCGTTCATGCCGACCTGCGCCATGAAGCCGTCGAGCACGCGGAAGAAGCGGACGTCATCGTAGAAGCCGGCCTTGACGAGGTTGTAGAATCGATCCGCGCCGAGCGGCGCCCACGCGCGATGGACGGTGATGACGAACGTGCCCTTCGACGTTTCGAACTTCGCCTTGTACGTGTCCGGCGCTTTTTCGGTGAACGACGCCGGGTTCTTCAACTTCGCCTTCGAGAGATCGACGCCGCTGCCTTGCGCGAATGCGAGCGCGGGAACCGCGAGCGCCGCGACTGCTGCTAACACACGTTTCATGTCGTTTCTCCGTTTGATCTCTGCCATCTGCCCTTTGCCATCTGCCATGACAGCGTCAGACATACAAAGTTCCTTCGCCGGCGAGGACCGCCTCGCCCCCGACGCGAACGCTATTTATATCGCCGTTCTCGACGCCGATCGAGATGTGGACGTGGCTGGGCCGTCCCATCTTCGCCCCTTGCAAGCTGATCATCGACGCCGCTTTGTCGGGCGTGACGATCTTATGGTGCACCAGGTAGGAGCCGAGCGGACCGCTGGCAATGCCGGTGGCCGGATCCTCGGCGACGCCGATCTCAGGCGCGAACATGCGGCTGTAGACGGTTGCGCGATCGCCGCCAGGCTCGGTCGAGAAGACGAAGACGCCGTGTGCGCTGATCTTCGTTTTCTGGTACATCGCGTCGAGCGATTCACGGTTGACCGACACGTTGTCGACGGCACGGCGCGCCGTCAGCGGCACGAACAGGAACGGCACCGCGCACGACACGACCTGCACCGGACGCCCGGTGCCGGTGATTGCCGCCGGCGAAATCGACAACGCCGTGGCGACCGCGTCGCGATCGCCGACCGGCTCGCCGAACGTCGGCATCGGCTGCGACATCCAGGCGAACGACAAGTCGTCGCCCTTCCACGTCAGCGCGACCGGCGTGGGTCCGATGCCGAGGCCGAACGTAAACGTCTCACGGCCGGGCGCGATGACGCCGCTGCGCGCGAGCGCGAACGTGGATCCGATCGTGGGGTGACCGGCCGCCGGCAGCTCTTCGCCCGGCGTGAAGATCCGCATGCGCACGTCGGTTCCCGCCGCCTCCGCCGGCAGCACGAACGTCGTCTCCGAAAAATTCATCTCTTTCGCGATCGCCTGCATCGTCTCGGTCGAGAGGCCGCGGCCGTCGAGAAAGACGGCGAGCTGGTTGCCACCGAAGAGATGGTCGGTGAAGACGTCGTAGTGGAGGTAGCGGTATGATCGCGCCATGGTTCTTGCGCATTTTACGACGAGCGAAGGCAACTTCACGGCACGGCTGTTCGACGCCGAAACGCCGAACACGGTCGCGAATTTCACCGGGCTGGCCGACGGATCGAAAGAGTGGACCGATCCCCGCAGCGGCAAGAAAGTGAAGCAGCCGTATTACAACGGCACGATCTTCCACCGGGTGATCGAAGGCTTCATGATTCAGGGCGGCGACCCGCTCGGTCAGGGCACCGGCGGGCCGGGTTACACGTTCGCGGACGAATTCCATCCCAAACTTCGCCACACCAAGGCCGGCATCCTGTCGATGGCGAACCGGGGACCGAACACGAACGGCGGTCAGTTCTTCATCACGCTCGCGGAGACGCCGTGGCTCGACAACAAGCACAGCGTGTTCGGCGAAGTCACCGAAGGCATGGACGTCGTGAAGAAGATCGGCAGCACGGCGACGAGCAAACCCGGCGATCGACCGTTGAAGCCGATCACGATAGAAAGCGTGACGATCGAGCGTAGGTAATACGTCGTACTTTCATGCACCATGCCGCCTCAGGAGCGCCGCGGCTTCACGCAAGTTTTTTTCCTGCGCGAGCGACAGCGGCGTCTGCCCGTCGGCGTTCGCGGCGTGGACGTCGGCGCCTTGCGCGATCAGCGTCTTCATCGCGTCGAGGTTGTTGTTCGCCGCCGCGATGTGGAGCGGCCGCCAGCCGGCCTTGTCGACGGCATTGACGTCGGCGCCGTGCCCGATCAACAGTCCCGCGACGAACTTGCGGTTGCCGGCGAGCGCCGCGTGCAGCGGCGTGTTGCCGTTCGAGTTGCGCGAGATCGCGGCGACGTCGGCGTCCTGACCGAGCAGCATCTCGAGAATCTTGACGTGACCGAAAAACGCGGCGAGGTGCAGCGGCGTCCAGCCGTCGGGGCTGAAGCCGTTGACCGGTTCGCCGCGATCGATCAGGCGCTCGATGCGCTCGACCTCGCCGGCGGCTGACGCTTCGAAGATCGTCAGATCGGCGCCGCGCGCGACCAGCAGGTTCACGATGTCTTTTTGGCCGTGATACACCGCGGTGAGGATGGCGCTCTCCCCTTTGCCACTGCGAGCTTCGACGAGCGCCGGATCGGCGGTCACCATCAACTTCACACGATCGAATTCGCCCGCTTTGATCGCATCGATAAACGCCGCGCTGTCAGCCATGGTCGGATTTTATCGGAAGGCAGCCCTGAAGGGCTGCGCTACGGGCGCTCTTGTCGCGGCGGTTGTCGTAGCGCAGGCCGTCAGGCCTGCCCTCGCCGCATCGGAACCGCCGCCGCTGGGGAGTTCCATCACCGTCGCGCCGCTGGCGGAGCTGCCCTCCAGCGCGGATCTCTATAGCGTCCTCGATACGGTGATCCCGGAAACGATCGCTGACCGGATCGACACCGGCGGCCTGAGCACCGGAGAACCGGCGCGGATCGGCGCGCATGGCAGCTCGTGGACGCAGACGCGGTTCTTCATCGGCGACATCGACATCACCGATCCGCTCGGGACCGGGACGCCGTTGCTGATGCCGACGACGCTGATGTGGGATCGCGTCGACGCGATGACCGGACTGATGCCGATCGATCGCAACGCGCCGGGCCTCGCAATCGCGCTCACCCCGCGGCGCGGTAGCGATCGCTGGCGGCGCATGGTGAGCGTCGCCGGCACGATTCCGGCGCTCAACGCCGGCGGACCGGCCGCCGTTCCGCCGGAGATCGCGCGGCTCGACACCTGGATCGACGGCGACCTCGTCGTCGGCGGACCTGATGTGTTCTGGACGACCACCGCGACGCGCGCGACCCGGTTTGAACGCTCGAGCACCGAGGCGCTCGAATCAGACTTGCTGTCCTCGTTCGCGCACGTCGGCCACGCGATCGGCTGGATCCAACGCGCGACGTTTCCGCCGAGCGAGCGGACCATCGGCGGCCACGCGCAGGTCTCGTGGGATCGTCACTCCGATCGATTGACCACGTTCCTGTTCGGCGGCATCACGGCCGGCGATCATGCGACCGATCAACCGCGAGCCGGCACGCTGCAACTCGAACGTCTGCGTGATGGTCCCGTGCCGGACGTGCTCACCGTCGCACCGTCGACGAGTCGGACGTGGACGCTCGGCGCGAAGATCAGCAAAGGGGCGTTGATGTTCGGCGCGTCAGCGCAGGGCGAGCACGCGAGCGTCGATCCAGGTTTCGGCGGCACTGTCGCCGAAACGCTCGACGGCATCCCGGCGCACGTGTGGCAGTTCACGGCCGGCAGCGTGTCGACGTGGAACAGCACGACCCTGACGGCGTTCGCGAGCGGTCGCGCGGCGGTGCATCCGCGCGTGACAGTTGACGGCGGCCTCCGGGCCGAACATGTCGCCGCCTCGAATTCCACCGGCGCAACCGTCGTGTCGTGGAACGATCTCATGCCGCGCGGAAGCGTGCGCTGGAAGATGTTCGACTTCGCCGACATCACCGCGTTCGGCGGCTACAGTCGGTACGGTCATCGGCTGCCGCTGCGCGATCTCGCGTGGGGCGATCCGACCGCGCCGACCGGACGCATGCTGCTCGCGAACGGGACGACGCTCGTGTCACGCCTCGGCCCGGGGACGGCTGGCGATCCGACGTTCACGTCCATCGATCCGTCGCTCAAACGCCCGCACATGGACGAAATCGTTACCGGATTCGAGGCGCGTCCGACGACGCGATCGTTCGTGCGCCTCTCGGCGATCGGGCGCCGCGAGCGCGACCTGATCGGCGTCGCCGACGTCGGCGTTCCGGAATCGGCGTACGCGGTTTCCTACATCTTCGACAAAGGCGTGGACCTCGTCGGGGCGCAAGACGACGAGCTGCTGCCGGTCTACAACCGTCCGACGTCGACGTTCGGCGCCGACCGCTACGTGCTGACGAATCCGGCGGATGACGAGGGCACGTTCGTTGGCGCCGACCTCACGTACCAAACGCAAACCGATCATCTGTTTTTGCTGATGGGCGCCACCGCCGGACGGTCGGAAGGCTTGTCGGCGAGCCGCGGCTTCAACGCGACCGAGAACGACAACGGCGTTCTGGGCGACGTGTTCATCGATCCGAACGCGCGGACGTTCGCGCAGGGACGTCTGTTCACCGAGCGCGGGTACACGCTGAAGTGGTCGGGGTCGTACCACTTCTCGCACGGCGAAACGATTGGGATCATCGCCCGTTACCAGGACGGCCAGCACTTCGCGCGCCTCGTGATCGTTCCGGACCTGAACCAGGGTCCCGAAGCGATCCGCGCCTTTCGCAACGGGCGCACACGGTTTACTTACACGCTGACGATTGACGTGCGGCTGCAGAAACAGTTCGGACCGGTCGCCGGGTTCGTCGACGCGTTCAATCTGTTGAACAAGGCGAAGGAAGTCGAAGAGTTCGACGTCACCGGACCGACATCGCGGTTGACCGCCGCCGTCCAGCCGCCGCGCGCGATCCACCTGGGCGCACGCATCATCTTTTAGTGCAATCGCGCGTTGACGCGGTGAGACAATCGGAACATGCCATTCCGAATCGCAGCCGCGGTTGTGGCGCTGCTCGTCGCACAATCGGATCGGATTCCGATCCGCATGGTGCCTGTCCCGAATCAAACCTTCCACATGCGCTCGTCGATGGACATGGACATGGACACGACGTTTGATTCGTCGACGCCACTGCCATCAGGCGTCCCCGGATCGATGAAGCTGCGCATGACGACGATCGTCTCGCAGACGATGACCGTCGGCGCGAAGGACGATCTCGGACAGATCACCGCCGACGCCGTCATCGACGACGTGCAATCGAGTGTCAGCATGAACGGCGCGCCGATGCCGGCGCCAAATCCGATGACGGCGCTCGCGAACAAGAAATTCTCGGTCGTCTTCGCGCCGACCGGCGAAATCGTCGACGTCTCCAGCACGATGCCTGGCGCACCGCAGGATCTCATGAAGAGCCTTCTCAGCTCGTTCGGGCAATCGATGCCGGTCGGCACGATCGGTGTCGGCGAAACGATCGCCGTGCCGCTCTCGTTCAACCTCCCGCTGCAGATGGGAACGCCGGGCAACCTCGACGGTCAATCGCACATGACGCTCGTCAGCGTCACGAACGGGCCGTCAGGACGCATCGCGCATTTCACGATGACGATGAACGGCCGGATGACGATGAGCGGGCCGATGACCGCCGCTCAACCCGGCCTGACGATGACAATGGAGATGAACGGCACGGGGACGATGGACACAAACCTCGATCGCGGGATGATCGAGGCGGCCGAAGGCCATCACGACATCGTCATGTCAACGAGCGGCGTCCGCGGCGACACGCCGGTTCAGATGCAGATGAAGGGCACGCTGACGACGAGACAGACTGTTCAGTAGTCAGTTGCAGTTGGCAGTTGGCAGTTGCAGTTGCAGTTGGCAGTTGCAGTTGCAGTTGCAGTTGCAGTTGCAGTTGCAGTTGGCAGTTGGCAGTTGCAGTTGGCGGCGCGATCAATAGGCCCAATACGGCGCTGTTCCGCCCGGCGCGCCCTGACCTTCGATCGCGATGAAGATCGTGCGGCCGAAGAAGAACGACAGTCCCCAATCGAATGTGCCCGCATTCGGTCCTGCGAGTTCGGCGGCCGCGGCGAAGCGCGCTGGAATCGCGTCCGCGTTGCCGACGCTGAACGTGAACGCCGACGTCACGCCGTTGATGCCGCGATGCGTCGCCGACAACGTCTGCGTCGTCTTCGGACAGTAGAAATCCGAAGAACTCGTGCACGTGGGGATGCCGGTCGTCGCGCTGTCGAGGAAGAAGTTGCCGTTGGATCCCGAGTCGATGAACGTATCGGTGTACGACTGGCCGTTGTAGATCGTCGTGAAGTTGCCCTGCGAGTTCGTCGTCATCACCTTCGCCGAACCGAGCTGATTGTTCGACTGCGTGCTGATGCCGAAGTACATCGTGCCGTTGACGCTGGTCGTCCCGCCTGCGGGGATCGACGGTAGCTGAATCACGATGCCGTTGCTGTCGCTGCTGAACATCGACACCGGGTTGCGCGCCTGCACGGCGCTTGCGACGGCCGTCAGCGTGCAGCCGGATGAGGGGCACGCGTAATAGAAGCCGGGGTTCGAACTTGTGACGCGCTCGCACGAGCCGCCGCAGTCCTCGTTGTACTGACCGACGCCGAGGATGCCGTTCGCGCTCAGATCCGCGACGGTGTTCTCCGCGGCGCCGGTGCTCGAACACTGCTGCGGAATGCTGTTCGCGAACGCGCTCTCGCCGATCACCTGGATCGGCACGTTGGAGGCTTTCTTGGTGCCGAGCAGCACGTCGGCGGTCCGCAGCGGTCCCCACGTGAAGCCGTCCTGGAACTGCGCGCACTCGACGATCGGCGCGCCGCCGGACGTCGTCTGCTGCGGGAGCGAGAGGTTCACGACGCTTGATAC
>Ga0070741_10006071_pt1 | contig 26231 bp, 23 predicted proteins | sample Coa_R1_4_FD_66440 | JGI IMG/M metagenome (GOLD analysis project Ga0070741, IMG submission 66440) | Surface soil microbial communities from Centralia Pennsylvania, which are recovering from an underground coalmine fire - Coalmine... | ecosystem: Environmental > Terrestrial > Soil > Unclassified ... | reverse complement strand
CTCGAACAGGAGCTCGAGCGGCTCAACCACGGACTTGCGAAAGGAAGTCCTGACGCAGTGCCGGGTCGTCCGTATAGCGCCCCCGCCAGAACGTCGTCACCGTGCGGGAGTTCTCCTCGCGGACGCCGCGCATCTGCGTGCAGAGGTGCGCCGCCTCGAGGTGGACGGCGACGCCGTGCGGGTCGATCAGCTCGACGAGCGAGTCGGCGATCTCCTCCCCGAGCCGCTCTTGCACGGTGAACCGCCGCGCGTAGAGCTGGACGAGCCGCGTCAGCTTCGAGATGCCGATGATCTCGTCGCGCGGGACGTAGGCGACGTGCGCGTGGCCGAAGAACGGCAGCGCGTGGTGCTCGCAGAGGCAGTGGAACGAGATCGGCCCCTCGACCACCTGGCTGACGAGGCTGTCCGGGCCGCCCTTGCCTTCGGCCGGGAACGCCGTCAGGAGCTTCGGGTCGCCCTCGTAGCCCGCGGTCGCGTCGTACAGCGCCCGCAGGAACCGCTCGGGCGTCTCGCGCGTACCCGGCGTGTCAGGTTCCATGCCGAGCGCGGTGAAGATCTCCTTCATGTACCGCTCGTAGCGCCGCCACTCGTCCGCGCCGATCTCGCGCGGCGCGTGCTGCGCCCGGAGGGCCAGTGCCTCCCGGAAGTCGACGACGTTCTCGCTCACTACCTACCTCCTCGCTCTATCTTCAGGGTGTGAAGCCGTTCGCGTCCGTGATCACGCCGACCCTCGGCCGGCCCGAGCTGAGACGCACGCTGGACTGCCTGCTCGCGCAGGACCTCGCGGACTGGGAGGCTGTGGTCGTCGACGACGGCGACGGCTCCGGGATCGAGCTCGCCGGCCGGGTCGGCGACCCGCGCATTCTCGCCGTTCCGAGCCCCGGGACGGGGCAGGTCGACGCGCGCAACGCGGCGATCACGCTCGCCCGCGGCGAGTTGATCTGCTGGCTCGACGACGACGACTGGTGGGACGATGCCGGGCACCTTTCCACGCTGCGCGCCGGACTTGCGCCCGACCGGTTCTACTACCGCGGCGGCTGGATCGTCTACGACGACGGCGCGCGAGAGGAGTTCGACCTCGACGCGACCGCCGAGTCGCTGCGCGAGAACAACACGGTCCTCACGAGCAGCATCGCCTATCCGCGCTCGATGCACCGCAGGCTCGGGATGCTCGACCGCGAGCTCGGCGGCTACTGCGACTGGGACTTCATGCTGCGGATGTGCGCGGCCGGCGTCCTGCCGCACCGGATTCCTGGTCCGGGCATCTGCTACGCGATCCACGAGACCAACGTCTCCGCGGACTTCGACGCGCCGCAACGGCGCGCCTACTTCGAGCGCTTTCGCGCGAAGAACGAGCTGGATGTCGTGATCGCGAACCATCTTCGGATTCACCGCTTGCTGGGCTCTTAGCCCGCCAGCGCCTCCACCGCGCTCCGGTCGATCGCGTTGCCGGCCTTGATCAGCTCGCGCGCGTCGTCGACCTTGCCCCAGACGTTCCAGAGCAGGAAGCCGCGCGGTTTCCCGTCTCCGTCGACGTAGGCGACGACGCCCTCTCGGCCCGGCTCCTTCCAGTGCTCGACGGTGTCGTGGCGGGAGTCGATCTCGCCGACGGCCTCGTAGCCGAGGTCGAAGAGGTCGGAGTAGAAGAACGGCAGGTGGTCGTACGGCGTGTCGGCGCCGGCCATGTTCGCGCCCACCGTGCGGCCGTGCGTGTTCGCGTGGTCCTCGTGCTCGACGCGCATCGTCGTTCCGAGTGCCGCTACCGGGAAGCGTGCGACGTCGCCGGCGGCGAACACGTCCTCGCGCCCGCCGACACGGCCGCGGTCGTCCACGACGATCCCGTTGTCGACGGGAAGCCCGGCGGACTCGGCCAGCTCGGTGTCCGGCTCGATGCCGAGGCCCGCGACGACGACGTCGGCGTCGCCCAGCAGCTCCGGAGTCGCGAGCTGCCCGGTCCGGACGTCCACGCCCTTCTCGCGATAGTAGTCGGTCACGAACCGCGCGTGTTCGGCCGGGAAGAGCCGTGCGCAGATGCCGTCCTCCGGGAAGACCATCGTCACCTGCGTGCCGTTGGACTGCAGCGCCGCGGCGATCTCCGACCCGATGAAGCCGCCGCCGACGACGAGCGCGTGCTTGCCGTCGCCGTTCGACTCGTGCAGGCGCCGGAAGTCGTCGAGCGTGCGGAAGTAGATCGCGTCCTGTGTGTCAGGGAGGCGCCGCGGCTTGCCGCCGGTCGCGAGCAGCAGCCGCTCGTATTCGTACTCCTCGCCCTGGTCGTCGGTCGCCCGGCGCGCGTCGAGATCGAGCGAGACGATCTTCCGGCCGAGGACGAGATCGACGCCGAGCTCGTCAGTGCCGCGCCAGACCGAGCTCTCGTCCTTCCCCTGCCAGAGCGCTTTCGACAGCGGCGGGCGGCTGTAGGGCGGATGGCTCTCCGCGCCGACGAGGCCGATCGAGCCGTCCTTGTCGTGGTCGCGGATGCCGCGCACTGCGGAGTCGCCGGTCATGCCGCCGCCGACGATCAGGTACTTGTACGAACGCACGTCTCTCCTCCAGTCGTTGTCAGGTGGAACGTCCGGCGGGGTTCTCGAAATCCAGGACGACCCGGCATGACGCGTGGCTGTCGAGGCAGTCGCGCGTCTCGCAGCTGACCTCGCAGCCGTTTCGGGCAGGCAGGTGCGCCTTGACGAGGCCGGCCCACATGCCCCGGTCGATCGTCGCTGCACCCGGTTTTCCGACCACGAGCGGGCGCAGCGGGCAGGTCGGGGTCGTGATCGTGACGGTGTGGTCGCTCGCTTCGGCGACGGACGCCTGGAAGCCGAGCTTCCGAAGCGCCTCGCAGGCGCGTTCCGCCGCAGCCTTGAAGCTGCGCGCACGGGGGAGCTTCGCCTCGGCGGCGAGATCCCGGCCGAAGCCTTCGCCGGCCTCGGTCAGCGTCTCCTCGGGAACGACGTCCACGAAGTGGCCGACGAGCCGGTCGAAGTGCCGCGCGGGGAACTCGAGCGCCGCGGTCTCGGGTGGGACGCTGTAGAGCTTCGCCGGGCGCCCTGCACCCGGCCCGCTGCGGCCCGTGCGCCGCTCGAAGCTCACGCTGAGCAGCCCTGTCTCCGCCAGCCGGTCGAGCCGGCCGCGCGCGACCGAACGGTGAACCCCGAACTCTGCGGCGACGTCGTCGGCCGAGACCGGGCCCGACCGGGATCGGGTGAAGAGGACGATCTCTCGCAGTTCCGGCTGGGCGACTCCGGTCAGAGCATCCACTAAAAACACGGTAACACATTTTAGAAGCAGTGCGTTAGGTTCTCTTCATGGCCACGGCGACCGTCGCTGCAGCGCCGCCGGCCGGTCTCAGCGAGACCGAGGCGTCCCGTCGCCTGGAGGCGCGAGGGCCGCAGCGGCCGCCGGCGACGAGCCGCTCGTACGCCAGCATCGTTCGCGCCAACGTCTTCACGATCTTCAACTTGATCCTGGCAGTCGCGGGCGCGGCGACGATCGCGTTCGGCAACTGGCAGGACGCGCTCTTCCTCGGGATCCTGTTCTTCAACACGACGATCGGGATCGTCCAGGAGGTTCGCGCGAAGCATGCGCTCGACCGTCTCGCCGCCCTCGTCGCGCCGACTGCGACGGTCGTCAGGGACGGCGCCGTGCGGCAGGTCGGCGTCGGCAGCGTCGTCGTGGGCGATCTCCTGCGCGTCCAGGCCGGCGACCAGGTCGTCGCCGACGGCATGTTGAAGTCCGCTTCGGCCCTGTCGGTCGACGAGTCGATCCTGACGGGCGAGTCGAGCCCGGTCGTCCGCCGCGCCGGGGAAGAGGTGCGCTCCGGCTCGTTCGTCGCGGAGGGCATCGGCGAGTTCGAGGTGACTGCGGTCGGCGAGCAGAGCTATGCGTCGAGGATCGCCGGCGAGGCGAGGTCGTTCCGCCACCCGCGCTCGCCGCTCGAGCGAGCGCTGAACAAGCTGCTGCTGATCCTGGTCGCGCTGATCGTCCCGCTCGGGCTCGTCCTCGGCTACGCGCTCTGGCACCGGCACACGAAGCCGAGCGACGCGGTGTCGACGGCGGTGGCGGCAACGGTCACTGTCGTGCCGGAAGGCCTGATCCTGCTCACAAGCCTGACCTTCGCCGTGGCGGCGCTGCGGATGGCGCGCCGCGGTGCGCTCGTGCAGCAGCTGAACGCGCTCGAGTCGCTCGCGTCGGTGAACGTCGTCTGCATGGACAAGACGGGGACGCTGACGGAGCCGGAGCCGCAGGTGCTCGAGACGGTGCCGGCGCCCGGCGTGATGAAGAACGAGCTCGATCGCGTGCTCGCGCGCTACGGCGCGAGCGCGGCGAGCCGGACGTCGACGCTTGACGCGATCCGGACGGCGTTCGCGGGCGAGCCGGAGCGCCCGTCGGCGGAGGTGCCGTTCTCGTCCAGCAGCCGGTGGAGCGCGCTCGCGTTCGGCGGCGACCGCTACGTGCTCGGCGCGCCGGAGCTGTTCCCGCTCGACGGGCTGAAGGAACGGGCGGAGCTCGAGGCGGCCGAGGGGCGCCGCGTCGTCGCGGTCGGGACGACGTCGGCCGACCTCGAGAACGCGCGGCCGGAGCAGGGAACGCCGCTCGACCTCCACCCGATCGGCCTCGTGGTGATCGGCGAGAAGCTCCGGCCGAATGCCCGCGAGACCGTCGCCTACCTCATCGAGCAGGGCGTGGAGCTGCGCGTGCTGTCCGGCGACCGGCCCGAGACCGTCGCTGCCATCGCCCGCGAGGCCGGCGTGCCGGAGCATGGCGCGCCGCTCGACGGACGCGACCTTCCGGCGACCCAGGCCGCGCTGGCGAAGGCGGTGTTCGGCGCCTCGGTGATCGGCCGGATCTCGCCGGAGGGCAAGAAGGCCGTGGTCGAGGCGCTGAATGCGGAGGGAAAGTACGTTGCGATGATCGGCGACGGCGTCAACGACGTGCCGGCGCTGAAGGCGTCTCGGCTCGGGATCGCGCAGGGATCGGGCTCGCAGATGGCGAGGAGCGTCGCCGACCTCGTCCTCGTGCAGAACGACTTCGGGTCGGTGCCGGACATGGTCGTCGAGGGCAGGAAGGTGCTGCGGAACCTCACGCGCGTCACGAAGCTGTTCGTGAGCAAGTCGGCGTTCGCCGTCTTCCTCGTGGTGTCGATCGGCCTCACGCCGATCGCGTATCCGCTGCTGCCGCGGCACCTGTCGCTGGTCGCGACGCTGGCGATCGGCGTCCCCGGTTTCTTCCTCGCGCTGGCGCCGAGCGCAGGCGAGTTCCGCGTCAGGGGGTTTCTCCGGGACGTGGCGCGCTTCGCGATCCCGGCCGGAACCGCCGCGGGCCTCGGTGTGCTCGCCAGCTACCTGTTCGTCTACGACGTCCTCGACCGGCCGCTGAAGGAGTCGAGGACGGTGGCGACGACGGTGCTGCTGGTCGTCGGCCTCTACCTGATCATGGCGCTCGAGTCGACGACCACGCGGCGCGGGAAGTGGGTCGGGGCGCTGTGCGCGGTGCTGGCGGCGTTCTACGCCCTCGTGCTGATCCTTCCGTCCGGCCGGCACTTCTACGCGCTGGACGTGCCGGGCCCGCTCTCGTGGCTCGCGATCGCCGGCGGCGCGGCGCTCGCGGTCGGCGGCCTGGTCGGTACGGACGACCGCTTCATCCCGGCCTGGGCCCTGGCACGCTGGCGCAGCCTGGCCGACGACTGATCAGCCGAGCAGCCGGGCGCGCAGCCGGTCCAGCGTCTGCGGCCCCGCGCCTGCCTCCCGCAGGTAGCCGGCGATGTCGCCGTGGCGGCGTTCGAGCTCCGTCAGCGTGTCGACCATCACCTGCCGCGGCGACGAGCCGATCCGCAGGCGCAGGGCGCGCTCCTCGTCGTCGGGCGCGGCGTCCGCCCACGGATCGATGAGCGGGCGGATGTTGTCTTCCGAAAGCGTGTAGTCGTCCGCGATGTCCTCGATCGAGACGCCGACGGTTCGCAGGAGCATGGCGCAGGTAAGGCCCGTTCGGTCTTTCCCGGCGAAGCAGTGGACGACGACGCCGCCCTCGGGCGCCGCGGCGACGGTCTGGACGGCCCGGCCGAAGTTCGGCGCGAGCAGCTCCGTCATGCGGACGTAGGTGGCGTAGACGCCTGCGTCGTGGTCGCCCTCCTGGCGCCATGTCTCCTGCAACTCGGCCCAGTGCCCGTCGTCGATCGGCACGTGGACGATGTCGACCGGAGCGTCGAGGGGCGGATCGCGCTCGAGCTCGTCGTGGCGCCGCAGGTCGACGATCGTGCGTACGCCGTAGTCGACGAGCTGGTCCCAGCCGCGCTCGGTCAGGTGCCGGACGCTGTCGGCGCGGACGACGGCACCGAAGGTCGTCGTCAGCCCGTCCTCGGTGACGTGCCCGCCGAGGTCGCGGACGTTGAGGCACCCGTCCCAGGTGAGGACTCGCTCCGTCAGGACGCCAGCAGACGCCGCAGCACGAACTGGAGGATGCCGCCGTGGCGCATGTACTCGCGTTCGCGGGGGGTGTCGAGGCGGAGCCGGGCCTGGAACGTCTTGTCGTCCGCACGGACTGTCACGACCGACGCCTCGGCGTTCTCCACGCCCTCGATCGAGAATTCCTCGCGGCCGGTCAGCCCGATCGACTCCGCGTTCTCGCCGGCCATGAACTGCAGCGGGAGGATGCCCATCATCAGCAGGTTCGAGCGGTGGATCCGCTCGTAGCTCTCGGCGATCGCGGCCTTCACGCCGAGCAGCAGCGGCCCCTTCGCCGCCCAGTCGCGCGACGAGCCGGAGCCGTACTCCTTGCCCGCGATCACGACCAGCGGCGTGCCCTCGGCGAGGTAGCGCTGCGACGCCTCGTAGATCGTCATCTCCTCGCCCGACGGGACGTGCACCGTCCACGTCCCCTCCGAGCCGGGAACGAGCAGGTTCCGCAGCCGGACGTTCGCGAACGTTCCGCGCACGAGCACCTCGTGGTTGCCGCGGCGTGAGCCGTACGAGTTGAAGTCCTTCCGCTCGACGCCGTGCCCGGTCAGGTACTGCCCGGCGGGGCTCTCGGGCTTGATCGATCCGGCCGGCGAGATGTGGTCGGTCGTGACCGAGTCGCCGACCCAGACGAGGCAGCGAGCGCCGTGGACGTCCTCGACCGTCCCGGCCTCGTGGGACATCCCCTCGAAGTACGGCGGCTGCCGCACGTAGGTCGAGGCCGGATCCCACGCGAACAGGTCGCCCTCCGGCACCGGCAGCGAGCGCCAGTGCTCGTCGCCCGTGTACACGTCGGCGTAGGTCTTCGAGAACATCTCGCTGCGGACCGTGCGCGCGATCACTTCCTGCACCTGCTCGGGGGTCGGCCAGATGTCCGCCAGGTACACGTCGTTTCCGTCCCTGTCCTGGCCGATCGGCTCGGTCTCGAGGTCGAGGTCCATCCGGCCGGCGAGCGCGTATGCGACGACGAGCGGCGGCGAGGCGAGGTAGTTCGCCTTCACCTCGGGGTGGATCCGCGCCTCGAAGTTGCGGTTGCCGGAGAGCACGGCGCAGACGACGAGCTCGCCGTCGCCGACGGCCTTCGAGATCGGATCCGGGAGCGGCCCGGAGTTGCCGATGCAGGTCGTGCAGCCGTAACCGACGAGGCCGAACCCGAGCGCGTCCAGAGCCGGCGTCAGACCGGCCGCGTAGTAGTAGTCGGTGACGACCTTCGAGCCGGGAGCGAGGCTGGACTTGACCCAGGGCTTGCGCTCGAGGCCGCGTTCGACCGCGTTCTTCGCCAGGAGCCCGGCCGCGATCATCACCGACGGGTTCGAGGTGTTGGTGCAGCTCGTGATCGCGGCGATCACGACCGAGCCGTGCTCGAGCTCGAACCGCTTACCGTCCATGTCGACCGTCAAGCCTTTCGGGCGCTCGGCGACCGCGACTGCAGCGTCGACGTCGACCTGCGCGGCGACCTCGACCTCCTCGTGCCCGGGCGCCTGCTCGGCGACCGGGTCGCTGGCGGGGAACGTGTCCGCGACCGCCGCGTCGTGCGCGTTGCCGTAGTCGACGCCGAACGTCGGAAGCTGGTCGAGGAACGCGCGCTTGGCGTCGACGAGCGGCACGCGGTCCTGCGGGCGCCGCGGCCCGGCGAGGCTCGGCTCGACGGTCGACAGGTCGAGCTCGACGACCTGCGAGTACGCCGGCTCGCCGTCTGCCGGGTCGTGCCAGAGGCTGTTCTCCTTGCAATACGCCTCGACCAGCGCGACGCGGTCGGCCGGGCGGCCGGTGAGCCGCAGGTACTCGATCGTGCGCTCGTCCACGGGGAAGAACCCGCACGTCGCGCCGTACTCAGGGGACATGTTCCCGATCGTGGCCCGGTCTGCGAGCGGCAGCGCCGCCAGACCCTCGCCGAAGTACTCGACGAACTTCCCGACGACTCCGGTCGAGCGCAGGATCTGGGTGACGGTGAGGACGAGGTCGGTCGCGGTCGCGCGCTCGGGCAGCGCGCCCGTGAGCTTGAACCCGACGACCTGCGGGACGAGCATCGAGATCGCCTCGCCGAGCATGGCCGCCTCGGCCTCGATGCCGCCGACGCCCCAGCCGAGCACGCCGAGGCCGTTGACCATCGTCGTGTGCGAGTCGGTGCCGACCAGCGTGTCCGGGAACGCCTGCAGCCGGCCGTCGATCTCCCGCGTCTCGACGACGCGGGCGAGGAACTCCAGGTTGACCTGGTGGACGATTCCCGTCGACGGCGGGACGACGGAGAAGTTCTCGAAGGCGCGCTGCCCCCAGCGGAGGAACGCGTAGCGCTCGCGATTGCGCTCGAACTCGAGCTCGGTGTTCCGGAAGACGGCCAGGGGGGATGCGTAGACGTCGACCTGCACCGAGTGGTCGATGACGAGTTCGGCCGGGAGCTGCGGGTTGATGCGCGACGGGTCGCCGCCGAGGTCGCGCATTGCGTCGCGCATCGCCGCCAGGTCGACGACGGCGGGAACGCCCGTGAAGTCCTGGAGGAGCACGCGCGCGGGCGTGAAGCCGATCTCGCGCGACGGCTCGTCCTGTGGCTTCCAGGCCCGGACGGCCTCGGCGTCTTCGTCGCTCGACGTGCGCAGGACGTTCTCGAGCAGGATGCGCAGGGAGAACGGCAGGTGCGAGACGTCGCCGACACGCCACATCGCGTACTCGACGCCGCCGACGGAGATCGATGAAGCGTCAGCGGGCATACCTCGATTCAAGCAGAAGCGATGTTCCGTCCCGCCTTGCCACGAAGTAGCATCGGGTCGTGGTCGAATTCACCCTGGACGGGAAACGGGTCTCGGCGCCTGAAGGCGAGCTGCTCGTCCACGCCGCCGCGCGGTACGGGACGTTCATCCCGACGCTCTGCCACGACGACAAGCTCGACCCGTACGGCGGTTGCCGAATGTGTCTCGTCGACCTCGAGGGCGCGCCCAGGCCCGTCCCCGCGTGCGCGCAGCGCGTCCGCGAGGGCATGGTCGTCTCCACGAACGGCCACACGGACGAGCTCCGCAAGACGCTGACCGAGATGCTCCTCGCCGAGCACCTCGCGCCGAATCCGGGCGGGCGGCCGAACGAGCTGACCGAGCTCGCCGAGGAGCTGGGCGCCCAGGCGCCGTTCGTCCTCCCCGACGCCGGCCGCGAGCCCTACGACGACCGCAACCGCCTGATGGGCTACGAGCCCGACGCCTGCATCCTCTGCAACCGCTGCGTCCGCTACACGCAGGAGGTGATGCAGTGCTCGGCGCTGACCTTCGAAGGGCGCGGCGCCGAGGCGCGCGTCGTCCCGACACACGGTCACTCGTGGCTCGACACCGAGTGCGAGCTCTGCGGCGGGTGCCTGTCCGTTTGCCCGACGGGCGCGATCCACGAGCAGTTCCTCGCCGGCGCGCCCGCCGGCCACGAGCGTGCGCTCGAGAAGACGAAGACGACGTGCACATTCTGCGGCGTCGGCTGTCAGGTCGACCTGAACGTCGACCCGAAGTCGAACCGCATCGTGAAGGTCACGTCCAGCCCGAACTACGTCTCGAACGAGGGCAACCTCTGCGTCAAGGGCCGCTTCGCCTTCAACTTCGTCCATCACCCCGACCGGCTGACGCAGCCGCTCGTCCGGGGCGAAGACGGAAAGCTCCATCCGACCGACTGGGACACCGCGCTCGCGACTGCCGCAGCCGGGCTGCAGGCGGTCAAGGAGCGCCACGGCGCGCAGTCCGTCGGCCTGCTCGCGTCCGCACGGCTGACGAACGAGGAGAACTACCTCCTGCAGAAGTTCGCGCGAGGGGTGATCGGCACCCACTCGGTGCACTCCTGCGAAGCCACCTGACACGCGCCGACTCTTTACGGCCTGGTCAGGTCGTTGGGCAGAGGAGCAAGCACCAACTCCATCCCGGAGATCGAGAACGCCCGCTTCCTGCTCGTGATCGGCTCGAACACCACCGAGGCGCACCCGGTGCTGGCGCTCCGGATGAAGAAGGCGGTGCGCAAGGGCGCGACGCTCGTCGTCTGCGACCCGCGCAAGATCTGGCTGACGAAGATCGCCAGGCGCCACCTGCAGCTGCGGCCTGGCTCCGACGTCTGGCTGATCAACGCGATGCTGCACGTGATCTTCGAGGAAGGCCTGCAGGACGACGCCTACATCGCCGAGCACACCGTCGACGTCGAGGCGGTGCGCGAGATCGTCGCCCGCTACTCGCCGGAGGCGGCCGAGGTGATGACCGGCGTTCCGGCCGAGGACATCCGCGCCACCGCCCGCGAGTACGCGACCGAGCGGCACGCGGCGGTCTTCTACACGCTCGGGATCACCGAGCACGCCTGCGCGGTCGACAACATCTGGTCGCTCTCCAACCTCGTCCTCGCCACCGGGCACCTCGGCTACGAGTCAACCGGCCTGAACGCGCTGCGCGGCCAGAACAACGTCCAGGGGCTGAACGACTCCGGTGCCAATCCGGCCTACTTCCCCGGCTACCAGGCTGCGGACGACCCGGAGGTGCTTGCCAAGTTCGAGGCGGCGTGGGGGGTCGACCTGCCGGCGACGCCCGGCTACCGGCTCGACCAGATCATCTCCGGCCTCCACGACGGGCGGATCAAGGCACTCTACCTCGTCGGCGAGAACCCGGCCCACACCGAGCCGAACGCGAAGCACGTCGAGGAGGGCTTCGAGCACGTCGAGTTCGTCGTCGCGCAGGACCTGTTCCTGAACGACCTGACCGAGAAGTACGCCGACGTCGTCTTCCCGGCGTCGAGCTTCGCCGAGAAGGACGGCACGTTCACGAACACGGAGCGGCGCATCAACCGCGTGCGGGCGGCGGTTCCGTGCCCGGGAGAGGCTCGCGTCGATCGCGAGATCGTGATCGGCTTCGCGCGCGCGATGGGCGCCTCGTGGCCCGAGTACCCGGACGCGGAGTCAGTCTGGAACGAGCTCGCCGACCTCTCGCCGAACTGGTTCGGCATTCGCTACGACCGCCTCGAGGAGCAGGGCCTGCAGTGGCCGTGCCTCGACCGCGACGACCCCGGCTCGGCGTTTCTCCACGCGGACGGGCCGGCGCGCCCCGGCGGCGGCAAGTTCTGGCCGGTCGAGTACCAGCCGCCGATCGAGCTCCCCGACGCCGAGTATCCCCTGACGCTCTCCACCGGCCGGACGCTCTACCACTACAACTCGGCGACGATGACGATGCGCGAGGCCGGCATCACCGACAAGCAGGAGGATCCGTTCTTCGAGATCTCGGCCGAGGACGCGTCCGCTCTGGGCCTGGCCGAAGGCGACTGGGCCCGGCTCGTCTCACGCCGCGGCGATCTCGAGGCGCGCGCGAAGATCACCGACCGCGTCTATCCAGGCCTCGTCTGGATGGCCCTGCACTTCGCGCAGGCGAAGGTGAACTGGCTGACGCACGACGTCGGCGACCCGCTGATCGGCACGCCGGAGTACAAGGTCAGCGCCGTGCGGGTCGAGCCCGCACGGCGCTGACCTCCTTCGGTTCAGTGCAGCGTGCCGACCTTTGTCGCCACGAGCGCCGAATACACCGTGAAGCTCTGCCCGGTCAGCTCGTCGCAGATGACGCTGACGGTCGTGTCGGTCGGGATGGAGGCATCACCGTTGAGAGCGAACGACTCCGAGTGGATCCCAGCGTCGGAGTTGAGGCTGATCGAGGTGTCGTCTACATCGTCCGAGCCGACTTCGAGGGCGCATGGGTACTGACCAGTCGAGCCGTCGATGTTGCCGGAAGCAGACATCGTGTAGCTCCCGGCGGGCAGTGTCAGCGACGCCCCTCTGACGATGTAGCTGCCGGTCGCCGGGCCTGACTTCGCGAACCAGCTGTCGCTCGGGCCCAGCGGGCCTTGATCGCCTTTGGGTCCCTGCGGCCCCTGCGGCCCCGCGGGTCCCTGCGGCCCCTGCGGCCCCTGCGGACCCGCGGGGCCTTGCGCCCCAGCGGGCCCCGCTGCTCCGGTCGGGCCCTTCTGGTTCCAGTTGAGCGCGGTCTCGTTGTTCTTGCAGCTCGCCTGGTCCTTCTTCGACGAGGCGGGGTCGACGACCCGAAGGTTGCCGTTGTCGTTCTGGTAGCAGCCGTGGATCACGCCCTGTGTATCCGGGATCGCCGCCTGGACGGCGGTTGCGAGTCCGAAGGCGGCCATCGCGATGGTGGCGGCCAGGACGGTCTTACGCGTTCTGACGAACGCTTTCATCGCTCCTCCCTTCAAGGCCTGAAGATCCGGCGGGTGTTGGTGAACGTGCAGGTGACGGCGGCGTTGCCGACGACCTGGACAGCGAGGCTGGCTCCGATTGCGCTCTGTCCGTTCGAGCACGAGACCGTCGTCGCGTAAGTCGCGAGGGTTGTGCCGGTAGCGGCGGTCTCGGAAACGGTGTGCGAGCCCGGCAAGAGGCTGACGCCGCCGGTCGTGCCGTTGTTGCCGACGTTGGCCGCGTAAACCGTGCCGTCGACCAGCAGGTTGAACCGGCCCGGGTCGTACGACGGCACGAGCTTGTTCGTCGCCGTGAGCGTGCCCGGGTACGCGAACTGCTCGACGCGGTCGTTCGGCTGGTCGGTGACGTAGATGTCTCCGACGGCGTCGAAGGCGATGCGGCCCGGCCCGTCGAACTGGCCGTTGCCGGATCCTGTCGAGCCCCACTGCGTGACGTAGATGCCGGTGCTCGTGAACTCTTCGACGCGGTTGTTCCCGGTGTCGACGACGTAGACGTTCCCCGCCGGGTCGACCTTCACGTCGAGTGGGAGATAGAACTGACCGCTTCCGTTTCCGTGCGATCCCCACTGCCTGACGTAGGCTCCCGCGTTCGTGAACTCCTGGATCCGATCGTTTGCCGAGTCGGCGACATAGACGTCTCCCGAGGAATCCACCGAGACGCCGAACGGCGCGTTCAACTGGCCGGTCCCCGTGCCCGGCGAACCGAACTCGCGGACATACGTCCCGGTGCCGGTGTACTCGTCGATCTGGTCCCGGGTCGGGTCTGCCACGTAGACATTTCCCGAGGAATCGAGTGAGATCCCGTGCGGCGCGCCGGCGAACTGGCCGGGGCCCGTCCCGACAGAGCCCCACTTCCTGATGAAGCCGCCGGTTGCCGTGAACTCCTCGACCCGGGTGTTCCCCTCGTCCGTGACGTAGACATCTCCCGACGCGTTGACGGCGACTCCGTCGGGATTGCTGAACTGACCATCTCCACTGCCGGCCGATCCCCATTGACGGAGGTAGCCGCCCGAGCCGGTGAACTCCTCCACGCGGCTGTTGAACGAGTCGACGACATAGACATCCCCGGTCGTGTCGACGGCGATGCCGTAAGGACCGTAGAACTGCCCGTTCCCGGTTCCGTACGTACCCCAGGTCCGGACGAACGTGGGCGGCGAGGACGCGATCGCGACGGCGACGAACACGAGAGCCGCGAGCCCTGCTATGCCGATCAGCAAGCGCTTCACGGCTCCTCCTAGACGTCCTCGGCGGTCAGGAACGCCGCCTCGTGGATGTCCTGATACGGCAGGCCTGCGCGCCGCTGCACTTCCTCGACCACCTCGCGACTTTCGCCCTCGAAGAGGCACTGGCAACGGGCATCCGCCGGGACGTAGGTCGAGCGGACGTAGCGAACGTCCTGCCCCTCCGCCGTGAGCTCGGCGGCGACGCGCTTTGCGGCTGCTGCGGCGCCGGGCAGCTGGTCAGGCGGAAAGTCCGGGAGGTGGCGTTCGACGAGGTACTGGTTCATCGGGGCTCCTTTCTCAGGGGTTGGGCTTGACTGACACCGCGGTCTGCGCGGCAGCACCTCAGCAGGGCGCCTTTTTCGAGAGCGCCAGCGAGCCGCCCGCGGTGAGCGTCACGCGGGCAGTCACGCTCGCGTGCCTCGCGAGGCCGTGCTTCGGAAAGGCGGCGGAGAACGGTGCGCGACGGTCGGTGCTGTGGAGCTTCCCGACGGAGAACGCGACGGAGCTCACTCCGGCCGCCGTCACCGTCGCGGTCACCTTCGTGCTCGAGCAGTGGACGCTCAGCGCCGGCTTCGCCTTCGGCTTCGGGCTCGGCGGCTGCGGGCCGGTGAGCCTGAACGAGACGTTGTCGGCGTAGCCACTGTTCCAGCCGCCGTCGACGTCGTGGCTCGTCAGCACGATGCGGGCCGACCGAGTGCCCTTCGGGAGGGTGACGGCGGTGCTCAGCGGGACGAGCGGCGAGTCGAGCAGGTCGGCGTCCGAGGTGTTCGTCGGGCCGTCGAGATGCATGTCGGCGATCTGCGCTCCGGACCCGTCCAGCAGCTGGGCGTCCAGCGTCATGTAGTTGGGCTGCGTCCAGTTGGCCCCGAGGTACGCCGACAGGCCGGCCTTGACGTTGCCGGCGTCGATCTCCGCGGCGGCGCTCGAGAGATCGATCGTCTGCGAGGCAGAGGTGTCCTCGCTCGAGTTGCCGCCGGCGAAGAAGTTCTTCCCGCCGCCGATCTTGGTTGCGAAGTCGGGCAGCGGGAAGTCGCCGTTCGCATCCGGGCCTCCGTCGTAGGCGATCACGGTGAATGGGCCGGAGGTCGTCCAGCCGGGCGGCGAGACGACCGTGTTCAGGCGGTCCCCCGTTGCGCCCGGCCCGTCTTCGGCGTTGCCGTTGACGACGAGGTTTCCGACGGGAACCGCCCTGCTGCCGCCGCTAGCACTCGTGGCGAGCACGAGAGCGACGAACAGCAGGGCGGCGGCCGCGGCCGATCGAATTGTGGTGTTCGTCTTCATGTCGTCTCCTCGAGTGGGTGGTTGACGCACGCAGCGGGCCCGCTCCAAACCGCGGCCCAGATCCGGTCGAAAGGCGACTCGGCGAGCCGCCCGACCTCGGCGACGGTTTCCGCCGAGTCGGCTTCGAAGAGGTGCAGGGACAGCTCCTCGTCGGGCGAGACGAGCGAGCCGAGATGCCGAATGGGACGTCCCCGGCCGGCGAGCTCGGCGGCGGCCTGGCTCGTGCAGCCCGCCGCAGAGCCCGTCCCGCCGGGGTCGTACGACTCGCCTACGAAATGGCGCTGCGCCACACGTCGAACCTAGAGCCGCCCCCGCCGAGCGGATAGACGGAAATCCGTGCTCTTTGACCTAGTCCGCGGTGAAGCGGCGGGCGAGCTCGGCCCGCGAGCGGATGCCGAGCTTGCGGTAGACGCGCCGAAGCGTCGACTCGACGGTGTTCACGCTGAGGAACAGCTCTGCAGCGACCTCGTTGTTCGTCCGACCGTCGGCAACGAGCGCCGCCACGCGCTTCTCGGCCGGTGTCAGCTCGTCCGGCGAGGCGGTGCGGCCCCCGATCCGGGCCAGTTCCGCACGCGTCTGATCGGCCCAGGGCGGGGTGCCGAGCGCGGTGAAGACCTCGAGCGCGTCCTTCAGCGCCTCACGGGCAGCCGCACGGCGGCGCTCCCGCAGGAGGAGCCGGCCGAGGGCGAGCAGCGAACGGGCCCGGTCGAACGGCATCGACAGGGCCTCCGTCCGCGCGACCGCCTCGCGGAGGGACGATTCGTCGCCGTTCAGAAGCCCGCGGCAGCGGGCGGCCTGGGCGAGCCCCCAGGGATGCGAGAGCTCGGCGGCCAGGGACTCGAGCCGGTCGAGCTCGGCGGCAGCCTCCTCCTGCCTCCCCGCCAGGAACAGCGCCTCGATCAGCTCGGCAACGACCGGCACTGATCCCGGTTCGCGGAAGCCGGCGCGCATCATCGAGCCGCTGGCGGCGGCGAGCGGGCCGACGGCATCCTCGGCCGCCCCCGCCGCGAGGGCGGCGACCCCCTGAACCTGCATGGCGAACAGCCGCTGCCAGCCGGATGCGTCGGAAGCCGCCAGCACCGCCGCAGCCGCCTCGTCCGCCGCTCGGCGATCGCCTCGAACCGCCGCGACGTGGCCGGCGCACCGCAGCAGGGCGGACCTGGCCGCGCCGATGCCGGCTCCGACGTTCTCCAGCTCCGCCAGTCGCTCCCGCGCCGCCGGCCAGTCACCGCGGCGGCTCTCGAGATCGAACAGCTGCAGGGTGAACACGAACTGCGACCACTCCTCTTCCTCCGCGGCTGCCCGCTCCCGGAGGGGCTCCAGGAGCGCCGCCGCTTCGGCGTACTCGCCGCGGCAGATCTTCTGCGAGGCGCGAATGCGGTCCGGATGCAACAGCAGCTCGTGGAGGAGACCGCCCTCGAGCGGCCGCAGCTCCGGATCGAGCGGACGACCGAGTGCGTACTCCGTCCACGCCATGTCCACGAGGGCGCGGCTCTCCAGCGACGCGTCGCCGATCGACCGGGCGAGCTCGGCTGCCTCGGCGAGCGTCGCGGCAGTCTCGGCGACGTTCTCGAGCAGGCCGAGACCGACGATGCTGTAGCCGCCCATCGTCTCGAGCAGGATCAGCGCCCGCAGGCGCGCGTCGTCTCCCGCATCCTCGAGGGCGCGCTCGACGTCGGCGCGCGTCAGCCCGCTGCGACTCGCCGGTACGAGCAGGAGAAACGCGCGCGCCCGCTGCGAGCCGGGAGGCAGCGTCGCCAGCAGCTCGTGGAGACGCGCCGTCGCCTCCTCGGTGCTCCCGATCCTGAGCTTGCACTCGCAGTCGGCGAAGAGGCGGTCGAGCCACCTCTCGCTACCCGGATCGGTGAAGCGGAGTGCCTCCTGTGCGAGGTCGGCGGCGGCATACGCGGATCCTCTGGCCAGCGCGTCCTCGGCGGCTTCGTCCAGCAGCCCGGCGACCTCCTCGTCCGGCGGCTCCGCGCTCAGGGCGAGATGCACCGCGCGTTCCTGCGGATCGCGGCCGAGGGCGGCCAGACGGCGGTGGACGTCGCGCTTTTGCCGCGGATCGGCCGCGGACGCGACTGCGGCGGCGAGCAGCGGGTGCGAGAAACGGATGCGGGAGCCGTCGAGCTCCACGACGTGAGCGCTCGCGGCCGGTTCCAGCCGCTGCCACGCTCCCTGGCCGTCGACGGCGTCGAGCACGTCCGGCGTCGGATCGGAGACGAGCGCGGCCGCGAGCAGCGTCGAGCGCGTTTCGGCGCCGAGCCCGGCCAGCCGCTCCTGGAGCAGCGTCGAGAGGTCGGTGGGGATCGGGACCTCGTCGCCGATCGCGAACCGGCTGCCGCGCCGCAAGAGCGCGCGCGCGAGCTCGAGAGCGTAGAACGGGTTGCCCGCCGAGATCTCCCACAACCTGCGCAACGTCTGCCGCGGCAGGCTCGTCTCCAGCCGGTCGGCGAGGAGGCGCTGCAGCGCGCCCAGGCTGAGCGGGCCGACCGCGACGACCTCCGTCGGCTCGGGAAGCTGCGGCTCCTCACCCTCACCCGTGCGCCGGGTGACGAGGAAGCGCACGGGCTCGGCCCGGAGGCGCCGCGCGGCGAACTCGAGCGTCACCAGCGACGAGCGGTCGAGCCACTGCACGTCGTCCACGGCGAGCACGACGGGGCCCTGGTGCGCGAGCTCGCGCAGTGCGTTCAGGACCGCGAGCGCGACGACCCGTTCCTCGAGCGGGTCGTCCCCAGCCGTCTCGAGCGAGAGCGCGACGCGGAGGGCATGCCGCTGTGGTTCCGGAAGCACGTCGAAGACCACTTCGCGACCGGCAAGGAGATCGCCGATCGCAGCGAATGCGAAGCCGGCTTCCCGGTCGGTCGGCCTCGCCACGAGCACGGCCGCCGTGCCGGCGAGGGCTCTGTCGACGCCGGCCTGCCAGAGCGTCGTCTTCCCGACGCCGGCCTCCCCCTCCAGCAGCAAGCCGCCCGGCCCCTCGACGGCAGCGTCGACAAAGCCTGCGACCGCCGCAAGCTCCTGTGCCCGCCCGACGATCGCGTCGGCCGTGACCCCCAAACCGGAGCCTAAATAGCACGATGCGACCTGAGTCGTCTAGTGCCCGAACGGGAACGTGGCCCGGATGTGCCAGCGGTCGGGCGCGTGCATCTCCATCAGCGTCGCCTCGCGGACGAGGAACGACGCCGGGAGCAGCGTGCCGACGCGCGCCTCGGCGCGGGCCGTCAGCGTGTCCGGATCGGGATCGGCTGCGAAGCGGCCGAGAGTCGCATGCGGCGGCGGGTCCGTTCCGGGCCGGCCGTACGGCGGGTACCCGGGGAACCGTGCCCAGAGGGCACGCATCGTCGCGCGCAGCTCGTCGTCCGGCTCCGGCACCGCGTAGACGACCGCGCCCGGGAACTCGGCCAGGCGGACGAGCGAGAACTCGAGCGGCGGCCGATCTGCGAAGAGCTCCCGCAGCGTGCCGAAGTGCTGCTCGGCCTCGTCCGGCGGCGCGAACGGGTACAGGAGCGTCAGCGAGAGCGGGATGCCCTCGTCGACGCGTTCCGGGTAGAGCTCGTCGTGCGCGGCCGCGAGCTCCCGGTGGCCGGTGAGGAAGAGCGTGACCGCAGACTCGAGCACGACCCGAAGCTAGCATCGCGGCCGTGAAGATCCGCGCCGCCGTCCTCGAGGAGTTCGGGCAGCCGCTCGCCGTCCAGGACGTCGAGCTCGAGGAGCCGAAGGCCGGCGAGGCGCTCGTCCGGCTCGCGGCCTGCGGCGTCTGCCACACGGACCTGTACACGGCATCCGGCGCCGATCCATCGGGCTACGTGCCGTGCGTGCTCGGGCACGAAGGCGCGGGCGTCGTCGAGAAGGTCGGCGAGGGCGGCCGCGGGCTCGTCCAGCCCGGCGACCACGTGGTCACCCTGTTCGCGCCCGAGTGCGGCGAGTGCATCCACTGCCGTAGCCCGCGGACGAACCGCTGCGTGGCCATCCGCGACCAGCAGGGCCTCGGCTACCTCCCGGACGGCACGACCCGGCTGCACCGGGACGGCGAGGAGCTCCGGCACTTCATGGGCACGTCCACCTTCGCCGAGTACGCCGTCATCCCGGAGATCGCGCTGGCGAAGGTCAGCCCGGAGGCGCCGCTCGCCGGCTGCGCGCCGTTCGCGTGCGGACTCTCGACCGGCATCGGCGCAGCGCTCTACACCGCCCGCGTCGAACCCGGCTCGACCTGCGTCGTCTTCGGCTGCGGGCTCGTCGGGCTCGGCTGCGTGATCGGCTGCCGGCTCGCCGGTGCCGGCCGGATCGTCGCGATCGACCTCTCCGAAGAGCGGCTCGCCGAGGCACGCCACCACGGCGCCACCGACACTCGCGTCGTCGCCGACGACACGGTCGACTGGATCCGCGGGGAGACCGGCGGCTTCGGCGCCGACTACACGTTCGAGGCGACCGGCGACGTCGGCGTGATGCGGCAGGCGGTCGAGTCGGCCCGCGAGGCGTGGGGCCTGGCGACGATGTGCGGCGTCGCCGGCAAGGGCGAGACGCTGGACGTCGTTCCGCGGCTCCTGATCACCGGCCGGCGGGTGACCGGCACGTCGTTCGGGGGCGTGAAGGGACGGTCGCAGGTGCCCGGGCTCGTCGACCGCTGGCTGGCGGGCGAGATCGACGTCGACCGGGTCGTGACCGCGCGCGTCGCGCTCGACGACGTGAACGACGCCTTCCACGCCATGGAGCGGCAAGAAGGCATCCGCACCGTCGTCGAGTTCGCGTGAATCTCGACCCGTTGCTCCGGGGGCGCTTCGGACGGCCGTTTCGGTACGTCAGGGAGACGGAGTCCACGCAGGCGTTGCTCGGCGCCGGCGACCCGGAGGGCGCCGTCGCCGCGGCCGGCCACCAGACCGCAGGCCGCGGAAGGCTCGGCCGCCGCTGGGAGGCGCCGCCCGGAACGGCGCTCACCTTCTCCACCCTGCTCCGTCCGCCGCCGGGCGCACCGGTTCAGCAGCTCTCGCTCGTGGCCGGCCTCGCCGTCGCCGAGACCGTCGAGGAGGCACTCCAGCTCTCGGCGCAGATCAAGTGGCCGAACGACGTGATGGTCGACCGGAGGAAGGTCGCAGGCGTCCTCGCTGAGGCGAGAGACGGCGTCGTCGTCCTCGGCATCGGCCTGAACGTGAACCAGACACGCGAGCAGCTGCCCGAGGACGCGCGCGTCCCGGCAGCCTCGCTTCGCACGATCGACGGCACCGAGCGTGAGCCGGCGCCGCTGCTCGCGGATCTCCTCGCCCGCCTGGAGCAGCACTACGACGCCTGGACGACGGGCGGGCTGGACGCGGTCTTCGACGGGATCGGCTCGCGCGACTTCCTGCGCGGCCGGCGTGTCCGCGTCGGCGAACACGAAGGCGTGGCCGGGGGGCTCGACCGGGCCGGCCGCCTGGTGGTCGGCGACCGGCCCGTCGAGTCGGGTGAGGTGGAGCTGGTCTAGCCGCTGTACGAGCCGAGGTTGGCCGTGACAGTCTGCGGCTGGAAGGCGAAGACGTCTTTGCTCTCGGGGTCGATGAGCGCCTTCACCCAGTGCACGTTGTTGATCCCCTGCTCCTGGTGGTCGCCGAACGTCTCGACGCGCGTGAAGTTCTGGACGGTCAGACCGTTCGAGTCGAGCAGCGGCTTGTCGACGCGGAAGTAGTGCGAGTCGCCGTGCACGAGCACGACCGGCTTCGCGAACGCGATCGTCTGGCTGCGCAGCTCGAGCAAGAGCTGCTGGAAGCCGTCCTGGCTCGGCGGGACGTCCGTTTCCGCGAGCGTCGTCGGGTTCCGCAGCGGCGCGCCCTGGTAGCCCGAGGTGTCGAACCCGGGGTCGGCCTGCCAGACGATCATCACGCCTGCCGATTTCTGGTCCTTCGCCTCGGCGAACGTGTCTTTGAGCCACTGGATGTCAGCGGCGTTGCGAGTCTGCCACTCGGGCTGGTCGCCGCTGTCGCCGGGCGCCGGATCGGACTTCGATCCGCTTCCGCACAGGTTGTTGCACGTTCCCTGGACGTTCAGCGTCGCGAACGTGACGTGGTGGAAGGTCCAGCGACGGTTCTCGACGCACGGCGTCTGGAAGGTCGGGCTGCCCGTAGAAGACGTGGTGCCCAGGCACAGCGGGCTCGACTGCACCTCGACCGTCATCTGCTTCTGCCCCATCGACTTGTCGGCGTAGGGGCCGGAGAAGAACACCGAACGCTCGTATGTGAGCCGCTCGAGCTCGTTGTGCGGACCGTTCGAGACGCGGTCGCAATCGGTCCAGTCGTTGTCGCCGGTCGTGAAGAACGCCGGCTTCTTGAGCGAGTTGAAGTAGCCCAGCGCCTGGGTGTAGAGCGCGTTGCTGCAGTCGGTCGGCGTCACCGAGTTCTTCGTCGCGCTGCCGGCCTTGAGGTCGCCGTCGTGGATCGAGAACTCGATGTCGGCGTCGTTCATGTCGGCGATCAGGCTCGGCACGCCTGTCTGGGCCTGCGCGTCCGAGTAGGGCATGTCTCCCCAGAGCCCGACCGCGAAGTCGAAGGTCTTGTTGTTGCCCTTGTCCTTCGCGCCGACTGCGTAACCGGCCGCCGCGCCGACGGCCAGCAGCATCGCGATCAGTGCGAACAACAGCTTGCGTCTGCTCATGCTCCCTCCCGGTAGTGGACGGCAACGAGCCTCACGCGCCGCCGGGGAGGGATGGGTGTCGATCCGAAGGCGTTCCGGTGTCGAAACGGAGAGGGCCGGTCGAGCCGGCCCTCTCCTGGATCGCGTTTGCAGCTCCGGTCAGTCGATGAGACAGCCCGGGGCGTTGAAGACGTTGTTCGGCATGTTGAGCAGGAAGGTGACGGCCGGGGCGATCGTCAGGCTGCCTGCGCAGTCGTTGTAGACCCCGCCGCCGTTCACGGTCGCCTTGTTCCGGGCGATCACCGTGTGGGCGGACAGGCCGACGCTTGCGGTTTCGAAGGCGTTGTAGATGCCGCCCCCGTACTTCGCCTGGTTGCCGATCTGCAGGGCGTTGGGGTTCTGCAGCATCGTGGCTGCGAGTGTGACCTCGGCTCCGCCGCCGCAGAAGTCCATGTTCGAGATCCCGCCGCCCATCGAGTTCACGGCGGTGTTGCCGTAGATCTTGCTCGACGTGATCGTCGTGTTCGCGTCGAACTCGCACGTGTCCTGATGGAACCCGCCGCCGCCGGAATCGCCGTCTGTGTCATTGCCCGGTGCGTTGTTGAACGACAGCGTCGAGTTCGAGATCGTCACCGGCGAGTCGCCCCCGAACGCGAAGTTCTCGATCCCGCCGCCGCCGTCGTGCATGGCCGTGTTGTGGTCGACCGTGGAGTTCGTGACCGTCAAACCGGCCGGAATCGAGACGGGCAGATTTCTGCTGGGTCCGCCGATGCACGGTTGGCTGGACGCGCTCGCATGATGGTGCGACGCGCTCGCGGGCGAATTGCCGACCGGGCCTTCGAGGCAGCCCTGCGAGTTGCCGAAGTCGATGCCGCCGCCGTAGGCGTACGCCGTGTTCGTCGTCAGTTTCGAGTTCATGATCTGGAGGTCGCTGAACACGGAATCGATGCCGCCACCGCTCTCGAACTGCGACATGTTGTTCGAGAACGTCGACGCGTTGATCGAGGCGTCGGCGGCGAAGAGCGCGAGGCCGCCGCCGAACCCGGCCGCAGTGTTCCTCGTGACGGACGACCCGGTCATCGTCAGCAAGGGGCAGTTGTCGAGGTACAGGCCGCCGCCGTCACCGTCGACGGCCGAGTTGTTGCTGACCGTCGTGTTGGTGACCGTGAGGTTGACGCAGCCTCCCGCGTAAACGCCACCTCCGCCGGCCGCAAAGTTGCCGGTGATCTTCGACCCGATCACGGTGATGTTCGGCGTCCCGCAGATCGTGTCGGTCTCGTCGCAGCCGGGGTGGGCGAAGATGCCGCCGCCGACCTCGTTCGAGCCGTTCGTCAGCGTCAGGTTCTTGATCGTGACGTTCGCCGGGCCGCTGATCTCGAGGACCGGGCCGGTGCCGTCGCCGTTCAGCGTCGGGTTGGTGCCCAGTCCGATCAGCGTGACGTTGAGGGCGTTGTTCGCGTCGACGTAGAAGTTGCCGTGACAGGTTCCGTGGATGTACACGGTTCCGCCGTCGTTGATGCCGGTCTGCACGTCGGCGCCGGTGTTCGGCGGGCACGTGTAGCTCCCGCTTGCCGAAGCCGGGCCCGCGACGAGCAGGGCCGCGGTTACTGCAGCGGCGAGCGCGAGAAGGAAGGAAACGGACACCCGTGGGTGCCGCAGAGGATTCGTCATGAGGACCTCTCTCTGAGGGTAGGCCTGCCTGGGTTCAGACGGGAGTATGCGGCCTGAGGCGGCTCGCATCAACCCCAACAAGAGCGGACTACGAAGCTCCTCAGGGCTCGAGCGTCAGTGGAATGTCCGACTGGTGGATGCGGGAGCCGTCTTTGGCCGACTCCTCGTAGACGACGAGCTTTCCCCGCTGGCCGTACTTGATCTTGAACCGCGCCGTGAAGGTGAACGTCCCGCGCTGTCCGGTACCGGAGGTCGCCGTGACGAAGTGGTGGGCGAGGATCTTGCCGGACGCGTCGAGCAGGTCGTAGTCGAACGTCGCCTCGAACGTGTTCGCCGTGCCGGAGACCTGCAGCGGGCTCTTCACGTGGGCGAAGGGAAGCGGCGACTCGACGAGGATCACCGGCGTCTCGGCCTCGAAGTCGGACCGCGTGTAGCGCTTGCCGTCGATCGTCACGGCCTCCTTCGGATGAAGCGCGGTCAGCGTGAAGACCTGCTCGGCAAGGCGTAGCCGGGTGTCTCCGGACGCCGCGGCGACGAAGCCCGCCTGTCGCTCGAACGGCAACGGTCCCTGGCTCAGCGCCTCGAGGAGGTGCGCTCTGTCGCGGGCCGGCACCGCGCGCGCGACGGGTGCGAGCTTTCCGTTCCGAACGAGGTAGACGGGGGCGACCGGCGGTCCGGCCGGTGGGATGACGGTCGGAGCCGTCGTCCCGCCGCCGCCGCAGGCGGCGGCGACCACCACCAGCAGGGCGATCGGCGACAATCGCAGGATGGCCCGGCCCGTCATCGGGATCACAGCCTACGCCGAGGAGGCGACCTGGGGCGTCTGGACGCTTCCCGCCGCACTGATCCCGATGTCCTACGTGCGCTCGGTCGAGCGCGCCGGCGGGCGGCCGCTGCTGGTCCCGCCCAGCGACGAAGGCGTCGACGAGACGCTCGACCGGCTGGACGGGATCGTCTTCTCCGGGGGCTCCGACATCGACCCCGAGCACTACGGCGCCGAGGCGCATCCCACCACGCTCGGCGTCCGCCCCGAACGCGACCGGGCCGAGCTGGCGCTGCTCACGGGGGCGCTCGAGCGGGACATGCCCGTGCTGGCGCTCTGCCGCGGCTCGCAGGTGATGAACGTCGCGCTCGGCGGCGACCTCGAGCAGCACCTCCCGGACCGGATCGGCCACGAGCGTCACAAGCAGGTCGCCGGCGAGTTCTCCGAGCACGGCGTCGAGACGCTGCCCGGCACGCGCCTGGCGCCCCTGATCGGCGAGCGGACGACCGTCAAGTCGCACCACCACCAGGGCTACGGCCGTCTCGGGCAGGGTCTTCGCGAGGCGGCGCGCGACGACGACGGCACCGTCGAGGCGATCGAGGACCCGTCGCGCCGCTTCGCCATCGGCGTCCTCTGGCACCCCGAGGAAGGCGACGACATGCGTCTGTTCGAGGAGCTCGTGGCCCAGGCGGACGCGTACCGCCGCGAGCGCCAGGCCAGCGGCTAGGCTCGCAGCTTGTCTGCGTCGAAGGGCATCGAGGCCCGCGGACTGGTCCGCGTCTTCAAGGGCGGCGTCGTCGCGGTGGCCGGGATCGACCTGCACGTGGCCGAGGGCGAGATCTACGGCTTCCTCGGGCCGAACGGGGCGGGAAAGTCGACGACCGTCCACATGCTCGTCACGCTGCTGCCGCCGACGGAGGGGCAGGCCACCGTGGCGGGGTTCGACGTCGTCCACGAGGGCCCGAAGGTGCGGAAGGCGATCGGTGCCGCGCTGCAGGAGGCTGCGCTCGACCCGCTGTTGACCGGCCGCGAGCACATGCGCCTCCAGACCGCGCTCCACGCGGTGCCGCGCGGCGAGCGCCAGGCGCGCTCGGACGAGCTGCTCGAGCGCGTCGGCCTGACGGCGGCCGCCGACCGCAAGGTGCGGACGTACTCGGGCGGGATGAAGCGGCGGCTCGACCTGGCGCTCGCGCTCGTCCACCGGCCGCGGATGCTCTTCCTCGACGAGCCGACGACCGGCCTCGACCCGCAGTCGCGGAGCGCGCTCTGGCAGGAGGTCGCGCGGCTGGCCAAGGAGGACGGCGTCACGGTCTTCCTGACGACCCAGTACCTCGAGGAGGCGGACGTGCTCTGCGACCGCGTCGGGATCATCGACCAGGGCAAGATCGTCGCCGAGGGGTCGCCGTCCGCCCTGAAGGCCTCGATCGGCCGGCCGACGGTGGACGTCGTCCCGGCCGACCACGAGCAGCGCGACCGGGTCGCCGCGGTGCTGGAGCGCTTCGGCGAGCTGACGCAGGCCTCGCCGCACGGCGTCGCGGTGCTGCTAGCGGGCGACGAGTTCGGCCTTGCCGACGTCGTGCGCGCGCTCGATGCGGAGGAGCTGCACGTCGACCAGCTCGAGCTCCACGCGCCGAGCCTCGACGACGTGTTCCTCGCCAAGACCGGCCGCACGCTCGAGGGCGCGGAGCAGGAGCAGCAGGCCGAGCTCGTCTCGTGAGCACGACCTGGGCGCAGATCGGGAACCTGGCCCGACGCAGCATCCTGAAGACGATCCGGCAGCCGTCGTACGTCATCCCGCCGCTGATCTTCCCGACGCTGCTCGTGACGGTGAACGCGGCCGGGCTGAGGCCGTCGACGATGCTGCACGGCTTCCCGACGAACTCGTTCCTCGCCTTCGCGATCGCCGTCCCGTTCATCCAGGGCGCGTTGTTCTCGACGATGAACGCCGGCACCGAGCTGGCGCGCGACATCCAGACGGGCTTCCTGAACCGCCTGGCGCTGACGCCGATGCGGGGGAGTGCGCTGCTCGTCGGCCACATG
>Ga0070741_10006070_pt1 | contig 26235 bp, 23 predicted proteins | sample Coa_R1_4_FD_66440 | JGI IMG/M metagenome (GOLD analysis project Ga0070741, IMG submission 66440) | Surface soil microbial communities from Centralia Pennsylvania, which are recovering from an underground coalmine fire - Coalmine... | ecosystem: Environmental > Terrestrial > Soil > Unclassified ... | reverse complement strand
GGTTCTCCTTCAGCCACTGCACGGTTGCGGCGATGGCGACGCTCTCGACGCCCATGAAGCCGTGATAGTGGAGCGCACCGCAGGCATCGGCGTTCGCGCTCGAGGGTCCGCCGCCATTGATCGTCACGATGTCGACCTTCGGCGCGCCCGACAGCATCGCCTTGAACTTGTCGGCGTCACCGGGCGGCGTGACCTTGCAGAAATCCTGCGCGTGTCGCATCAGCAGCACCGGCACTCGGATCCTGTCGAGGCCGCCAACCGTAGAGGCGCTGGCCGACTTGTTGTGATCCAGCAGAACACCCGACGAGATCACCAGCACGTCGGCCCCCTGCCCTTTGACAAAGACGTCCACGGCCGAAATGGCGCCACGGCTGGTGCCGATCACGGCGACCTTCGGCGACACCTTGCGCGCCTCGGCCACCACGGCGGAAAGATCGTCGGCGTGAGTCTTGCCGAAGCGATAGCCCTGCGTGCCCTTGAGATCGCTCGCGATGTCGGGCGCGAACATCGCATAGCCCGCCGCCACGTAGGAGGCACGCGTACGGATCAGGAAATTCTGGACGAGGCTGGTCGAGCGGATCGCGCCCTGCTCGTCGATGTTGAGCACGCCGTCGTCGCCCGCCAGCAGGATGACGCTGCCCACCGGCGTGGCGGGGCGGTCGGTCACCACGCGCATGACGGCTCCAGGCCGCGGCGTCAGGGTCAGGAAGGTCTCGGCATCGGCTGACGCCAGCGCCATCAGCGACAGGAGCGCTGATAGTGCGGCGACACGGATCACTTACGCGCCTGCTCGATGGCCAGCCAGACGTTTTGCGCCGTCGCCGGCATGGCGACGTCCTTCACGCCGAGCGGCGCCAACGCGTCCATGATGGCGTTCATGACCACCGGCATGGCGCCCACCGTGCCCGCCTCGCCCGCGCCCTTGGCGCCGAGCGGATTGTACTTGGTGGGCACCGGGTTCGACTTGATCTCCATGCTCGGCACCATGTCGGCGCGCGGCATGGTGTAGTCGAGGAAGCTCGCGGTCAGGAGCTGGCCGCTTTCCTTGTCCCACACCACCTGCTCGCCCAGGATCTGGCCGATGCCTTGTGCCACGCCACCGTGGATCTGGCCTTTGAGCCCGATCGGGTTCATCACCGTGCCGACGTCATCGACCACGGCATAACGATCGAGCCTGACCTCGCCGGTCTCGGGGTCGACCTCGACTTCGCAGATATGGCAACCGTTGGGGAACGTGTCCTTCTCACCCTTGAAGGTCGCGTTCTCGTAGAGGCCACCTTCGAACTGCCCCTTCGGCCATTTGGTCGGGTTGAACGCAGCCTTGGCCACTTCCTTGAGGGCAACCGCCTTGTCGGTCCCCTTCACGCGGAAATTGCCGTCGGCGAATTCGATATCCTGCTCGCCTGCCTCGAGCAGATGACCCGCCAGCAGCTTGCCCTTGGCGATCACCTTGTCGGCCGCCCTGTAGAGCGCCGAGCCGCCCAGCACGGTCGACCGCGAGCCGTTGGTGCCCATGCCGAAGGCGACGCGATCGGTGTCGCCGTCGATGTACTGCACTTCGCTCGGATCGATGCCGAGCCGCTCGTTCAGGATCTGCTTGAACATCGTCTCATGGCCCTGGCCCTGCGCCTTGGTGCCCATCAGCAGCGCCACGGTGCCGGAGGGATTAAATCTGATCTCGGCGTATTCGGGCTGCGCCGGGCCCGCCGCCTGCTCGATCGCGTTGACGATCCCCAGACCGCGCAGCTTGCCGCGTTTTTTGCTTTCCTCGGCACGCGCCTTGTAGCCCGCCACGTCGGCAAGCTTCAGCGCCATATCGAGATTCTCCTCGAACTTGCCGCAGTCGTAGAACGGCCCGACCGGACTTTGGTAGGGCAGCGCCGACTCAGGAATCATGTTCTTGCGGCGCAGCTCGACGCGATCGACGCCCAGCTCGCGCGCCGCATCGTCGATCAGACGCTCGATGAGATAGATCGCCTCCGGCCGACCGGCGCCGCGGTAGGGCGCGGTCGGGTTTGTGTTGGAGAGTACGCCCACCACGTTGATGTAGGCGGTCGGGATCTTGTACACGCCGAGCACCGTGCCGATCTGGCCGAACGGCGACAGCAGGTTTCGATCGGAGCCGATATAGGCACCGATGTTGGCGATCATGTTCAGGCGCAGCGCCAGGAACCTGTTGTCCTTGTCGAGCGCCAGCTCGACCTCGCCGATATTGTCGCGACCGTGCTCGTCGGCCATGACGGCTTCGCTTCGTTCGCACGTCCACTTCACCGGCCGCCCGAGCTTCTTCGCCGCCCACAGAGTGAGGCGGTGCTCGACATACTGCCAGCCCTTGGTGCCGAAGCCGCCGCCCACGTCCTGGGCGATCACGCGCATCTTGCTCTCGGGCACCTTGAACACGCTGTTGGCCAGCATGTTGCGCACGCGATGGGGATACTGCACGTCGGCATAGAGGGTGAGCCGGTCCTCGCCGAGATCGTAGACTCCAAGCGTGCCACGCGGCTCCATGAACTGGGCGTGCACGCGCGTGATCACGTAGCGGCGCTTCACCACCTTCGCCGCATTCCGGAACGCCTCGTCGGTCTCGGCCTTCTTGCCGCGCTCGACGTGGTTGGAGATATTGTCGGGGCAGTCGTCCCAGACTGCCGGGGCGCCCGGCTTCACCGTGTCCTCGGTCTGCGTCACCGAGGGCAGCGGCTCGTACTCGATGTTCACCAGCTCGGCGGCGTCCTTGGCCTCGGCCAGCGTGTCAGCGATCACCATCGCCACCGGATCGCCGACATAGCGAACACGATCAGTGACCAGCGGCGGCCGCTGCGGCGCATACATCGGCTTCCCGTCAGGCCGCTTGCGCGGCATGTTGGCCTTGGGCATGCACAAGCCGTCGGCCTTCACGTCGTGGCCGGTCAATACGGCAACCACGCCTGGCGCCTTCTTCGCGGCCTCGACGTCGATCGACTTGATCCTGGCGTGGGCGTGCGGCGAGCGCACGAACACGGCGTGGACCTGGCCGTGCATGTTCCAGTCGTTGATGAACCGGCCCTGCCCGCGCAGCAGACGCGGATCCTCGAAACGCAGAACGGGTTGCCCGATACCGTACTTGCTCATCGAAACCCCAACAAAATCCCGTTTTCCCGTTTTTAAAACGGGAAAAAAACGACAGCGACCCGCCAATCCATGGGCCGCGAATGCACCATACACCGGGCCTTGGCAGGACTCCTATTCTGTCGTGTAGAACTGCTCCTCAACCGCCCGTGACGCCAAGATAGCGCTCAAGCGGCGACGAATCAGCAAGAAGCGCCGCACTCGCCGCCTCATACGCCACCCGTCCGCGCTCGAGCACGATTGCACGATCTGTGATCGGCAGGATCTTGTGGGCGTGCTGCTCGACGATGATGCCGGCCATGCCCTCCTCGCGGAACAGCCGCCGCAACGCACGCAGCAATTCCTCGATGATGATCGGCGCCAGGCCTTCGGTCGGCTCGTCGAGCAAGAGCAGTTTCGGGTTGGTAACCAGGGCACGGGCGATCGCCAGCATCTGCTGCTCGCCGCCCGACAAGGCGCCGCCTGAATTGCGCCGGCGTTCGCCAAGCCGCGGGAAAAGCTGGAACACGCGTTCGGCTGTCCACGGACCAGGCCGCAGCACCGCCGTCAAATTCTCCTCGACGGTGAGCGAGCGGAAGATGTTGCGTTCCTGCGGCACCCAGCCGACGCCGCGCGAAGCCCGCGCCTCGGGTGCCAGCGATGTGATCTCCTGGCCGCCGAGCGCCAGCGAGCCGGCAAAGCGTCGTGTCACGCCGACGATGCTGTCGATCAGGGTGGTCTTGCCGACGCCGTTGCGCCCCAGCACGGCGAGCGCCTCGCCCTCCGCCAGGCTGAGGGCCACGTCGTTCAGCACGACGGCGCGGCCATATCCCGCCGACAAGCCCGTGATGGCCAGAAGGTCAGCCATCGCGGCTTTCTCCGAGATAGACGGCGCGCACCCGCTGGTCCTTGGCGATCGCCGCCGGCTCGCCCTCGGCAAACAGCGCGCCGTCGACCAGCACGGAGATGCGTCTGGCGAAGCTGAACACCAGATCCATGTCGTGCTCGATCAGCAGCACAGAAACCTCGGCGGGCAATTGTGCTATCGCGTCGAGGATATCGCGCCGCTCGGCTTCGGGCACGCCCGCCGCCGGCTCGTCGAGCAGCAGGACCCGCGGCGCGCAGGCGAAGGCCACCGCGATTTCGAGCAGCCGCTGTTTGCCGTAGGGCAAGGTGTCGGTCCGTGCACCGAGCACATCGACGAGGCCGAAGCGCTCAGCAACCTCGTTGGCTTGCTTCGCTACCGCGGGATCCGTGCCTACCGGCCGCGCCCAGCGCCAGCCATGCCGCAGCCGTTCGCTGACCGCCAGCGCCAGTGTCTCGAGCGGCGTCAGCGACGCGAAGAGCTGGTTGATCTGAAAAGTGCGGACAAGGCCCAGCCGAACGCGACGTTCGGGACTGAGCCGCGTGATATCTTGCCCCGCCAGCGACACGCTGCCCGCGGTGGGCGGCAGCACGCCCGTCAGCAGATTGACGAAGGTCGTCTTGCCCGCGCCGTTCGGACCGATCAACGCGTGACGCGCGCCAGGCTCGAGGCTGAACGTGACGTCATTGGTCGCCACGATGCCGCCGAAGCGCTTGCCAAGTCCGCGGGTTTCGAGCACCGCCGTCATAGGCCGGCCCTCCGGCGCACCAGCACCGACAGACGCTCGCGGCCGACCAGCGCCAGCACGACCAGGAACAGCCCCATCCAGAACATCCAGAATTGCGGCGCGGTCGACGACAGCGCGTCCTGCAGCACCTTGAACACGAACGAACCCACGATGCCGCCATAGAGCCAGCCCGGGCCGCCGATTATCAGCGCCAGCAGCACGTCGGCCGAGCGGTTGAACTCCAGCACCTCGAGCGAGACATAGCCGGTCGTCTGGGCGAGCAACGCGCCTGCTGCGCCGGCATAAGCCGCTGCGAGCGTGTAGATCGCGACCAGCCGGGCATTTACGGGCACGCCGAGAGCGCCGGCGCGCAACGTGTTGCGCCGGATCGCCATCAGCGAGAGGCCGAACGGCGAATGCACGACGGCCCGCGCCAGCACGAACAGCACGAACAGCACGACGAGGCTGTAGCCATAGGCCGTGCGACCATAGAGATCGAACTCGAAGCGACCGAGCAGCGGGCCGACCGCCATGCCCTGCAAGCCATCGGCGCCGCCAGTGATGTCCCGCAGGCTGTTGGCCAGCTCGTGCAGCACCAGCGAGACGCCGAGCGTCACCATCAACCGCGTGAGATCGCTGCCGCGCAGCACCATGAAGCTGGTGACGAAGCCGACAAGGGCCGATGCTGTAACGGCGATGGCGAGCCCAAGCAGCGGCTCGGGGGCCAGGTTCTTGCACACCAGTCCGGCCGCGTAGGCACCCAGGCCGAAAAAGGCCGCATGGCCCAGCGAGATGATGCCGGCATAGCCCAGGATGAGGTCGAGCGAGAGGGCAAACAGCGCGAAGATTGCCACTTCGTTCAGCAGGAGGTGCTGCCCCGCCGGCACGAACCAGGCGGCGAACGCCGCGATCCAGAACGTGATCTCCAGCCAACGCCAGCGAGCGCGGCGCGCCAGGCTGTCGGACACCTTCATCGTGGCCGCGCGAACAGGCCCCGGGGCCGCAGCACCAGCACGACGATCATCACGACGTAGATGACGAAGCCACCGAGCGCCGAGGAAAGATAGTACTTGCCAGCGACGTCAGCGATGCCGAGCAGCAATGAGGCCGCAAACGGGCCCATGATGCCCGAGGTCCCGCCGACGGTGACCACAATCAGGAAGTAGATCATGAACTTCAGCGGGAAATAGGGATCGAGTCCGAGCAGCTCGACACCGAGCGCGCCGCCCAGGCCGGCCAGGCCCGAACCCACCGCAAAGGTCGCGGCAAAGACGAAGCCGACCGGGATGCCGAGGCCGCGCGCCACCCTTGCATCGTCGACGGCGGCGCGCAGGCGGGCGCCGAAGCGCGTGCGCATCAAACCGGCCTGCAGGCCGAGCGCCAATGCCCCGCAGACCACGATGATGAAAGAACGATAGATGCCGACATTGACGCCCAGCACCTCGCGCCTGCCCTGCAGCCAGGATGGCAGGCTGATGTTGCGCTGACTCGAGCCCAGGAAATAGTCCGTCGCCGCCACCGCCATGAACACCAGGCCGATCGAGAACAGCACCTGGTCGAGTGGGCTGCGGCCATACATATGGACGTAGAGCGTGCGCTCGAGCAGCAAGCCGAGCACGGCGGCGACGATGAACGCCGCCGGCAAGGTGGCAATGAACGGCGCTCCGGCGCGCTCCATCAAGAGTACAGTGGTGTAGCCGCCCGCCATGGCGAAGGCACCGTGCGCCAGGTTGACGAAATTCATCAACCCCAGTGTCACGGCGAGCCCGCAGGCCAGCACGAACAGCAACATGCCGTAGGCCAGGCCGTCGAACAGGATGGTGGCCATCTATGATCCGTCGCGTTGCCCATCCTTCGAGACGCCGCGCTGCGCGCGGCTCCTCAGGATGAGGGCCTCACCCTGAGGAGCGTCCCTCAGGGACGCGTCTCGAAGGGTGGGTTCAATCACGGCGCTATTTCTTCTCGGCTTTGACCGGGTCCTTCACGTTGGGAATGGTCTCGAACTCGACGTTGTAGAGCTGGCCATTCACCTTCTGCACCTTGCGGATGTAGATGTTCTGGACGATGTCGCGGGTCTGCGGATCGATCGAGATCGGACCACGCGGGCTCTCCCACGCCATGCCCTTCATCGCATCCAGGAGCTTCTGGCCGCTGGCGTCGCCACCGGTCTTCTTCAGCGCCTCGTAGATCAGGTGCATGCCGTCATAACCGCCGACTGACATGAAGTTCGGCCGCATGTTGTTGTTCGCCTTCTCGAACGCCGCCACATAGGCCTTGTTCATCGGGCTGTCGTGCGCGGCGGAATAGTTGTGCGCGTTGATCACGCCGACCACCGCGTCGCCCATGCCGTTCAGCTGGTCGTCGTCGGTGACGTCGCCGGTGGCGATCAGCTTCATGCCGCCCTTGTCGAGGCCGCGCTCGACGAACTGCTTGACGAACTGCGCACCCGTGCCCGACGGCACGAACACGAACAGCGCATCGGCCTTGGCGTCCGAAGCCTTCTGCAGCACCGGCGCGAAGTCCGGGCTGCGCATCGGCACGCGCAGATTTTCGATGATGGTGCCGCCCTTGGCCTTGAACTCGGCGCTGAACGACTTCTCGGCATCGATGCCGGGGCCGTAGTCGCTCACCATGGTGACGACCTTCTTGATGCCGTTCTTGGCCGCCCAGTCGGCCATCGGCACCGAGGATTGCGCCAGCGTGAACGAGGTGCGCACCACGAAGGGCGACGCCTCGGTGATCGACGATGTGCCGGCCGCCATGACGATCTCGGGGATCTTGGCTTGCGTAGCGATCGGTGCCGTCGCCATCGCCGACGGCGTGATGCCGAAGCCCGCCAGGACGGCGACCTTGTCGTTGGTCACGAGCTCGGCCGCCAGGCGCTTGGTGACATCGGGCACGCTGGTGTCGTCCTTCAGGATGACCTCGATCTTCTTGCCGGCGACGGTGGTGCCGTGCTGCGCCTGATAGAGCTTGACCGCGGCATCGATCTGCTTGCCGGTCGATGCCTGCTGGCCGCTCATCGGCAGGATCAGTCCGATCTTCACCGTCTGCTGCGCGGCCGCGCCCGACGAGACGAGGGCAAGCGCCGCTGCAACGGCGAGTTCACGCCTCAACATGTTTGTCCTCCCAACAATCTTGACGGCGAACTAGTAGCACAAATGCCCGCGGGATGCTCTATGCTCGGGCCGCACATAGGGAGCCGCCCATGAAGAGCTACAAGGTCGTCGAGTTCGGCAAACCGCTGCAGAAGATCGAGGAGCCCAATCCCACACCGACGGGCACCGAGGTGCTGGTGCGCGTCACCGCGGCCGGCGTGTGCCATAGCGACGTCCATCTCTGGGAAGGCTTCTTCGACATGGGCGGCGGCAACAAATATTCGACCGCCAAGACCATGAACCCGCCGCGCACCATGGGCCACGAGATCGTGGGCGAAGTGGTGGCCCTCGGTCCCGATGCCAAGGGCGCCAAGGCCGGCGACAAGGCGGTGGTCTATCCGTGGATCGGCTGCGGCAAGTGCTGGTATTGCGAGCATGGCACCGAGAACCTTTGCCCCAGCCCGCGGGCGCTCGGCGTCAACAACGATGGCGGCTATGCCGACCACGTGCTCGTGCCGCATCCGAAGTACCTCTACCCCTACGGCAGCCTGCCCACCGAACTCGCCTGCCTCTATGCCTGCTCGGGAATCACCGCCTTCGGCGCGGTCAAGAAGGCCAAAGGCCACGACGGGGGCAAGCCGATCCTGGTGATCGGCGCGGGCGGCGTCGGCCTGATGGGCGTGCGCTTTGCCAAGGCCGTGCTGGGCCGCGAACCGATCGTGGCCGATATCGACGAGAACAAGCGCAAGCTGGCACTCGCCAATGGCGCCTCGGCCGTGGTCGACCCGCGCGAGAAAGAGGCGCGCAAGCAGGTGATGGACTTGACCGGCGGCACCGGCGTCGCCGCGGCGATCGACTTCGTCGGCGCCGAAGCCTCGGCACAGTTCGGTTGGCGGGCACTCGGCCGCGGCGGCAGGCTCATCGTCGTCGGCCTGTTTGGCGGCACATTCTCCACGCCGATGCCGATGTTCGCCTTCACCGGCAACCAGATCATGGGCTCGGTGACCGGCACGCCGGCCGAGATGAAAGAGATGATGGACCTCGTCACCGCCGGCAAGGCGGAGCCGGTGCCGATCATCAAGCGCAAGCTCGACGAAGCCGATGCCGCACTCCAGGATTTGCGCAAGGGCCTGGTCATGGGCCGCGCTGTATTGGTGCCATGAGCTGCACCTCTTGAGTCAGGCTGGTCGCGCCCTCATCCATGCGTTTGAAACAGGAGCGCTCGCGCAAAGTCCGCGAGCGTTCTTCCTGCGCGCCGAGCCGCTGCCGCTGAAGGCCGTCGATTACGAACAATCGTTCCGGCCAGACTTCCTGAAGCTGAAGTCTGCGGTGCCGAGGCTCGACAGAGGATCGTATCCGCTCGGCCTCATCCTCATGACCAAGCACAAGGAAGAGAATTTCGCCAACATCGCGCGCGCGTGGGAGCTGCTGACCGATGGCGGCACGCTGGTCTGCGCGGGCGCCAACGACGACGGCGCCGCGAGTCTCGAGAAACACGTCGCCAAGGCGCTGGGGCCTCTCGAATCCCAGTCGAAATTCCACAGCCGCGTGTTCTGGCTCCGCAAGGGCGAAAAGATGCCACCCGCCTACTGGCGTGGGTTGACCGGCCTGCAGCCGGTTGGCGACGCCTCGTGGCTCAGCCGGCCCGGCATTTTCTCGTGGGACAAGATCGACGACGGGTCGGCACTGCTCGCCAAACACATGCCGGGCGATCTCGCAGGCCGCATCGCCGACTTCGGCTGTGGCTGGGGCTATCTCGCGCGCGAGGCGCTGGCGCAGGCACCGGCCATCGAGGAGATCGACCTGATCGATGCCGAGCACCTCGCCCTCGATGCCGCGCGCGCCAACGTCGAGGACTCGCGGGCGTCCTTCCATTGGCTCGACCTCGTCAGCGAACCGGCGCCCGCGACCTACGATGCGATCATCTGCAACCCGCCGTTCCATACCGGGCGCGCCTCGACGCCGTCGCTCGGCCAGAACGTGATAGAAGCGGCGGCACGGGCGTTGAAGCCGGACGGGCGCTTCTACATGGTGGCAAACCGCGGCCTGCCCTACGAGCCAATGCTCAAGGCGCACTTCGCGTCGTTCGAGACGCTCGCCGACAACAACAAGTTCCGGGTCAGCCTCGCACGGCGCTGATCAGGAATTCCTTGTTGCCCTCGGCGCCGGCGATCGGGCTTTCTATGGTACCGAGCACCTTCCAGTCGGGCTGCTCGCCGAGCCATTTGGAAATCGTGTCGACGACTTCCTGGTGAAGCTCGGGCTCACGCACGATGCCGCCCTTGCCGACCCTACCCTTGCCGACTTCAAACTGCGGCTTGATCAGCGCCACGAGATGTGCCCCCGGGGCTGCGAGCGCCAGCGCCGCCGGCAGTGCGGTGCGCAGGCCGATGAACGAGGCATCGCAGACGATCAGATCGATGGGCTCGGGGATCTGCGCGCGCGTGATGTCGCGAATGTTGGTCTTCTCCATCGAGACGACGCGCTGATCCTGGCGCAGCTTCCAGGCAAGCTGGTTCGTGCCGACATCGACCGCGTAGACCCTGGCCGCGCCACGCTGAAGAAGGCAGTCCGTAAAGCCGCCGGTCGAGGAGCCAACATCGAGCGCGGTACGCCCTTTCACCGGGATTTTGAAATGATCGAGCGCCTTTTCCAGCTTCAGTCCGCCGCGCGAGACATAGGGATGTGGCTGCCCGCGCACTTCGAGGACGGTGTCGGCGCCAATGCCCAGCCCCGCCTTCTCCAGCCGCTTGTCGCCGGAAAACACGAGCCCGGCCATGACCAAGCGTTGTGCGGCGGCGCGTGTCTCCGCAAGGCCGCGCTCCACCAGCGCCACGTCGAGTCGGGTCTTGGCCGCCATCCCTCCCCCTGCTAGCACGACCGGCGCGACCACGAAAATTCCAGATGTTCGTAGCGGTATTGTCATGGCGGATCGGCCCTCATGAGCTTGACACTCGCAAGCCTTGACCGGCCCCACCCCGTGCGGTTGAGTGCGCCCCGAAAGGAAGGAGGGGTCTCACCATGACACTTCGCATCAACTCCACCGCGCCGGATTTCACGGCCGATACCACGCAAGGCAAGATCGAGTTCCACAAGTGGATCGGTGACGGCTGGGCGGTCCTGTTCTCCCATCCCAAGGACTTCACGCCGGTCTGCACCACCGAACTCGGCTACATGGCGGGCCTCAAGTCCGAGTTCGACAAGCGCAACACCAAGATCATCGGTCTGTCGGTCGATCCGGTCGCCAATCACGAGAAATGGGCGAAGGACATCGAGGAGACCCAGGGTCACAAGGTCAACTACCCGATGATCGGCGATCCCGAGCTCAAGGTCGCGAAGCTCTACGACATGCTGCCCGAGGATGCCGGCACGACGTCGGAAGGCCGCACCGCGGCCAACAACGCCACGGTACGCTCGGTGTTCGTAATCGGCCCCGACAAGCAGATCAAGGCAATGCTAACCTACCCGATGAACACCGGCCGCAACTTCGACGAAGTGCTGCGCATCCTCGACTCGGTTCAGCTCACCGCGAAGCACATGGTGGCGACTCCGGTGAACTGGAAGAACGGCCAGGACGTCATCATCCCGCCCGCCGTCAGCGACGAGCAGGCGAAGGCCAAGTACCCGAACGGCTTCAAGACCATCAAGCCGTACCTGCGCACCGTGGCGCAGCCGAAGTAACGTTCAGGATCTCTTTCGCGGGGGCCTCTTCGGAGGCCCCTTTCTTTTTGCCTCCCGCCTGAGCTTCTCGAGCGATCGCCGCGGGTTGTATGGACTGTTCGGATTTATGTCGAGGTCGACATAGCGTACGATGCTCTGGCGCCCGCTGTGACGATCGCCGGAGACTAGTGGCCCGTCGCGCAGCTCCACGTCGGTTACGCCCGCCAACTTCATGGAACGCCAATCTGGCACTTTGCCAGAACTCCCTCCATCGACTTGATAGACGAGCGCCGCCTCGTCGTATTTCTTGTCGAGACCGAGAAGGATCACGCAGACCATGCGTGAAAACCCGTTATACGTGCAGACTATCTGCTTGCCTTCGATCATCGATTGAACGAAGCGCTCGTAAGTGCTGCTCATTTTTGCCGGCCATTTCACCATCAACCGACAACGCTGGGCGACGGAAGATGCTGCCTAGCCCCTCGCCCGCTCGGCCGGCTGGCCCAGGGCGGCGAGCGCGGTCGCGACGATGTGCGGGGCATCGAGCCCTGCTTCGGCATATTGCCTGGCTGGCGCGGCATGATCGATAAAGCGATCCGGCAGCACCATCGGCCGGACCTTCAAGCCGTGATCAAGCAGGCCCGAGGTCGCGAGGTCCTGCAGGACGTGGCTGGCGAAGCCGCCAATCGCACCCTCTTCGACCGTGATCAGCACCTCGTGCTCGCGCGCCAGCCTGTGCAACAGATCGCTATCGAGAGGCTTGGCGAAACGAGCATCGGCGACCGTGGTGCTAAGACCCTTGGCAGCAAGATCTTCGGCCGCGATCAGGCATTCGTGCAGCCGCGCCCCGAAGCTCAGGATGGCGATCTTGCTGCCCTCGCGCAGGACGCGGCCCCTGCCGATCTCGAGTGGCGTGCCGCGCGCCGGCAATTCGACCCCGAAGCCCTCGCCGCGCGGATAACGGAACGAACACGGCCTGTCGTCGATGCGCGCCGCGGTCGCCACCATGTGCATCAGCTCAAGCTCGTCGGCCGCGGCCATGACGACGAAGTCCGGCAGGCAGGCGAGATAAGTCACGTCGTAGGAACCGGCGTGGGTCGCCCCGTCGGCGCCGACCAGGCCGGCGCGATCGATGGCGAAGCGGACCGGCAGCTTCTGGATGGCGACGTCATGCACGACTTGGTCGTAGGCGCGTTGCAGGAACGTCGAATAGATGGCGGCAAACGGCTTGAAGCCCTCGGTGGCCAAGCCTGCGGCGAAGGTGACGCCATGCTGCTCGGCGATGCCGACGTCAAAGGTTCGTTCGGGGAAGCGCTCCGCGAACTTGTCGAGGCTGGTGCCCGACGGCATCGCCGCCGTGATGGCAACGATCTTCTTGTCGGCCTCCGCTTCGGCGATCAGCGCCTTGGCGAACACCGCCTGGTAGGCGGGCGCGTTGGCAGCCGGCTTGGACTGCTTGCCGGTGACGACGTCGAACTTCACCACGCCGTGGTATTTGTCGGCGCTCGCTTCGGCCGGCGGATAGCCCTTGCCCTTCTTGGTGACGACATGGATCAGGATCGGCTTGTCGAGCCGGCTGTCGCGCGCGTTCTTCAGCACCGGCAGCAGATGGTCGATATTGTGACCGTCGACCGGGCCCACGTAATAGAAGCCCAGCTCGTCGAACAGCGTGCCCCCAGCCACGAAGCCGCGGGCAAACTCCTCGGCGCGGCGCGCCGCCATCTCGAGCGGCTTGGGCAACGACTCGGCGAAGGCGCGGCCGAGATTGCGCAGCGACACGTATGGCCGGCCGGAGAGCAGCCGCGACAGGTGGGCCGACATGGCGCCCACCGGCGGGGCGATCGACATGTCGTTGTCGTTCAGGATGACGATCAGCCGGCTGCGCAGGTGGCCTGCGTTGTTCATGGCCTCGTACGCCATGCCGGCGCTCATGGCGCCGTCGCCGATCACCGCCACCACGTTGTTGTGGCCGCCCGACAGGTCGCGGGCCACCGCCATGCCGAGGCCGGCCGAGATCGAGGTCGAGGAGTGAGCGGCGCCGAACGGGTCGTACTCGCTCTCGCTGCGGCGGGTGAAGCCCGAGAGGCCGCCCTCCTGCCGAAGGGTCCGGATGCGCTGGCGCCGGCCGGTGACGATTTTGTGCGGATAGGCTTGGTGGCCGACGTCCCAGATCAGCCGGTCGCGCGGGGTGTCGAACACGTAGTGCAACGCCACCGTGAGCTCGACGACGCCCAGCCCGGCACCGAGGTGCCCGCCGGTGACGGACACCGCAGAAATCGTTTCCTGGCGCAACTCGTCGGCCAGTTGGCGCAACTGGTCGGGCCGCAGCCGACGGATGTCGGCCGGCACGTCGACGGTATCGAGAAGCGGCGTCGTACTCTGGCTGGTCATGCGCTCACACCAATATAGTCCCGGCCGGCCCCTTACGCTCGCCGCTCGACCACGAAATTCGCAGCCTGTCTTAGCAGATCAGCCGAACGGCCGAACGGCTCCAGATGCGCGGCCGCCTGCCGCGCCAGCAGGCTCGCCTGGGCCCGTGCCCGTTCCAGCCCCAGGATGGAGACGAACGTCGCCTTGCCGGCGGCGGCGTCCTTACCCGGTGTCTTGCCGATCTCGGCCGCGCTGCCCTCGACATCGAGCAGGTCGTCGACGATCTGGAATGCCAGCCCCAGATCGTGCGCATAGGCCGCCAGCGTCATGCGCAGCGATTCGGCCGCCTTGCCCAGGATCGCCCCGGCCGTGCAGGAGAACGAGATCAGCGCGCCGGTCTTGAGCCGCTGCAGGCGCGTGATCGCGCCGATCGACATGGCGTCGGCCTCCTGCTCTTCGGCCAGCAAGTCGAGCATCTGGCCGCCCACCATGCCGTGCGCGCCGGCAGCCCTTGCGAGCTCGGCCACGAGGTGAGCCCGCACCGCCGCATCGCCGTGCGTGTCGTGATGCGCCAGCACCTCGAACGCAAGCGCCTGCAGCGCATCGCCGGCCAGGATCGCCGTCGCCTCGTCGAATTGCCTGTGGCAGGAGGGCTTGCCGCGCCGCACGTCGTCGTCGTCCATCGCCGGCAAGTCGTCATGGATCAGCGAATAGGCGTGTACGAACTCGATCGCGCTCGCCGTGCGTAGCGCCGGCACGTTGGCGACCTTGAACAAGGTGGCGCTCGCCAGCACGAAGAACGCGCGGAGCCGCTTGCCGCCGCCCAGGCTTGCATAGCGCATGGCCTCGAACACGCGCGCCTCGCCCGTATCACCTCGCGGCAGCAGGCGATCCATCATCTGCTCGGTCGCCTGGGCGGCATGCGCCAGCGCCGGCTCGAACTGGCGGAACGACGACAGCGGCATGGCCGGAGCTACTTGAGGTCGGCGGGCTCAGTGCTCGCCGACCCGTCGGCCGAGAATACGATCTTCTCGACCTTCATCTTGGCTTCGGCGAGCTTCTGTTCGCAGTGGCGTTTGAGCAGGGCGCCCCGTTCATAGGCCGAAATCGCCTCGTCGAGCTTCACCTGGCCGCGCTCGAGCTGCTGGACGATCCCTTCCAGTTCCTTCAGCGCGTCCTCGAACGACAGGCCGGCAATTTCCTTGGGCAGGGCGGGTTCCTTGGCCACTTCTTGCGCCTCTCCTTGGGGGTACACGCTAATGGTAGCCGGACCGGCGGCGTGCTGCCAGCGAGCCGCCGGCGCGCCCAGTGGACGACGGATCTGCCGCCATTCGCGAGGGTTTCTGCGCTTTTGCAACCATAGAGGCAGAAATACGCACTGAGGTCATGGCGGCATTGCGCGTTCGCATACCAAAACCGGGTATCGCGCGTTGCAGCGGCGCTGCTGCGCATGGCAGCTTCCGCCACACAGAAATAAACGACCGTTCACACGAGGAGAAGGGAACCCCATGGGAAATGTTAGCCATCTTGTCACCCGCACTGCGGCGCTGCAGAGCTCGACCGAAAGCGGCTTGGGCGAAGGCATGCCTGCCAAGGACCGCCAGTTCGTCACCGCGCTCGCCCGTGGGCTCGACATCCTCCGCGCCTTCCATGCCGGCGAAGGCATGCTGGGCAACCAGGAGATCGCCCATCGCACCGGCCTGCCCAAGCCGACCGTCGCCCGCCTCACTCACACGCTGACGGAGCTCGGCTACCTCAACTACATCCGTCGCTTCCGCAAGTACGAACTGGGCGCCTCGGTGTTGGCGCTGGGCTACGCCGCGATTTCGAGCATGGACGTCCGGCGTGCGAGCCGCGCGCCGCTCGAGGCGCTCGCCCACGCCCTCAACGCCTCGACGGCGCTGGGCGGCCGCGACCGCCATTCGATGATCTATCTCGAAGCCTGCCGCGGGCCTTCGGTGGTGGCAATCACGCACGATGTCGGCACGCGCGTGCCAATGGCGAGCACGGCGATGGGCCGCGCCTATCTGTTCTCGCTGCCCGACGCCGACCGCAACAAGCAGATCGACGCCATCCGCCGCCGCTGGCGCGACGACTGGTCGAAGGTCAAGACCGGCATGGAGCGCTCGTTCAAGGAGCTGGCCGACCACGGCTTCTGCGTGACCTGGGGCGAGTGGCTGCCCGAGCTGTGCGGCGTCGGCGCGCCGTTGCGCAACACCGACGGCACGGCAGCCTATGCGATCAATGCATCGGCGCCGATCTACCAGATCAGCAAAGACCGCCTCGAAGCCGATTGGGGCCCTCGCCTGGTCAAGGTGGCGCGCGATATCCGCACTGGCATGGCCGCGCAGCCCGCGCATCAGCAGACCGGCGCGCCGGCGCAGGTGCCGCCTGTCCGCACCAACGGCGCCGCGCCATCGAACGGCAATGGCGCACACCGCCCGGCAATGTCAGCGATGGCGCGCCGCTAAGGCGGCGCGGCAGCGTTGCCTATCACACGTCCGGCCGACGCCCGCCCTGTCGCGGCATACGGCTTCTCGGGCTTCAATGCCCTGATCGGTCACCGGGTCGCCTACTGGCGACCCGGTTTCGTCGAGATGCATCTCACGGTGCGCAAGGAGCTGTGCAACGCCAACGGCCTCCTGCATGGCGGCGTGCTGATGACCCTGCTCGACGGCGCCTCAGGTCTCGCTTGCACCTTCAACGACAGCGGTACGGCGCGCCGGCTCTCGGTGACACTCGCCTTCACCACGCAGTTCATCAAGGCCGCGCGCGAGAACGACCGGCTTGCGATCCTCGGCGCCCGGCGGCCGTCGGCCAGTTTGTCGACCTTTGCCTGCGAGACCGAGATCTACGACCAGGCCGGAGAACTGATTGCCACCGGTGCCGGCACGTTCCGGTTCCTCAAGGGCGAGCGCACCAACGGCGTGCTGTCGTTCGTCGACGACGCCAAGGCCGCCGATTAAGCCTTCGCTGAAGTCAGCCGATACCTCAGCCACAGCGCACCGTGCTCGAGCACGGTGTGGCTCTCGAGCGTCATCTTCTCGATCGGTGCCGGACCGAGATCGGTGTCGCCAGAGTTGAACACGGTGGGCGCGCCGGTGCTGCCGTCGAGGGCGGCGGTTATGACGAGGCTGAGCTCGTCGATGAGGCCGGCGCGCAACATTGCGCCGTTGGCGCCGCCGCCGCCCTCGACCATCAACCGCGTGATGCCGAGCTCGCGGTTCACGGTCTCCAGCGCCGCCGCCAGGTCAATCTCCGTCTTGCCGGCGAAGATGTAGGAGATGCCCTCGGAGCGCAGCCCGGCGAGATGCGAGTCAGGCACCTCCTCGGCAAGGATCACCAGGATCGGATCGCCGCCGATGTCCGAGCGTTCCCAGCACGCCTTGCCGCGCGCATCGAGAAAGATGCCCCACGCTTTCACGCCCTCCTTCTGGGCGTACCAGTTCGTGCGAGGGAACTTCTTACTGGTCGGCGGATAGGTCTTGCCCTTGCCGCGCGCGAATTCCTGCGCCGTGACGCGGCCGCACAGCCACGACCCTCCCCCCAGCTCGTCATGCAGCTTCTCGAACAGGTTGGGCATCACGTTGGCGCGCGGCCGCCAGCGGCTGCCCCAGATCCGACCGTCGACGCTCTGCACCATGTGGCAAATGACGTAAGGCTTCATGGTGCGAGATTAGCGCCCGGCGAAGAAAGCGCTAGCCTCGGAGGCTAGACGGTCAGCCACTGATTTCCGTCGCTCTCAAGTTCCACGACCGCCCATGGTGCGGTAAGGGCAAACGACGGCGCGCCGTCAATCTTGAATCCAGCGGCGGAGTTAATTGTCACGACGTTGGCGGCTGCCACCTTCTTGATCAAGAATCGAGCTCCCATTTGCGCGGTATCTGCACGAGGAAGGGTGATGGTGATGTTTCCCTGGCTGGTGTCGGCGGCGATCCGCCGCTCAGCGAGCGAGAGAACAGCGTTGGAGGCTTTGGTAACCCATGTGGGATTTTGATCGTATTGCCTCATCAATTCACGGGCTCTTGCTCCGTCCCAGACAAAAGTCATAGTGAGGCGCTTCCTTGGCAGGGGCGGAGCCGGCAGCGGATTCTCGATCGCGAAGCGTGTAGTATTGAAGTTCAGTGCTCCTACATCTGCCCCAGAATTGAAAAAGACGATTGTAAAGACTTGCCCTTTTGTCATGAACCCTTGGTTGAACGAGTCGGTGAACCGGGCAACGTCGACCGTGTACGTGGCTCCACTCGTAACCAAGGTCGCCACGTGAATGGAGTGCGCCATCGCACTGGCTCGATCTCCCTGGATCGTAATCTGGGTGCCGGAGACGAGCGCAGTTATCAGGTTCCCAGATTGGCTGTTCGCTTCAATGAGCCCAGCCGTGTTCGTCAAATTCTGCTGCGCCTCGTAAGGGTAGACGAAACTCGTAGCATCCAACGTGCGCACCAGGCCAGTGTTCACTGACGAAGCCGAGTTGTTGCGAAGTGTCACGCGGGAATCGGCCGCCGTAATGAGCGCCTCAGTGTTCGAAGGATTTCCAAAGCCGCTTAGCTGATTCGATTCAAAAAGAAATGCATCGCAATTCTTCACCTTCGCAATGCATTCCTGCGCCATAAAGTCACCGTTGCCATCGAATTCGATGCCCGCCACACGGCAAACCGACACTCGAGAAGAGCCAATATTGGACATGTCGATAAATGTTCTCATCGCCAACTGATAGTTCACCGTCCCTTCCCGGATCGTGAGGACGTCGAGTCCCCCTCGAACGTCGATGAACGCGCCCGAACCGACAGTCGAGTCCATCATGAATTGCTCGATGAGCAAGGTGGTGCCTGCACCGAGCACTTTCACCGCAGGTCCAGCCTCGAACTCGCAAAACCGAACTCTATCGTAGTTGACTCCAGAGATTTCGAGGCTCGCTGTGCTGAAAGCACTCGCACCTTCTGGACAGGAAAATTTCACGCGGTCTAACCAGAGCCGGCCGCCAACGGCCCGGATTCCATGCGTAGCGGCTCCATTGTTCTGGACGCTGAACCCCTGGAACGAGTTGAACGAAGTCGTCACATCGATCATGGGCGAAGCACCGCCGACCCACTTGAGCACGCAGTTTCCGGGGACGCTGCCCTGGGTGATCGATCCGTCGTACGCGCCGATTGTCGTGATGCCTCTATTCGATTCGCCATAGCGAAGGGCTGAGTCTATTTCCAGAGTTCCCGGACCAAGTACGAGAGTTGCATTGTGCGAGGCCTTTGCGCACGCGATCGCGTTGTTGATCGCGGCAGCATTTGTCGCTCCCGTCGCGGCGGGATGGGCTCCAAACCAGCGGGCGTGGACTTCCGAGGCGCTGTTCAGGACAACCGATCCGCCGGCGCCTGGATCGAAGATTTGCCAATGACCGGCCCTGATATCGCCGTTCAGGGTCAGCGTGACGCCGCGCAGTAGTTTGAGAATCGCGCCCTGCTCGAACACCATCTGGTTTAAAAGGGTAACGTTCACTGCAAATACGTATACGCCTGCAGGAACGTAGGTACCGTCGCCGGCCGCATCGCAGTCGACGAACGCCTGCTCGTCCAGGGTCTTGCCGCCGCCAGCCCCGAAGGCCTTTGCAATCGCGAAGTCCGTGACGGTGCGCATAGCTCAGCCCTCCACGGTGTTCTCCGAAGGCTGCTCGCGCGCCGGCAGCCCGACCGTTCAATTCAGGCGCTTGAAGCCGCTATGACAGATTGGAGAGTTCAACAGACCCATCACGTCACGCCCATCTTCGCATTCGCGGATCAATCCGAACACGGGACCGAGGGCAGCAAAATAGTCGTCGATAATCTCCGGCGTATGTTCGGTGCACGCATAGACGCTATTTCCAGCCAGAAAGCCCTTTGCGAGCATCTCCTGAGTGATCAGCGTCTTATAGGCGAGTGAACTCGGCCCCTTGACGGTGAAACCGGCTAGCGCGGGGATGCCCCAATGTTCGATCGTCAACCCGTGCTCATCTGCCAAGATTTGCCAACGCCGCCGCACATCCAGCCCTATGCGTGTAACGGTCTCCCAGGAGCGCTCGCGTTCCATGACTTTCAGCGTCTTGACGGCAGCGGACGGTCCGATGCGCTCGCTCCAGAAGCTGCTGCTGATGAAGGTCGTCTGGGCTGCCTCCATGATCTCGCGACGGCCGATCGCCGCGGTGATGGCATAGCCATTGCCAATCGCCTTGCCAAAAATAGCCATATCCGGCTCGACACCGTATTTCTTGTGGAGCCCTCCGAAGGTCTCACGAAAGCCTGAAGTGCATTCATCGAAAACCAATACGATACCGCGCTCTGTCGCGAGTTTACGAACACGCTGCAGGAAGTTGTCTCCCGGCGGCATGTTGCGCATGACCTCCATCTTGATCACGCCGATTTTCTGCGCCGCAACCAGCGCCTCGAGCGAAGCGTAATCATTGTAGTTGAAGGGAAAAACGGACCCGCGAAGGTTCTGCGGAACGCCCTTTGGATCCAGCCCGGGCAAATGGTGGCCGGCCAGCCGCTCGTTGTCGCCAAGGTTGGCGGATAAATACCAGTCATGCCAACCGTGATAGCCACAGATAGCGACATTATCCCGGCCCGACGCGGCCCGCGCGATGCGAATAGCGATGGCGTTCGCCTCGCCGCCCGTACGCGCAAGTCTTACCATGTCAGCCCAAGGATGGATCTCGACCAGCCGTTCGGCGAGATAGACCTCCTCGGGACAATTGAGCGTCGACATATTGCCGGCGGCGATGGTTTCATGGACGGCGGCATCGACCTCCGGATGACCGTAGCCGAGCGTGTTCGTCCCGACGCCCATCAGAGACACGTCGGTGTAGCGATTCCCATCCATATCCCAGACTTGGCAGCCCTTCGCTTTACTGAAATAGGCAGGCCACCTGTCGGGTAGATGCATCTCCGCTCTCTTTGACAGAAACATGTTGCCGCCGGGGATGACCGCCTTGGCTCGCTTCCACAGCTTCTGGCCCTTACCCATCAGAGCTCCTTCATCGCGCATTATTCCGGTATTCTGGGCAAACAGGCCCGGGTTGGTTCTGTGCAAATTCAAGACCTCTTTCCACGAAAAATCTGTTCGCGGAGCAAAGTGCTCGAATACACTGCGGACGACTTCGAAATCCGCCAATTCATCGACCGTCCACCGCAAGGAGGACAAATCCTCGTCGCCCTGCATGCAGCCTTGCCGAAATACACCCTGCCGTTTGAGGTAAGGGGTGACATGCTCACGGTCGTAGGGAACGGCAGTTTCGCTAGCGGCGCGCTCGAGCGCGCTCAGCGTAAACACCTCGATGTCCAGTCCGTCGGGATATGTGGGGGGAACCGTATTGCTCAAATAGTCGACCTTCGCCGGCTCAAAGAGCCCGATCGCTTCGTCAACGAGTGCGCCGTCCACCAATGGGCAATCACCGGTTATTCGAACGACGACATCTGCCTTGTGACGTCGCGCTGCCCGAACATATCTGTCCAAGACATCGTCCTCGCTGCCAACCTCGCAGGCAATTCCCAACTTTTGAACGTAATCTACGAGAGGCCGGTTATTCGGATTCTCCGACGTGGCGAGGACTACCTCGTCCACCCGGGTCGCCAAGGAAAGCCGCTGAAGCAAAAGCCCGATCATCGGCGTTCCGCAAATGGGCCGCATCACCTTTCCCGGCAAGCGGCTCGAGCCCATTCGAGCCTGGACTATCACGACCACGGTCATAGATATTGCCAATTAGTGGGTTCTAATAGTCGTTCATCTTCGATTGCGAGACCGGCCGGTAGAGGCGGAAGATAGCCCCCCAATGAATCGATTACCTCCTTGAGCTCTGCTGCGGAGGTGATTCCTACGATGATCTTGCCAACGTGCGGAACGCTGAACGAATGGCGCAGGCAAGCCTGCACCGCCGTGATGCCCGTCTCACGGAGATACTCCTCCCAAGTCCGCCATACTTCCGACCACCGGTCGAATTTTCTTGGGCGCTCGGCAGGAGACATCAATAGCAGGCCCTGTAGGAAGACTGAGCGGGCGAAAAAAGTGCAGCCTGACTTCGCGAGGCGAGATAGCCATCCACTCTTGGCCAGCCGCATATCGAGGACATTCAAAGGGCCCTGCACGAAGTCGAAAGTCATCGACGCCGGAATCGAATTCAGATCCTTTGGCCCGTAGATCGAGACACCTACCTTCTTTACCAATCCGCGTTCGCGCAATTCGACGAGCGTTTCAAATATTGCCGCTCCTCCGTCCAGGCTCAATTGATATGGATGGTGCAGCATCAGCCCGCTGAGAGCATCCGAGCGGAGGTCGACCATGGACTCGCGCACACGTAGTCTCATCCATTTGCGAACGGCTTTCCCATCCGCAAGTATTTCATCAGGTATTTCCGGCAATTTCGTATACACATTCCAATCCTCGATCCCGATTTTGCCCAGGACTTTCTCGCTATCTCCATAAGATTGGGCGGTATCAATGTCCGCGATGCCAGAAACGCTCGCGATACGCATTATCTCTTTGACCTTTTTGTCGTCTACGCGACCAATCCTATTGGATATTCCGTAGTCCATCCCAAATTGCGCGGCGCCAAGCACAATTCTGTTGTTGTTGTTCTCCGCTGCGGCTACCGACTTCCGGCGAAAAACGTGTGCGAATTTCAGCTCGGCGAGGCTCCAATCGTCTTCCTCATCGAGGTCCTGCACTTCCAGCGGGGACATTTCGATACCGACGGTGTTTCCGGTGATTACTTCATCGGTGTCAAATAGCACCGAGGGTCTAAAGAAATAGAATTGCCCTGCGTCATGGTAGGCAGGTTGCATGTCCTGAGAGCGACGAGGTGCGAAAATCGGCCAAATATATGAAACGTTATCTCCCTCCCTGCGGAAAGATCTCAAAATGGGGAAGCTGAACCGCACGATCGGTAACACAGTGTCGGCGCCGCTCTTCTCTAACCGCGCAAATGCTGTGCGAAGCTTTTCGGCTGTAACGAAGGGCGCGGTGGGGTAAATGCAGCATCCGATCTCGAACTCCGCGCCGCGGCGCCGATATTCATCCAGTACTTCGATCAGGACATCTTTGGTCGTGGCGAAGTCGTCCGAATTTTTTGCGGAGCGCATGAACGGCACGTTAGCTCCGAGTTTTCTTGATAATTCCGCTATTTCTTCATCGTCGGTCGAGACCATCACTTCATCGAACAATCCGGAGTTCAGTGCGGCAGCGATCGAATAGGCAATGATTGGCTTGCCCAAAAAGGGACGGACATTCTTACGCGGTATGCGCTTCGATCCACCGCGCGCAGTGATGATCGCGATCGCCGTCATCAGAGCCCCTTCAAATCCTGCCTGACGAAGCGCAAAAATGCGGTGAATATTCTCACGTTCGCTCCCACCAAACCGTCGAAGCGCGGCACACCCATGCGCGGACGTCCGGACACCGGCACCTGCGCAAAGCGGATGTTCCGCCGTATCGCCTCGATCGCCGGTCCGGTCCCGACGCTGTCTTGAAAGTCGAAGCCGGAAGCGCCGCAGCCATCCGACAGCCGATATCCTTTCATGCCGCACAATATGTCGCGCACCCCGAAGCGAGCCCGCAGATACCATCCCATGATGATTTCAGCGACCCTCTGCTTGTGGTGCCGATAGCCAAGCACTAGCGGATAGTCCTCATCGAGGAGCTTTGCCCGGAACAGAGCGAGCGCATGCGGATCGTGCTCGCCATCGGCGTCCATCGTTACGACATGTGTGTAACAGCGGGCGGCGGCCTCCTGTAGCCCGCGCGTCAATGTTCGATCATAGCCGCGATTCGGCTCGTTCCGGACCACAATAGCGCCCGCCGCCGCAGCGCGCTCTCCGGTTGCATCGGGCGAACCATCGTCGATCACCAGGACATCGCCATAATTCTTCGCCGCGCTCACGACTGATTCGATGGTCGCCTCCTCGCGGTAGGCAGGAATGACGACTGCTAGTCGAGGTTCGACCAAAGCAGTTCCTTTCCGCGCGGCATGTCTGCGCGAACCGTACGCCCCAGCACCTGGCCGAGGCAGTTCGGCGCCACCGCACCTGGAGGACAGGGCCTCAGAGCCTCGACATGGGCCTCAGTCAGACGCGTTCCGGCCTTAATCGGGCCGACCGCCCGCAATGCGCGCCGCTGGATCACGACAGTCTGTTCCTCGTTGGGCTCAATGCGCTTGACACCATCGCCCATGGCATATTCGAGTTCGCGAACCGCATCGACCATCGCCCGCCAGGTTACCGGATTGAGCGCGAACCCGTGATCGGGACCTTCACGACCATTGTCGTCGGTGAAATGCTTCTCGATCACAGTAGCACCGAGCATGACCGCGCCCAGCACCGCCGAATGTCCGGGAGTATGATCGGAAAAGCCGAGCGGCATTCCCGGCCAACGTTGCGCAAAAGCGTTGAGGACGCGGAGATTCACATAACGAAAATTCTCGATGCTGCCGGTGTAATTGGTATTGCACTGCATGAGACACAGCGCCGGATTGTGGGCAAGGCACGTCGCAACGGCTTCCTCGACCTCCGCCATCGTCGAGGCGCCCGTAGCGAGCAGTACAGGCCTGGATTGCCGGGCGATTTCCGTAAGCAAACTTGAAAAGGTGATGTCTCCAGAGCCGACTTTGTAGGCGGGCACAATATTCCTGAACATCCCGACCGCCTCGGCATCGTAAGGCGTGGTCATGAACTCGATTCCCACGGCGCGGCAGGTTTGGAGCAGTGCCTCGGTCCACTCGCGACGCGTGTGATACTGATCATAAATCTCGCTCACCGACTTGCGCCACTTCGCCTGGTGTGAAACCTTGCCAACGGCTTCATCGGAAAAACCAACATCGCTGACGATCCGGTCGGCCTTGAAGTGCTGGAATTTGGCGACGTCCGCGCCGGCTTCCTTCGCTTTGCAGATCAAGTCCTTCGCCCGCTCAAGATCACCATCGTGATTGGCCGCGATGTCGGCGATAAAAAAGGTGGGAGCGCCGGCGTGAATCTCGTGGTCGCCGATCGAAAATCGCTGCTGGTACTTCATCCCCCGTTCCTTCTTCCGTGCTCGTCAAGAACGGCCCTCACGACCTCCGGCAATCCGGGAAGTGGATACTCTAGAAGTCCCTGGACCTTGCCAACGTCGAGGCCCAGGCTGCCTGCCCGTAGAGGACGCTCCGCAGTTAAAGACGCCAGCGTCGCATTGTCGAGCCGCCGTCCCATTTGAGCAGCGATTTCCTGTACGAACTGCGCTTTGGAATAGACCTCGCGGGAGGCGAGATTAAGCAGGCCTGTAGCTGCCCCGAGGGCAACATCGATCGCCGCCCTGGCGAATGCTCCAACATCGATGCTGGAGGTATAGGCATCCGTGAACAGGCCAACCGGGGCATTGTCGAGCACCGACCGGATCGCCCATTCCGCCAGAGTCGGCCGGTCCCATCCGCGAATGCCAACGATGCTGGTGCGAAACACCAGCGCGCGTGGTGCGGTGAGAGCGAAAGCCTCTCCGGCATATTTGCTGCGGGCATATTCATTGACGAGCCAGACGCGCTCATTCTCGCGATGAGGCGCCGCCCCTCCCGTGATGAAGTAATGGTCGGTCGAGACATGGATCAGCCGTCTCCCCGTGCGCCGTGACCACAGCGCCATGGATACCAGCGGACGGGCGTTAACGCGGTAGGCATGTCCAGGATCTCGCTCACACTGGATGAAATCGGTCAGCGCAGCGCAATTGAACAGCAGGTCGGGCCGGACTCCATCGAGGCAATCGTCGAGCGCGCTTAAGTCGCTAATATCGAGTGCATGATCACCCCCCGACCGCGCGACCGCGACCAATGACCAACCTCGAGACCGCACTTCGTTCGAAACCGCCTGCCCCAATAAGCCGGTACTGCCGATGACCAACACTTTCATCGTCGGTCCATTCCGCATCCTAAGTGATGGACGTGCGGGTAACATCCTTCTCGATCAGGGCTCTTAGCTGCTCGACCGTCAGGAAATCCGGATTCGTCCCGCTGTTGTAGTGGAAGCCTGATTCCACCGGCACTGCGTTAGAACGCTTGCAGTAATCCTCGACGGAATATTGCGCCCATGTCGGCAGGATCGCGTAGTAGCCGCCCATGTCGACGGTGTTGGGGCTGTCCGAGGTCGTGATCATCTCCTCGTGAATCTTCTCGCCGGGACGAATGCCGACGATTTCCTGGCGGGCATTTGGCGCGATCGCTGTCGCGACATCACAAATCCGGTAGGACGGGATCTTGGGCACGAAAAGCTCGCCCCCTTCTGCGTGCTCGAGCGCCCAAAGCACCATGTTGACGCCATCCTGGAGCGAGATACTGAAGCGGGTCATGCGGGGGTCGGTAATCGGAAGAACCCCCGTATGCTTGAGCCCAAGAAAGTAGGGGATCACGGAGCCGCGGCTTCCCATGACGTTACCGTACCGAACGACGC
>Ga0070741_10006069_pt1 | contig 26236 bp, 21 predicted proteins | sample Coa_R1_4_FD_66440 | JGI IMG/M metagenome (GOLD analysis project Ga0070741, IMG submission 66440) | Surface soil microbial communities from Centralia Pennsylvania, which are recovering from an underground coalmine fire - Coalmine... | ecosystem: Environmental > Terrestrial > Soil > Unclassified ... | reverse complement strand
AGGCCATCCAGGTGCGCCACATCGTCTTCGGGTCCGCCGCCCTGGGCGTCACCATGCTGCTGCTGGCCGGCGCGACGAACATGCTCGTCGTGTACCCGTTGATGGTGCTGGTGGGGCTCAGCAGCATCACCTACATGACCGCGTCGACCGCCCTCGTCCAACTGCGGGCCGAGCCGGCCATGATCGGCCGGGTGCTCGCGCTCCAGACCGTCCTGCTCATCGGCAGCACGCCCGTCGGCGGCCCCATCCTCGGCGCCGCGGCCGATGCGTTCGGCGCCCGTACGCCCCTCGTGATCGGCGGCGTCGCCGCCCTCGTGGCCGCCGCCATCGGCATGCTCATGGGCCGCCGTGTGCTGGCCCAGTCCGGCGAACCCGCGCCCGAACCTCCCGACGTCGCCATCGGCTGACCAGTCCCGCCGGCCCGCGGCCCCCGCGGCGCCGGCCGCGACTGGGTCAGGAGGACGGCGGCGGCGAGGGGCGGCCGGCGGCTTGCAGCACCATCGGGCCGAGCCACTTGGTGGCCACCGCGGCCGCGGCGGCGTCGCTCAGGTGGTACCCGTCGGGACGAGCGTCTTCTACGCCGGCCACCGTTTGCGTGAACTTGCCGTTGGGGCACAGCTCGGCGTTGAGGTCGCCCAGCCGGGTGCCGGTTGCGGCCATCGTCCGGCTGATCTGGTCGAGGGCGGCCACCCGGCGATCACCGTCGCTGTTCTTGGTGTAGTCGGCCCAAGAGTTGCCCATCGTCTCCCAATCGGCACACACGGCGTTGAGGTTCAGAAGGGTCGCGCCCCGCCTGGTGAATGTGTCGGCGGCGGCCGAGTACTCATTGAGCAGCCAGCTGTCGAAGCGAGGGTCACCGGCGTGGCGGTAGTCCGGCCACGATGGAAGCTTGCGGTCGGGCAGCTCGTTCATGCCGTCCTGCATGACCACGACGTCGGGGCTGAACGAGGCGAACTTGGTCGACCGGTCGCTGCTCGGGTCGTTCCACCACGCGCACAAGTCTTGGACGGGGAACGAGCTGCCATTGGGGAAGCGGCGGTCACCGCCTCCCCGGCTGATCGGGCAGCCGGGCACCGCCAAGTTGTAGACGACGACGTTGTGCGTCCTGCTCCAGCCGTCCAGTCCCTTGGCCAGACCGTCGGCCATGGAGTCACCCACGACCGCGACCTTGAGCGGCGGCGGGCCGCTCGGGGCGCCGGCCGCGGGGGTCGACGAGGACGAGTTCGGCGGGGCGGGCGCGGGGCCGGCGGGCGGCGCGCCCAGCACGGCGTCCCCACCCGGCGCACCCGACCAGGGTTGGACCACCGTCGAGGACGATGACGCCGGCGCCGGTGTCGTGGCATCGGGGCGCGATCGGGAAACCCCGGACCCGTGTGCCGTCGCCGTCGATGTCGACGTCGTAGCGAGTTCCGTCGACGTGGAGGCGCCGGAGGAAGTTGCAACGACGGGCGGGGGCGGAGCGGGCCCGATGGGACCGGCGCCGAGCAGCGCGCCACTGGGGGCTGGCGCGCCGGTGGTGACGACCAGCAACCCGGCCAGCAGGCCCACGGTGGCGTTGGCCCACCCCACCACACCGATACGTCCAGGAATCCGGCCGGCCCGCACCGGGCGCTCGATCAGGATGTACGACGCGGTGGCCAGCGCAAAGGTGACGGCCACCCGAACGCCGAGCAAGGGCAACGGATCCAGCCCAGTGGTGCGGTGGGTGATCCAGAGGAACACCGGCCAGTGGTAGAGGTAGGCGCCGTACGACACGCGGCCGGCACCCACCAACGGCGCGGCCCGCAACACCCGCCCGACCACGGTCCCCTCCTGGACGGCAGCAGCGATCACAACCGCCGACAGCACGGCGGCGAGGAGGAACCCGCCTCGGTACAGCACGTCGGACCGCTCCCCCACGAGCACGACGAGGGCGCCCAACCCGGCCACGCTCGCCAGCCCGAGGACGTCAAGCACCGCCGCCCGCAGGCGACCGCTCCACACCCGCCACCCGTGCGGTCCCACCAGGAGCAGCGCCAGCAGCACGCCGACGAGCGGTTCGGCCGCCCGCGTATCCGTGCCGTAGTACGCCCGGCCGGGGGCGCCGCCCGAGGAGTGCAGGGCGGCCGCGGCCACGGTCGACGCCAGTACGGCACCAGCGACGACCAGGCCGAACCGCCGGCGGCGGGCGGGGCCACGCCCCCGGCCGAGCAGGACGAAGGCAAGCAGCGGAAGGACGACGTAGAACTGCTCCTCGACGGCCAGCGACCACATGTGCTGGAACGGCGACGGATCGGAGAACAGCCCCGCATACGACTGGTGGGTGAACACGAACCGCCAGTTGGCCACCCATGTGGCCGCGGCCAGCCCGTCGCCCACCACGCCGATCGGTGCGTGACGGGCACCCAGCGCCAGGTAGGCGATCACCAGGCCGATGAGCACCAGCGCGGCGGGAACCAGCCGCCGCGCCCGCCGGCCCCAGAAGGCGCGCAGGTCCACGGAACCGGTGCCGTCGCGCTCGACCAGCAGGAGCGAGGTGATGAGAAAGCCGGAGAGGACGAAGAACGCCGTTACCCCGAGGAAGCCTCCCTGGGCCCAGCCGAACCCGGCGTGGAACAGGAGCACGGCGACCACGGCCACGCCCCTGAAACCGTCGAGCGCCGGCAGGTGGGAGAGCCTGCGACGACCGATTGTCATGTCAATGAACTATCACGTTCGGGAGTTTGGAGACCAACATCAGCCGGTTAACGTCCCACCGGGTGCAATCGGATGACGCGCCCGGCGAGAGTGCAGGAGGGCTTCATGAAGGTCGGCGTGGTCTTCCCTCAGTCGGAGCTCGGCGGCGACGCCGGGGCGGTGCGTACCTATGCCCTGCGCGTGGAGGAACTCGGCTTCGACCATGTGCTGGTCTACGACCACGTGGTGGGCGCCGACCCCACCGTGCACAAGGGATGGGACGGCCCTTACGACGTGCACACCACCTTCCACGAGCCGTTCGTGCTGTTCGGCTACCTGGCCGCGCTCACGTCGCTGGAGCTGGTGACCGGCATCATCATCCTCCCCCAGCGCCAGACCGCCCTCGTGGCCAAGCAGGCGACCGAGGTCGATCTCCTGACCGGCGGGAAGTTCCGCCTGGGCGTCGGCATCGGGTGGAACGCGGTCGAGTACGAGGCGCTGGGCAAGGACTTCACCAATCGCGGCCGTCGCCTGGAGGAGCAGGTGCAACTTCTGCGCCGGCTGTGGACCGAGCCCACCGTCACCCATGACGGCGAGTACGAGAAGGTCACCGGCGCCGGCCTCGCACCCATGCCCGTGCAGCGGCCCATCCCCATTTGGTTCGGCGCCCGCTCCCCGGCCGCCTACCGGCGGGCGGGCCGGCTGGGCGACGGCTGGTTCCCCATGGTGGCGCCCGGGCCCAAGCTCGACGAGGCACGCGCGTGGGTGGAGAAGGGCGCGACGGAGGCCGGCCGCGATCCGTCGTCATTGGGCATGGAAGGTCGCATCAACTGGAGCGACGGGCTCGACAAGGTGGTCGAGCTGGCCGGTGGCTGGCGGGATGCCGGTGCCACCCACGTCTCCGTCAACACCATGAACGCGGGCTTGGCCACGGTCGACGACCACCTCGACGCATTGGCCACCGCGGCCGGGGCGCTCAAGCTGTCGGCGCCGTCCCGGTAGGTTCGAGAACATGGCTGACGCAGCAGATCCCAACACCAAGATCATCGAAGAGTTCCGAGCCAATGGCGGGAAGGTGAGCGGCAGGTTCGAGGGAGCGCCCATGCTCCTGCTCCACCACACGGGCGCCAAGTCGGGCAAGGAGCGGGTCAACCCGCTCGTCTACCAAGTGGTGGGTGACGACCTGGCGATCTTCGGGTCCAAGGCCGGCGCGCCCGGCAACCCCGACTGGTTCCACAACCTCGTCGCCAACCCCAAGGCGACGGTGGAGGTGGGCACGGAGACCTTCACGGTCGTGGCCCGGGTCACCGACGACGAGGAGCGCGCCCCCATCTGGGAGCGCCAGAAGCAGGACTTCCCGGGGTTCGCCGAGTACGAGCGCAACACCACCCGGCAGATCCCGGTGATCATCCTCAGCCGCGTCTGAACGCGAGCGCAGCGGCCGGCGTCAGGCGGTAGGCCGGGCCGCGCCCAGGTAGTCGCTGCGGCTGATCGAGTCGACCTGCACGTTGAGGCCCGTGCGCGGTGCGTTGATCATCTTGCCGTCGCCCACGTAGATGCCGACGTGGGACGCGTCGGCCGGGGTGCCGAAGAACACCAGATCACCGGGTTGCAGCGGCGCGCCCGCGGGCACCTTGGGCAGGCGCGCCCACTGGTCCTCGCTGGTGCGCGGGACGGTCACGCCCGATGACTTGTACGCGCCCTGCACCAACCCCGAGCAGTCCCAACTGCTCGGACCCGTGCCGCCGTAGAGATACGGGTCACCGATGTGGGCGAAGGCGAACTGCACGGCAAGGACGGCCTGCGTGGCCGCCGGGCCGGGGATGATGGCCACCGCACCCGCGCCTCCCGGCTTGGCGCCGTAGAAGCGGGCGTCGCCGAAGCTGAAGATGCCACCGTCAGCCGCCACCATGCGGTAGCCCCCGCCCGTTCCCGTCGACGCCATGCTGATGACAGGCTGGTTGAGGCGGATGCCACCGGTCGAGCCCAGGAAGGTGGCGTCGCCGAAGCTGAACACGCCGCCGTCAGACGCCACCAGCCAGTAGCCCTGGCCGCTCGGAGTCGGGGCCATGCCCACCACGGGCTTGTTCAGCACCATCCCGCCGGTCGACCCGAAGAACCCGGCGTTGCCGTAGGAGAACACACCGCCGTCCGAAGCGACCAGCCAGTAACCCTGGCCGCTCGGCGTCGGGGCCATGCCCACGATGGGCTTGTTCAAGCGGATGCCGCCGGTCGACCCGAAGAACCCGGCGTTGCCGTAGGAGAACACACCGCCGTCGGTGGCCACGAGCCACAGGCCGTTGCCCGATGGCGTCGACGCCGCGCCCACGACCGGCTTGTTCAGCGCCATGGCCTTGGTCGACCCCAACTGCGGCGCGCTCCCCCGCGGTGTCACGGCCCCGGCGGCCGACACCAGCCACACGCCGTTGCCGTCGGCCGTCGACGCCGCGGCCACAATGGTGCCGGCGGGCGGGGTGGTGAGGAAGGGAGCACCGAAGCTGTCGACTGCCCCGGTCGACCTCACGACCCGGTACCCGCTCTCGCCCGACCGCACCGCGGTGGGCGGCGTGGCCGGCCCGGCGGCGATGGCGGAGGGCGTGACGACAGTCAGGGCCGTCGCCGCGAGGGACAGGATGAGGGTGAGCCGAGGGAAGGAGCGCATGGTGGCAATGGGGCTGTTGGGGCCAAGTACCCATCGGCCCGCGCGAGAGGGGCCTTGAACGCGGACCAGACTTCTGGAGTGCTGTTCGCCGACCTGGTCGCCACCTCCGCGGCCGTGACGGCCACGCCGGCCCGATCCGCCAAGGTGGCCGCGCTGGCGGAGTTGCTGCGCCGGCTGGCGCCCGATGAGGTCGCCATCGCCGTGCCCATGCTCACGGGCACGCCCCGCCAGGGAAAGATCGGCGTGGGCTGGGCGACCGTGTTCCGCGTCGACGCGGCCGCGGCCACGGTGCCGTCGCTCACCATCCACGACGTCGACGCCGCCCTCGATGCCGTACAGGCCACGACCGGCGCCGGTTCGGGTGCCAGCCGGGGCGCCTTGCTCGCCGGCGTGCTCGGCCAGGCCACCCACGACGAAGGGGAGTTCCTGCGACGCCTGCTCGTAGGTGAGCTACGCCAAGGGGCGCTGGTCGGGGTGATGACGGACGCCGTGGCCAAAGCTGCCGGCGTCCCCGTGACCGACGTGCGCCGGGCGGCCATGTTCGCGGGCGACCTGGCTCGAGCCGCCACCGCCGCGCTGTCCGAGGACGGTGCCGCCGCCCTCGCCGCCATCGGCTTGCGACCGCTCGACGCCGTCCAACCCATGCTCGCCTCGACCGCCGCGTCCGTGGCCGACGCCATCGAGGCATGCGGGCTGTCGTCCGTCGAATGGAAGCTCGACGGCGTGCGCGTCCAACTGCACCGGGCGGGCGACGACGTCCGGCTGTTCACCCGCAACCTCAACGACGTGACCGACCGCCTGCCGGCGTTGGTGGCGCTGGCCCGGTCGCTCCCCGGTCATGCCGTCGTGCTCGACGGCGAAGCAGTGGGCATGGGCGACGACGACCGGCCCGATCTGTTCCAGGAAACCATGAGCCGCTTCGACATGGCCGCGGGCGACACCCTCAGCGTGCGGTTCTTCGACTGCCTGCACCTCGACGGCGAGGACCTGGTCGACCGCCCCCTCCTCGAGCGCCTCGACGCCCTGGACCGGGTGGCCGAACCGTGGCGCGTCCCCGGCCTGGTGACCGCCGACCCCATCGAAGCGGAGCGGTTCTCGGAACAGGCATTGGCGGCCGGGCACGAGGGCGTGATGGTGAAAGACGTGTCGTCGCGCTACGAGGCGGGCCGGCGGGGATCGAGTTGGCGCAAGGTCAAGCCCGTGCGCACCCTCGACCTCGTGGTGCTCGGCGCCGAGTGGGGCCACGGTCGCCGCTCCGGTTGGTTGTCCAACCTCCACCTCGGGGCGCGTGACGCCAATGGCGGCTTCGTGATGGTGGGCAAGACGTTCAAGGGCCTCACCGACGCACTGCTGCGGTGGCAGACCGAGGTCTTCCCCACAGTGCAGGCGTCCGAGCACCGGTACGGCCTGCAGCTCCGGCCCGAGCTCGTCGTGGAGATCGCCCTCGACGGCGTGCAGGTGTCGACCCGGTACCCGGGTGGCGTGGCCCTGCGCTTCGCACGGGTCCGCCGCTACCGCCTGGACAAGGCCCCGTCCGAGGCCGACACCATCGACACCGTTCGCGCCATGCTTCCGCCGCGATGACCGCCCGCGAAGCCCTCGACAAGCTGCTCGCCGAGGGGCACACGACGTTCCAGACCGACGATGCCGGCGTGCGTGACGAAGCCCGCCGCACCGGCTGGTCGGGCCCGCTCCGGGGACCGCTGCAGTTCGACGCCGGACCGCCGTTCCCGTCCGTGGGCGCGGCCATCGAGGCCCTCGTGCCTGGCGTGCGGGTGACGGCAGGCCCGCGTGTCGGTGTGGTCGGCCGCGTCATCCGCTCGGCGCTGGCGGGACGGACCGACACCGTCGAAGTCGTGGTCCACGACACCACCGAGGATGGCCACTTCAGGCTTCGCTACCCGGATCGCGCCGACCTGTTCGCGGAAGCGGTGGCCCGGGCCGTCGACGTGGCCGTCGCCATGCACGGGCGCTTCGGCCCAGCGGTCGGCCACGTGCGGCTGGTGGCCATCGACAGCGGACCGCAGGGCTTCAACACCGGGCACGTCGCCGGCGTGGCCGCGCCGACGGTGGGCGACGTGCACCTCAACGCCTCGCTGTGCCTTCCTCCCGAAGGCCGCGCCACCTCGATCGACGAGACCACCGCCCACGAGTTCTGGCACCAGGTCGAGCTGGGCTTCAACGCCCGGCGCTACCGCGAGAGCATCGAGTTCCGCCGCCAGCTGGGCGCGTACTTCGGCGTGGAGACACTCGAACGGGCAGTGGACCGGCCCGGTGCCGCTCGCGACCGCTTGATCGCCGAGGTCTCCGCCTATGCGGCCACCAACACCCTGGAGGCGACGGCCGAGATGGCCCGGCTGTGGTGGACGTCGCGGGCCGACCCGCCGCCCGTCGCCCGCCACTTCGGCGAGGTGGTCGACCGGTTCTTCCCGACCGCGAGCTCGCGGCGTTAGCCGTCACGCGGGCGGGAGCCACCGGGGAATCGGGACCTTGGGCCCTAGCTCGGAACGGGGTGGAGGGCGACGATGCCCCTGCGGCCCGAAAGGAGTCCCCGATGTCCGCTCAGCTGACGCCCACCCCGTCGATGGAAGAACCCGTGTTCGTGCAGATGTGGGGCTCCCTCGACGAGGCCGCCCTGCGCCGCGCCGCGTCCTCCCTCGAGGGCGCCGCCATCCGGAGCCGCCACGTGGTGCTCGACGTCTCTCGCGTGGCGGCCATCGACCTGTCGGCCATCGACCAGGTGCTGGAGACGGTGACGTTCCTGCACGAACACGGCGTTGCCGTGCACGTGACACCAGCGTGGGCGGACGACGTGCTCCACCTCACCGGAAGCTGGCCCGCAGGGCGCCCGGCCTGAACGCCGTCAACCGGACACGGTGGCCGGACCTTCCAAGACTTCCGCCGCCCCCGAGGTGACGAGCGGGACGAGGAGCACGGGAACCAGCGCATGTCCGAGCACATCGCGCACGGCGGTGGCCCCGCCGTGCGAGCTGTCCTGTGACCAGCTGAGCACCACCAGGTCCGCGTGCTGCTCGGCGCACACGTCCGCCACACCCTGGCCGACGGGCCCGGTCCGAAGCTCGATGCCCACCGCGTCAGGAAGGTGGCGAGCGACGAACTCGGCCCCGAACATGGCCAGGTCCCGTGCGGGATGATCCAGGGCGCGGGGCAGCGTGCGCTCGGTGAACACGTGGAGCACGATGAACTCCACGTCGACGGCGAGCAGCGGGCACAGGCGGTCGAGGACAGACCGGGACGCGCCTTCGCTGCCCTCGAGCGGAACCAGCAACCGCCGGAACGGGCGGGGCGAGACGCCGACGGCTTCCGGGGGCACGACGACCATGGGCTTGTCCGCCCGCTCCAGCAGGCGCAGGGCGATGCGCCCCACGGGGCGGCGGCCCGCAGGCGTGGCCCGGGCCCCGATGACCCCGGCCACGACGCTGGCAGGGAGCAGGGCGTCGAGCAGGGTCTCCTCGACCGGGCCGTCGAGCAGCCGGAATGGCACGCCACTGCGAGCCGCCAGCGCCCCGGGCGTCTCCGCCAAGCCGTCGGCAACATGGACCGCCTCGACGGCGGCGCCGAACAGCTCGCCGATTCCGAGCGCGGTCTCCAGCACGGGCCGCGCCACGGCAGAGGTGTCGAGGGCGGCGAGAACGATGTTCACGGCGTGCTCCCTTCGAGCGTGAACGTCCGGCCGGGCGGCTCACAACGCACGGGCGGGGCGCCGCCGACGCGTACCAGCAATGGCGCCGTACATTCGACGCTGACGGTGCCGTGGTCGGCGCGCACGCCGGCGGGTTGGCCGTGAAAGCGGAACCGCAACCCGAGGGCTTCCCACGCGCCGGGCAGGCAGGGGTCGAGGTCGAGGCCGTCGGCCCCGACGCGCAGGCCCAGAAAGCCATGGACCAGCGCCTGCCACAGCCCACCCATGGTCGCCAGGTGCAGCCCGCCCGCGGTCGTGCCGGTGAGATCGTCGAGATCGAGGCGGGCGGCCAGGCGGAACAGCTCGAGGGCTCGCTCCGGTTGCCCGGCCCGAGCGAGCAGCGACGCATGGATAGCCGGGGACAGTGAGCTGCCATGGGCGCAACGGGGCTCGTAGAAGGCGAGGCACGAGTCGAGCGATCCCGGTCGCACGTCGTCCGGGATCATGTGGTGGGCCATCAGCACGTCGGCCTGTTTGATCAGCTGCGACCCCGCCACCCGCTCCGCCCCGAGCAGCATGTCGACGGCCACGGGCGGTGTCGCGATCTGCGCCATCAGCAGCGGCTCGAGCGACCAGTAGCCGACGAACTGCTCGTACAGGCCGCGCTCGTCGTCCCACCCGTCCACCAGGGCACCGGCGAGGGCGCGCCACGCGGCCGCTTCGCTGCCGTCACCTCCGGCGCCCGTCGCACCGAGAACGTCCGCGGCCCGGCGCAGGTTCCACCGGGCCATCAGGTTGGTGAAGGCGTTGTCGTCGACCACCTCGTGGTACTCGTCGGGACCCATCACGCCGTTGAGATGGGCGGCGCCGTGCTTGTCGCACCGGATACGGCTGGCCCAGTACCGGGCAGTGTTCACGAGCAGGTCCCGGCCTGGCCCGCCGAGGAAGCCGGCGTCGCCGGTCCACGCCGCGTACCGGTCCGCAGCCCAGGCCACTCCGGCGGTGACGTGTTCCTCGTGCTGGCCAGTGCGGATGGGGACGAGTTGGCCCTTCCCATTCCGCACGTGGCGGGGCGTGACGTCGGTGCCGTCGCCGGCCGACTCCCAGGGGAAGCGGGCACCGCGCAGCCCGCGGGCGGCGGCGCCCTGGCGGGCAGCGGGCAACCGGCGGATTCGGTACTCGAGCATCGCTCTGGCCGCTTGGGGCCGCAGGGCCGCGAGGGCGGGCAGCACGAAGACGTCGGCGTCCCAGAACACGTGGCCGCCATAGGCATCGCCGGTCAGCCCGCGGGGGCCCACCGCCGCCTCGCCCTCGTCGGGCGCGGCCGACAAGAGATGGAACACCGCGAAGCGGGCCGCCAGCTGGTCGTCGGCGTTCCCTTCGATGACCACCTCGGCATCGGCCCAGCGCCGAGCCCAGGCCTCTCGATGCTCGCCCAGCAGCTGGTCGAAACCGGCGGCCTGCGCATCGCGGAGGTGGGCCAGCGCATCGTCGCAACCGCCCCGGCTCCACGCGGCCAGCCGCTCAACGACGTGGCGCTCCCCCACCAGGGTGTCGTCGTGGACGGCAAGCGCGATGCCGTCACCGTCCTTCGCACCCGTGCGGACGAGTTGCACATCGCCCGTATGGGTGCCGTCGTCCGGACCGAAGTCGGACGCGACTGCCTCGGCCCTGAGGGCGAGCGCGTGGGGGCGGGCGGCGGACACGAACCGGACGGATCGCAGCCCGCCCGCCCCGGCGCGGGCCAGGACGCCCGTGCGCAGGTCGAGCAGCCGGTGGATCCGGCCCCCCGCCGGGACGCGAAGCCCGGTCCACACGGGCCCGTGCAGCAGGTGTGGCGCCCGGCCGTCGGTGTAGACGCCGTTGACGGCGAACAGCGGCGTGGTGGACGGCCCGTCCTCCTCGCGACTGGCACGGGTACCCGCCCATCCGTTGCTCAGCGCACCGAGAGACTCTGCTGCTCGCTCCATCGCCTCCCGTTCGGGGAAGGGAACCACCCAGGCCGGATCGGCATCGACATCGGGCACCCGGCGCTCGGCCTGGCGAGAGAGCTGAACGTCCAGCAGTTGGGCGAAACGAGCAGGACCACCACCCAGGTGGAGGACGCCGGCGGGGACACCGCCCGGCTCGATGCCGAGCGACACGACGGCGGCCCGAGCCAGTTCGGGCACGACCATGAACGAGTCACTCCCAGGGACGCCGCCGACGGCACCGAACTCGTCGCCGCCGATCAGCACCAGGCCTCCGGTGACACCGCGCTCGGCCAACCACCGAGCCGCCCAACGGGCGGAGTCGGTCTTGTCGGTCAAACCGATCTCCACGTGTTTGACGTCGGTGGTGATGCGGGGATCGTCGAGACCGGCTTCACGTGCGGCGCCGGCAGCCACGGCGACGACGTCCGCCAGGCTGGCCACTCCGGCCGCCTGCAGCCGGGCGGTGACGGCTCTGAGCAGCTCTGCCATGCGCGCCTTGGGCGGATCGGCCCACGCCGCCTCGGGGATGATGTCGACCTTGCGGCGATTGAGGCGTTGCGAGACGACCTCTGCCTCGATGCCCTGCTCCCGCAAGCGCCCGACGGTCAGCGCCGCGGCCCGGTCGAGCGCTTGCTCCTCGTCGTCCGTGGCCACGCGTCGCCACGCGAGCACGGGACCACCCGGCGCAACCTCGAACACCTCCGAGCCCCGGTTGAGGCACAGGTACAACCGGCCCGGCCCACACGGCCGGGCCGCGAGCTGACCATCGACGTTCTCGACGTGGGTACCGCTCACGACGAACACGTGCACGCCGGCGCGACACAACGCCTCGACGCGGCCGCGCACGCCCGTGGCATCCACGTGCCGGTCGGGAACGGCGGTGCCGTCCCAATCGAACACGAGCGCGGCGAACGACGTGTCCAGGACGGAGCCGGGGCGCCCGGTCAGACGCGGATCGCCTGCCGCGCCAGGCACTCCTCGCGGTGCTGGCATCCGGGGCACGTGCCCGGATCGACGCGGTGAACCCAGCCCAGCTCGAGGTGCCAGCAACTCCAGCACTCGCGACACAGGAAGTTCGTCTCCTCGCCATCGGACACGGCCTCGAGCACTTCGGACCCACATGTCCGGCACCGGAGGATTCCCTTGGCCATCGCTCCCGGCATAGCTGCCCCTTCCCCGCCATGACCATTCAATGTCGAGCGCGGAGGTGGGACCAGGGCCATTGGTCCTCAGGCGTCGGTCCGGGAGCATTCGGGACCTTCGCCCCTGTCGGCCGCCGAGCGACACGACGTACGGTCGAAGCGTGGAGGTGAGCGTGAGGTGATCGACGTGACAGTTGAACTTGCGTTGGCGGACACCGTGCGGGCCTGGGTCGCCCAGGAGCTGCCGGACGAGCCGACGGCTGCGAGCCGTGCCATCGACCTGGCGGTGCGCTCGTACACCGGCGGGGCGTCGGTGAGCGAAGCGTGCGCCGAAGCACGAGCATTCGTGCACTGCTGGGCCCGCCACCCCTCGCATCCCCGCGCCACCCCGCACGCACCGCTGCGGCTGGTTTCCTGAAGGCCCTGGCGTTCGGCGGCTGCTGAGGGGTCGAAGGTCCCTTACCAAGGTCTCGTCATCGGCTCATGCTCCCCTCGAAGACGAGGGAGACGACCATGACGATCACCACGGCGAGCATGCCCACCGCAGACCCTGAGGCGGAGGTCGCTGTTCCCCACCACCGCCGCCGTCACGTCCCGCTCATCATCCTGGGGACGATTGCCGTCGCCGGAGCGGCGGTCGTGTTCACCACCCGTTCGAGCGCCAAGCCGGTGGCAGCCACGACGCAGGCCGTGGAGCGAGACTTCCAGATCGAGCTGAGTCAGGCGAGCGCCCCCGCCGGTCGCATTCGTCTCTCGGTGCACAACAGCGGGAAGACGGAGCACGAGCTGGTGGCCTTCCGGACCGACCTGCCCGAGGGCAGCCTGCCCTTGGACAGCACTGGCCGGGTGAACGAGACTGGACCGGGCATCACCCACATCGACCCCGAAGCCGAGAGCGTCCAGCCGGGAACGACCAAGTCGGTCACGCTCGACCTTCCCGCCGGTCGGTACGTGGTCATCTGCAACCTACCGGGCCATTACGCCTCGGGTATGCATCAGGTCCTGACCGTTTCCTGAGATACCGCACAGCACCGATGCCACGGCCGCCAAGGCTGATCGCCACCCCACCTGTAGCATCGGCTGGTGCCCGACAACGCGAGCGAGCGTGAACAGCGCCTGCTCAGCGCCGTCGGTGAACTGGCCGGCGACCTGCAGTTGGCTCAGGTGCTGCAGCGGATCGTCACCGCTGCGTGCTGGCTGGTCGACGCCCGCTACGGAGCGCTCGGTGTCGTGGGTGACGACCGGCTGCTCGTCGAGTTCGTCCACGAGGGCATCGACGAGGCGACGGTGGCGGCCATCGGGAAACTCCCCGAGGGCCACGGTGTCCTCGGGTTGCTGATCGTCGAGCCGGAACCGATCCGACTCCATGACCTCGCCGATCACCGGACCTCGGTGGGATTCCCGGCCCACCACCCGCCCATGCGCAGCTTCCTCGGCGTGCCCGTACGCGTCCGGGGCGAGATCTACGGCAACCTCTATCTCTCGGAGAAGCAGTCGGATGAGCAGTTCACCGCCGCCGACGAGCAACTCGTCATCGCCCTGGCGGCAGCCGCCGGCTCGGCCATTGCCAACGCTCGCCTCTACGAAGAGGTGCAACAGCGCGAGCGCAGCCTCACCGCGCTGCAAGGCATCGCTACAGCGCTGCTCGCCGGCACCCATCCGGACCAGGTGCTCCACCTGGTCGCCTCCCATGCCCGTGACATCCTCGATGCCGATACGGCCGCCATCGCGCTGCCCGTGACCGCCGGTGGCTCCCTGGTGATCGAGATCGTCGTGGGAGAGGGCGTAGACGAGCTGCGGGGGACGACCGTGCCGCTGGAGGCGTCGCTCTCCGGCGAGGTGCTCCGCACGGGCAAGCCCGTGGCGTTGGCGGACGCCAGCGCCAACAGCACCGCCCACCCGCCCATGGTGCAGGCCATGGGTGCCGGGCCCATGCTGTTCGTCCCGTTGTGGCTGCAGAGCAAGCCGTTCGGCACGCTGGCGGTCAGCCGCCTGAAGGGCAAGCAGTCGTTCGGCGAACGCGGGCTGCGACTGCTCCAGTCGTTCGCCACCCAGGCCAGCGTCACGTTGCAGTACGCCCGAGCGCAACAGGAGCTACGGCGCATGGACATTCTGGAGGACGAGCACCGCATCGCCCGCGACCTGCACGACTCGGTCATCCAGGAGCTGTTCGCCATCGGGCTGGCCCTGCAAGGGTCCACCCGGCTCACGTCCGACCCGGCACTCCAGGATCGCATCCAGAAGGCCGTCGACGGTCTCGACGGCACCATCCGGGACCTGCGCACCGCCATCTTCGGCCTCACCGCCGACGCGCCGAGCCGCGCCGGGTTGCGGTCGGAGGCCTTGGGCGTGGTCACGGAGTTGGCCGACGCCTACGGGCTGCGGCCCCGGCTCCACCTCGAAGGTGCCCTCGATACGCTGATCTCCGACCAGGTCCGGGGGCATCTCATCGGCACCCTGCGAGAGGTGGTGTCGAACGCCGGTCGGCACGCACGGGCCACCCGTGTGGAGGTCCACCTGGAAGTCTCCGGCGGCGAGGTTGTCCTGCGCATCGTCGACGATGGCGTCGGCATGCCTGCCGAACTCGACCGTCGTAGCGGGCTGGCCAACATCGAGCAGCGAGCCCGGTCGCTGGGCGGCCAGGTGCTCATCGGGCCGGGCCCTTCGGGTGGCACCCAGGTCGAGTGGCGGGTACCCGCCTCCGACGCCTGAGCAGCCGTTCGTCTAGTCCTCTTCGCCCCTGACCACGACCACCGGGCAGGTGGCGTGATGGACGACATGGCTGCTCACCGACCCGAGCAACATGCCCGTGAAGCCGCCGTGGCCTCGGGAACCCACGACCAGGAGGTCGGCGCCCTTGGCCGCGGCCACCAACGCTTCAGCGGGGTGACCCCGCTCCACGGACGACGTCACCTCGACGGCCTTGGCCCGATCGGCAACCGCGGCAAGCATCTGCTGCACGGTCTCTTCGGCCGCGTGTTCGAGATCCTCGGGAGCGATGACCGGAAGGGCGGCGGCTCCGAAGGTGGTGAGGCCCACGGCGGGGAACTGCCAGGCGTGCACGACCTGCACGGACGCGTCCCGCAGCCGCGCCTCCTCCAACGCCCACGCCAATGCCGCCTTCGAAGGCGTTGACCCGTCGACGCCGACCACGATTCGCCCGCCTGTGCTTCCTGCCATCACGGTCACCTCCGGTTCGTCCCGATTTCGACGCTACGGGGACCCGGGCGCACCGGCCAGGGTCGAACGGCACGTTGCGGGCCGCGCTCAGCGAGCGGCGAGTCGGCAGGGCACCGCCAGCACGGGCGCGGTGGCAGCGTGGGCCACACCGTCGGCGACCGAACCCAACACGCGCCGGTGGAACGAGGACCGCGGGCGCACGGCGACGCAGACGACGGCCGCATCGTGCCCGCGTTCGTCGTCGACGATGGCCAGCGCCGGCACAGGGCTGTGCAGCACCTCGCCGTCGGCATCGAGGTCGAACTGTTCGTGGAGTCGGCGGACGGCGTCGGCCACCAACTGGTCGGCGGTATGGACGTCGCCGTCATGCGGAGCCCACACGTTCACGACGCGCACGTGCAGGTCGAGGTCGCGGCCCCATGCGCCAGCGACCGGTACGAGGGCGGCCGCCGCATCGGGGCCGTCGATGCAGACCTGCAGCACGCCGTCGAGGGGTGCAGGCTTGACCGCGGGCCCGACGAGGAGCAGTGGCAACGTCGCCCGGAACAGCACGTCATTGGCCACGCTGCCCAGGACAAACGACGCAAACGGGCCGTGGGCCCGCGTCTCGATGCACAGCAACTCGTCGTCCGCCACCGCATCGAGGAGGGCACCAGCCACGTCGTTGCTCTCGATCATCGCCGTTTCCACCTGCGGTGCGAGCACCCGCCTGGCCAGGGCAGCGAGATCTCGCTCGTCGACGTCGTGGTCGAGGTTGGGGGATGCCACGGTGACGAGCCGAACCGCGGCCGCCATCCGGCGGGCCAGCGTGCCGGCCACATCGAGCACGTTGTCGAATTCCCGGGTGAGATCAACCGGCACCACGATGCGCTTGTACATGCGCTCCTCCACGAAACCTCAGCTGTTGCCAGCATCCAGCGGAGGTGGCCGTGCGACCAGGGACGAACGGCTCTATTGCGGTAGGCGTCCCGGCCGTACCTTGCCGTCATGGGAGGAGCCGGACGGTCCAGGCGGACGGGCATCGGTCTCGCCGTGGCCGTCGCCCTCGGCGCGGGGCTGGCGTCGCTCCCCTCCCCCTCGGGTGCCCGCACGCCCGCGTTCAGCGTCGCCGACACGCCGGGCGCCACCGCGGCACCCGGGGATCGAGTGGTGGCACTCACCTTCGACGACGGGCCCGACAGGTGGGGAACGACGCAAACCCTCGCCGTCCTCGCCCGGTACGGCATCAAAGGAACGTTCTTCGTCACCGGCCAGGGCGCCGCCGGTGCCCCCGACGTGATCCGGCAGATCGCCCGCGAGGGCAGCGTGGTGGCTGGCCACGGGTGGCGCCACACCTCACTCACCTCCCTGTCCGACGCCGAGCTGACCGCGTCTGTCTCACAGACTGACACCACGCTTCGGGACCTCACCGGCTACGCGCCCCCGTGCATGCGACCGCCCTATGGCGCCATCTCCCCTCGCGTCGTCGACACCCTCGCTCGTGCCGGCAAGACGGCGGTGCTCTGGTCGGTCGACCCCTTCGATTGGAAGGGTCCCGGCGTGGCCGCCATCACGTCCCGCGTGCTCAGCGCCGTGCGCCCGGGTGCCATCGTCCTCCTCCACCCCGGGAGCGGTGTGCGGGCCCAGACCGTCGCCGCCCTGCCCGGCATCATCGAGGGCCTCCAGGCACGGGGCTACCGGTTCGTGTCGCTCTGTGGAGCGCCACCCAAAGACGAGCGAACCGTGATCCAGGCCGACTCATTCGGCACCGGGCCGGGCTGGCCGGGGACGCAGCTCGTGTCCAACACCGCCATCGTCGGCGCCGCGGCAACGGCCACCGGGCACGGCGCGTGGGTGGCGGCATCCGACGGCGGGGTGTTCGCCTTCGGCGACGCCGTGTTCGCGGGGTCCTTGGGTGGGCGGCTGCTGAACCAGGCGGTCGTGGGCATGGCGGCTACGCCATCGGGGCGGGGGTACTGGTTGGTCGCGGCCGACGGCGGGGTGTTCGCCTTCGGCGACGCCGTATTCGCGGGATCGTTGGGTGGGCGGCTGCTGAACCAGGTGGTCGTGGGCATGGCGGCTACGCCATCGGGGCGGGGGTACTGGTTGGTCGCGGCCGACGGCGGGGTGTTCGCCTTCGGCGACGCCGTGTTCCACGGTTCAGGAGCCGGCAAAGTGACCGCTGGCGTGGTGAGCCTGGTGGTCGCACCCGACGGGCAGGGATACTGGCTGGTCTCCTCGGACGGGGCCGTGCTGGCGCGGGGCGGCGCGCCAGCCGTCGGGTCGTTGCGGGACCTGGCCCTGTCCCGGCCCGTGGTCGCCGGCGCGGCATCGCCCACCGGGCAGGGCCTGTGGCTCGTCGGCGGCGACGGCGGCATCTTCGCCCTGGGCGATGCGGCCTTCACGGGTGCGCGGCCGTGGACCACCCCGGGGACCGTGGCGGTGGCCGTCCTCCCCACCGCCGGCGGCTACTGGGTCGTCCGGGGGACACCCGTCGCCGCCGGCGGGCCCTGAGCCGCGGTTGCGACGCGCGAGCTTCGCCCGCGCAGCACGTCAAGCGTCGACCAACTCCTTGATCGCCGAACCGCCAGCGGTCGGCTCGGGGATGGCAAAGCCCTTGGTCCGCGGGGTGAGGTACGCATGCACGAGCCCGGCGAGCGACAACAGCAGCAGCAGTGCGGCTGCGCCGTACGCGATCCGGGCTGTCGTGGCACCCGTTTCACCAAAGCTGCCAAAGCCGTAGCTGGTCAGCAACGCGTTCCGGAGCATCGTTCCTTCGAACATCTTCGTACGGACGGTGGCCAGGTCGGCGGCCTGCGTCTCGAGGGCAGGAAGGGCCGGATCCTTGCTCGCCGTGGCGGCCGTGATCTTCGCCTTCAGGTTGCCCTGCTCGACACCCAGCTGCCGGTAGTTCATGCCGTCCACGTATGCGACCGACGTCAGGCCCAGTCGAGTAGCGAGCCAAGTGAGGTGCCCGCCGAGGTACTCGTTGGCGTAGCACTCGGCTTGCTTGCCGCTGGTGATCGCCTTGCCCGCGTTGGAGATGACGCACCCCGTCCGGGCTGCCGTGAACTCCTTCTCCTTGGGAGCGAGCTTGTCGGCAGTCGGGAAGGTGAGGTCCTCGCGGACGAGTTGGTCGTGCACGTAATCCTTGGCGAACGTCGCCCGATTGGACAGGACGAGCCCGAGGATCAAGAGCAGCGCGGCTATCCCGAGCCCGCCCGCGCTGAACATGACGTCCAGGGTTCTGCGTTTCATCGGCGTCTCCTTCGTAGTGACACCAGGCCGGTTCCTACGATCACCTGGGAACACGGCTATTGGCACGACGAAGCCAGCCCATTGACGACCAGCCTGGTCAGTGCCGAGGATGCGTCGCGACTGCCTCCTCCTGGACACGACAACCACGCCTCTGCGTCGTCGTTGCACCCTCCTGCCACCACTCGACCCCCAAACGCGTGGGAGCGGTAGAGGCGGAAGTGAGTTTCTCTCGGCTGCGATCACCGGTCCTGCGAGTCAGTCGGCGGGCGGGCTCCCATAGCCACCGCCGCCGGGCGTGAGCATTCGCAGCACGTCCCCGGCGCGCAGCTCCACCGTGCACTTGTCCGGCAGCAGTTCGGCCGCGGCCTCGTCCCCGCCGGGCAGCAGCCAGTTCACCCCGGCGGCGCCGGGCCGGCCGCCGGCGAGGCCCCACGGCCGCGAAACCCGGCGCTCGGTGATCAACGACAACGTGCACGCCTCCAGGACCTGCAAGTCCCGCTCGATACCCTCGCCACCCACCGCCGCGCCGGCGCCACCGGACCCCGACCGCAGCCGGTAGCGCAGCACTCGCACCGGGAACGACCGCTCCAAAGCCTCGATGGGCGTGTTCTTGGTGTTGGTCATGCCCGTGTGCACGCCACTCATCCCCGCCCGTCCGGGACGGGCGCCTTGGCCGCCGCCGATGGTCTCGTAGTACACCCACGGCACGGCGTACGGGCTCAGGCCCGACGACCCGATCATCACGTTGTTCATGGTCCCCTGGCCGGCGGCGCCGACACGGCCGGGTACCGCCTGCGCCAACGCGCCCAGGCACACGTCAGCCACCCGCTGGCTGACCTCGACGTTGCCGGCGCCCACGGCGACGGGCGGCACGGCCGCCACCACCGTGCCCGGCCGCGTCACCACGTGCACCGGGCGCAACGCACCGCCGTTGGCCGGGATGGTGGGGTCGGTCGCGCACCGTAGCGCGAACGCCACCGCGCTCACGGTCACCGCCTCGACGGCGTTCACGTTGCCGGGCTGCTGGGCGGCGCACGAGCTGAAGTCGAAGGTGATCGAGTCGCCCGCCACCGTCACCGTCACCGCCACCTGCACGCGCAGCTGCTGGTCCGGCCGGGGACCCACCGAGTCGAGCACGTCGCCGAACGACCACGAGCCGTCGGGCATGGCCCCCAGGGCGGCGCGCATGCGCCGCTCGCCGTAGTCGAGCACCGGCTCCAACGGTGCCCCCGCGGCCACCAGCGCGCCCAGGCGGGCGACGCCCACCCGGTTGGCGCCGGCCTGCGCGTCGAGATCGCCCATCCGCTCGACGGGCGTGCGCGAGTTGGCCGCCAGCATCGCCACCACGGCCGGGCCCAGCACCACGGGCGGGATGCGCAACCCCTCCTGGTACACCTCCACCGCCTCAGGTGGGATGGACCCGGGCGCCATGCCCCCGAGGTCGGCGTGATGGGCGCGGTTGGCCGCCCACCCCACCAGCTCCCCGTCGACGAAGCAGGGCGCCACCAACGTGATGTCGTTGAGGTGGGTCCCGCCCGCGAACGGGTCGTTCAGGATGATCTGCTGATCGGCGTCGATGTCGGGGAAGGCCTCGATGGCAGCCGCCACCGACGCGGGCATGGACCCGAGGTGCACGGGGATGTGCTCGGCCTGCACCAGCAGTTCGCCCGACGCCGTGAACAGGGCCGCCGAGCAGTCGGCCCGCTCCTTGATGTTGGGGCTGTACGCGGCCCGCCGCAGCACCGAGCCCATCTCCTCGGCGATGCCGGTGAGCCGCGAGATCAGGACCTGGAGCGACGCAGGATCCACGCCCCGCCTCCTCCTACCTCGGCCCGCCAGCCATCGGGCACCCACACCGTGCAGTCCGGTTCGGCCAGCACGGCCGGGCCCACGCACGCGGCCCGCTCCGAACCGCCGACGGGCAGCGGCAGCTGGGCGATGTCGACCGGTGGCTCCCGCCGGGCCGACGCCCGAAGCGCCACCACCTCCACCGGCGCACCCGGCCGGCGGAACCCGTTGCGGCGCTCATGCTCCTCCTCGAAGTGGGCCACCGACGGCACGGTGAGCTCGTGTGACTGCCCCTCGTACCGGCAGTCGACGGCCAGCTCGACCTCGACGTGCACGCCGTTCAGCGTCGCCGTCGCCGTCCCCGTCCCCGCCGACAACGCCACCCGCACGGGCACGTCGTCACCGACGCCGAGCAATCGCCGGATCGCGGTCCGGGCCACGTCGAAGCGAGCCGCCGCCGCGGCCGCGTGGTCCGACGGCCGGGACCACGACTGCACCACGTCCACCTGTGGCGGCGAGCCCAGCAACCCCACGGCCGACAGCACACCAGCCCGCACGGGCACGACGACGGCCCGCATCCCCAGCGCTTCGGCGATGGCACAGGCGTGCAGCGGGCCGGCACCCCCGAACGCCACCAGCGCCAGGCCCCGAGGGTCGACGCCGCGCGCCACGGTGACGGCGCGCACCGCTTCGACCATGGCCGCGTCGACCACGTCGATCACGCCTTCGGCGGACACGCCCGCGCCCAAGGCCCGCAAGGCGGCCTGCGCCGCGCCCACGTCCAAGCCGCCCAACCCGGGGAAAGCGGCGCCCGCGGGGATGCGCCCGGCCACCAGGTCGGCGTCCGTCACCGTCGCCTGCACCCCGCCCCGGCCGTAACACGCGGGACCGGGCTCGGCCCCGGCCGACTGCGGCCCTACCACCAGCGCCCCGCCGGGGTCGACCCGCGCCACCGACCCGCCACCGGCGCCGATGGTGTGGATGTCGAGCGACGGCAACCGCACCGGGAACCCGGCCACCAGCCGACCGGCACCGGAGAACGACGGGCGCCCGTCCTGTACCAGGCAGACGTCGGTGGACGTGCCGCCCATGTCGAACGTCACCGCGTCGGGGAACCCGGCGGCCACGGCGGCGGCCGCCGCCGCCCGCACCCCACCGGCCGGCCCGGACAGCAACAGCGACGCGGGCCGATCAGCCGCGCCCGCCAGTTCCGTCAGCCCGCCGGCCGACGTGAGCACGAGGACCGACTTGGCCAGCCCCTCCAACGACTGCAGGTACCCGCGGCACGCGGGCCGGAGGTAGGCGTTGACGACGGTGGTGACCGTGCGTTCGTACTCGCGGAACTCGGGCGACACCTCGAACGAGCACGACACGTCGTGGCCCCGGTTGGTGAGCACGGCCGCCACCAACCGCTCGTGCGACGGGTTGCGATCGCTGTGCAGCAGGCAGACGGTGACGGTCTCGACCTCGTCGGGCAGCACGGGGACGGCGGCGGGGTCCAGCGGCACCAGCTCCGACCCGTCGGCGGCCAGACGGCAGGCCACCTCGAACCGCAGGTCCCGCGGCACCAGGGGCTCGGGCCGGTCGGCCCACAGGTCGTAGAGGGACGGGCGGTCCTGGCGACCGATCTCGATCACGTCGGCCAGGCCCTCGTTGGTGACGAGGGCGACCACCGCGCCCCGCCGTTCCAGCAGCGCGTTGGTGGCCACCGTCGTGCCGTGGGCGAGCACGTCCACGTCGGGCGGCAACGCCCAGCGGACGGCCGCGGCCGGGTCCGCCCGCGTGGACGGCACCTTGGCGATGGTGCCGTCCTCCAGCACCACGTCGGTGAAGGTGCCGCCGGTGTCGAGGCCGGCCTTCGTCATCGGGCCCTCACGGCGCGACCACCCAGACCTCTTCCTCGCCCAAGTGGTCCTGGAACGACCGCACCAGCCGGCCGACCCACTCGTCCTGCCCGTCCCATACGACGATGGCTTCGTCGGCGTGGCGAGCCAACCACGCGTCCCGGCGGGACAGCGCCGCTCCCGCCTTCTGCTTCGACTCGGGTGGCTTGTTCTGCAACACGATCACGTCGACCGCCCCCGCCAGCAGCCGGCGGTACCGCTCCTGCGACGGGGGAGGCCACACCGACTCAGGATTGGGGAAGGCGAGCACGGCCACGTAGGGAACGCTTGCTTCCAACGCGGCTTCGGCGGCCAGTTGCTCGGCCCCCAACCCGAGCCCGGTGAGGACGACGAGGTCGGGGTGCAACTCCCGCTTGGCGGCCAGGATCTCCGCCACCTTCGACCGCAGGGCGGGCGTGAGCAGGTCGGCCTCGTACCAGCGCACGCCGCTGATGGCGACCTTCCACCCGTCGGGCACGCGGGAGTCGACCGAGGCAGCGGCCGCCGAAGCCGCGCCGGCAGCTCCCGTCGCCACGCCCACGCTGTCGGGGGCGCCCACCTCGGTCGGCGGCGCGTCGCCCGACCGGGCGTGCTGGGTGCGGGCCGCCTCCACCGCCAGCCGGTCCACGAGGTCGTTCATGGCATCGGCCGAGTGGCCCTTCACCCACCGGAACCGCAGGTGCCCGGGCTTCGATCGATACAAGTCGATGAGGGGCTCCCACAGGTCGCGGTTGGCCACCGGCTTGCGCGCCTTGTTGGTCCACCCCCGGGCCACCCAGCCCTCCCACCACCGGTCGCGGAAGCAGTTGACCACGTAGGTGGAGTCGCTCACGACCTCGATCGGCCCCGTGTCCCACAACGAGCGAGCCGCCTCCAGCGCGGCCCGGATCTCCATGCGCTGGTTGGTGGTCTGCGGCTCCGGCCCGCTGGCGTACGCACCGCCGGGGACGGCCCACGCCCACCCTCCCGGTCCGGGGTTACCCAGGCACGCGCCATCGGTGAACACGACGGTGGGGGTGGCGGCCATTCCCAAGGATCGTAGAGGGGAGTGACAAGCTGCTTACCGATGTGGCGACTCCCCGCGCGCCGACCGCGCCTCCTCACCCTGGTCATCGCCGTCGGTCTGGCCGGCGGCCTCATCGGTGCCGCCTACCTGGCCGCCCTCCATACCCTGCAACGGGTGCTCTGGCCCAGCCACTGGCACACGTTCCCCCACCTGTTCGTCCTCGTCGCCGCCGGCGCCGCCGTCGGCCTCCTCACCCGCTACCTCGGCAATCCCGGCGACGTCGAGCTGCTCGTCAACAACATCCACGTGTCGGGCGGCCCCGACGACGTGCGCGACCTCCGCTCCCTCATCCCCGTGTCGCTCATCTCCATCGCCGCGGGCGGGGCCATGGGCCCCGAGGCCCCGCTGGTCCAGACCACGGGCGCGGCGGGCGCCTGGCTGGCGTCGCGCTGGCAGCTGTCCCGCGACGACCTGCGCATCCTCACCATCACGGGCATGGCCGCCGGCTTCACCGTGCTCTTCGGGGCGCCCCTGGGTTCGGCCATCTTCGCCCTGGAGATCCTGCACCGGCGAGGGCTCGAGTACTACGAGGCCCTGATGCCAGCGGTGTTCGGCTCGCTGTCGGGCTACGTGGTGTACGTGTTGCTCACGGGCGCCGGTCTGCGTCCCGTCTGGCGCTTCCCGATCTCGCCGCCCTTGCGCACCGTCGACCTGGCGTGGGCGGTGGCCTGCGGCGTCGTGGGGGCGGGCGTCGCCATCGCCTTCACCTACCTCACCCGGGGGCTGCAGACGGCGTTCCGCCGGGTCCCGCCCGTCCTCCGGCCCGTCCTGGGCGGGCTGGGCCTGGGACTCCTGGCCTTCTGGTCGCCGTACGCGCTGACGTTCGGCGAGGCCCAGATCGACCCGCTCATCGCCCGCCGGGCGGTGGCGTCGGTGTTCATCGTGGCCGCCCTGGCCAAGCTGGCGGGTACCAGCCTCACCCTGTCGAGCGGGTGGCGGGGCGGCTTCATCATCCCGTTGTTCTTCATCGGCGTCTCACTGGGCCGGCTGCTGCACGTGGCCGTACCCGGCACCAACGAGGTCGTCCTCATGACCGCCCTCATGGCGGCGGCCAACGTGGGCGTGACCAAGACGCCGCTGGGAACGGCCCTCGTCGTGAGCGAGATGGCGGGCCTGCGGGTGACGCCCACCACCCTCCTGGCCGCCGTCGTGGCCCTTTTCCTCACCAGTGAGGTGGGGCTCATCCACTCGCAGCGGCACCGGGAGGGGGCCTTCGAGACCGGGCCCGGCGACCTGGGTGAGGTTACCGGCGAGTAGGAGCGCGAGCATGGAGGCATGCCGAGTGACCCGGTGATCCTCGACGGATTCGCCCACCAGCTCCCTGACATCGATCCCACGGAGACGGCCGAGTGGCTGGACTCCTTCGACGACATCGTCGAGGCCAAGGGCCGGGGGCGGGGCCGGTACCTCCTCATGAAGCTCCTCGAGCGGGCCCGGGAGCAGCAGGTCGGCTTCCCGGCCACCGTCTCCACGCCGTACATCAACACCATCCCGCCCGAGCGCGAGCCGTGGTTCCCCGGCGACGAATACCTCGAGCGCCGCATTCGCGCCTTCATCCGCTGGAACGCGGCCGTCATGGTCACGCGCGCCAACATGCGCTCCGAGGGCATCGGCGGCCACCTGGCCACGTTCGCCTCCTCGGCGTCGCTCTACGAGGTCGGCTTCAACCACTTCTTTCGCGGCAAGGACGGCGGTACCCACGGCGATCAGGTGTTCTTCCAGGGCCACGCCGCCCCTGGTGTGTACGCCCGCTCCTTCTTGGAAGGACGGTTGACCGAATCCCAACTCGACAACTTCCGCATGGAGCTGGGCGGCAAGGGCCTGTCGTCGTACCCCCACCCCCGGCTCATGCCCGACTTCTGGGAGTTCCCCACGGTGTCGATGGGCCTCGGCCCCATCAACGCCATCTACCAGGCCCGGTTCAACCGCTACCTCCTGAACCGCCGCATCGCCGACACGTCCCAGGCCAAGGTCTGGTGCTTCGTGGGCGACGGCGAGACCGACGAGCCCGAAACCCTCGGCGCCCTCTCGCTGGCGGCCCGGGAGCAGCTCGACAACCTGATCTTCGTCGTGAACTGCAACCTGCAGCGGCTCGACGGGCCGGTGCGGGGCAACGGGAAGATCATCCAAGAGCTCGAGACGGTGTTCCGGGGCGCGGGCTGGAACGTGATCAAGGTCATCTGGGGCTCCAAGTGGGATGAGCTCCTGGCGCGCGACGTCGACGGCGTGCTGCTCAACAAGATGAACACCACCGTCGACGGCGAGTTCCAGAAGTTCGCCACCGAGTCGGGCGCGTACATCCGGGAGCACTTCTTCGGCCCCGATCCCCGGCTGCGCAAGCTGGTCGAGCACCTGTCGGACGACGACCTGCGCAACCTGCCTCGCGGCGGGCACGACTACCGCAAGCTCTACGCCGCCTACAAGGCCGCCGTCGAGCACACGGGCTCGCCCACCGTCATCCTGGCCAAGACCATCAAGGGCTGGACGCTGGGGCCGGAGATCGAGGCCCGCAACGCCACCCACCAGATCAAGAAGATGACCAAGCAGCAGTTGCTCACGCTGCGCGACCGGCTGTACCTCCAGGACCAGATACCGGAGGAGGCGCTGGACGAGAAGTACCCGCCCTACTTCCGCCCGTCCGAGGACTCGCCCGAGTACGAGTACCTCATGGAACGGCGCCAGGCCCTGGACGGGTCCATCCCCCGCCGGGAGGTTCGCCACAAGCCCCTGGCGCCCGTGGCCGACAGCGCCTTCACCGAGCTCACGGCCGGGTCCAAGGGCCAGGCCGTGTCGACCACCATGGGGTTCGCCCGCCTGCTCCGCAACCTCATCAGGGACGAGAGCATCGGCCAGCGCGTCGTCCCGATCATCCCCGACGAGGCCCGCACGTTCGGTCTCGACGCGCTGTTCAAGGAGGTCGGCATCTACGCCGCCTTCGGCCAGCATTACGAACCGGTCGACGCCAAGCTGCTGCTGTCGTACACCGAGAGCCAGCAGGGCCAGATCC